>Ga0114945_10000437_pt1 | contig 26773 bp, 28 predicted proteins | sample OV2TP3_FD_87194 | JGI IMG/M metagenome (GOLD analysis project Ga0114945, IMG submission 87194) | Hot spring microbial communities from Beatty, Nevada to study Microbial Dark Matter (Phase II) - OV2 TP3 | ecosystem: Environmental > Aquatic > Thermal springs > Hot (42-90C) | place: USA: Beatty...
AGGCCCGACCGCGTCCAGGCGCCAAGGACTTCCGGGCCCCTCCCCACGGACCCGGCCCGGACTCGGCGTCGGTTCCACCCGAGGGAGGGGCATGACTCACCCACACAGGATCCGGAAGAGCCGAAAACTCTTCTCGGAGATGTCGATGCTCATGGTACCTTGCTGCTCCGACCTGGACGCCGGGGTCCACAGGCCGGCCACGTCACGTCAAATCGTTTTCCCGATGCGGCGGCGGCCGCTCGCGGCATCGTGCACCCCCGCGAGTCTATGACTTGGCCGATGCAATGAACGCCCGAATCTCGTCGTCCTTGCAGCCAGCCTGGCGCAGCGAAGAAACCACGAACCCTTCCTCAAGGCGGTCGCTCAGCGGCACCGACAGGTAGTGCGTACCGCCTCTCTTTCGCCAGAGTTGGGTCCGCTTTTGGCGGGTCTTGAAGGTGTAACCGAGTGCCCTGATCTTGTTAATGAAGTGTGAGCGCGGGATCACGGTCGGTGGCTTCCGCGCTGAATGGCACGTCGAACCAGAGGTCCTCCCGCTTCTTCAGCGGGATCGGCCCAGTCGTACCCCAACCGCGATCCCGAAGGAACTGTTCGAGTTCACCTGACTTGAGGAGGTCGGTGAACATCGCATTCAGAGTCTCCGCGATGTCCTCCATGAGGTGCGCCCAAGTGTTTGACTGGACGGTGAGCGCAAGGGGGTCGCAGATCGCAACCCAGTTACCGCTCCGGCCACGGAAGGCGCGCCACTGGAGCTTGGCCTGAACCTGGACGATGGTCATAGGCAGACCTCGAATATCAGCCTAGCATGTGTCACGCCGGGCGGCCACGTGCCTTGAATCCGCCTCCTGATCCCGACGTCGGCCAAGGGCCTCGGATTCCGGCCGGGTCAAGTCCCACGGCCGCATAAATATGCCATCAGTTGCGCACAAATGTAAACGCTCTCATCCGAGGGCTCGCCGGGTCAGCTTCAGCCTTCGGCCCGGACGTCGATCTTGCCCGTGACGGCCGCCGAGATCAGCGCCGTCCGGTACTCCCTAAGACGCGCGATGGCCTCGCGGATCTTGGCAACCAGCGCGTCGATCCTACCTGCTTCGCGGCGCACGCACGCCACAATCGCGTCCTGCTCGGCAACCGGTGGAACGGGCGTGACGAACTGCCCGACATCCGGCATGTAGATCGTCTGGTGGGTGGAGCCCATCGTCAGGCGGTCGAACTCCTGCTCCATCGAGCGGAATACGTACAGCAGGTACTCCGGTTTGATCCTCGGACCACAGACCCAGTTCACGAAGTCTTGGGTCGTCGCCATGTCGGTCCCCATGATGGCCGAGAATCCGACCGATGCGGTGCGGGACAGCATGACAGTGCCCTTCGGCAGTAGCCGCGCCGCGGAGTTCGCCAGGCCGAGCTCGCTCACCTTCTCGGCGGTCTCTGTGACGTATTCTCGCAGACCGTCCCGAATCTGCCACACGTCCGCAAGCGTGAACCACGGGATGTCACAGTCCTCCCAGTACTCCGGATGCTGCCGGCTCGGCGTATGGCCAGATTAGAGACGCGCAATGAACTTGGTAGGCCAGACTTCCCAATGGATCGGGATCTCGCCCAGCCATTTCACACGGGAGTCCTTCATCGGCACGGTTGGGGCGAGGCCCTTGGTGACGGCGCGCGTGATGAGCGCTTGGCGCTTCTCCTGCAGCAGCTCGATCAGCCGCTCCTTCTTCGCCATCAGCACGTCGATTCTTGCGGTCTCTCGGTCGAGAAAGTTAGCAATGGCGGTCTGCTCAGTCGCTGGACACAGTCCGAACCGGATTCTCCCGATGTCAGCCGACGACAAGTGCTTTACCGTGGTGGAGTATGTGAGATCGTTGATTACCCTCAACGGGGCCGGGAGGAGGTACGCCATGAAGCGCGGCTCTAGAGAGGACCGCGCTTTGAGGCAGCACATTCTTTGGTTCAAGAGAGCGCGCGGGCCCTTCCAGCGCGAGACATTGAAGTCGCCATCCATGCCAACAATCACGTCACCCGGGACGATCCACACATCCTCAGTAACCGGCCCCGTATAGTTCACCTCTGCGCTACCTGAGTAGAGATCCCTGATCCGGACAAGCGGTACTCCTTCGTCACGATCGAAATGCTGGGAGTCGAAGGGGAATCCATTGACGATCCTCGCGTGTTCCTTGATTCGAGCGATCTCCCAGTGCGTCGGAATCCGCCCGAGCCACTCCACAGCGGAGTCGCGGTACTCGGGATACGGCTCGAACCGCTGCAGCCCGGTGCTCAGCTCGCTTTCCCGAACGCTCATGTCTCGTCTTCCGCGTCTTCGCGCACCAGCGCCCAGACGCGTTTGAGGGGCAGCTCGGCCTGGATCTCGGCGGGTAGCCGGTCGTAGGTCCGGTAGATCGCCTGGACCAGGTCGCTCTGGTCCCACAGCCGGATCCGGAAGGTGTGCTGCCGGGCCTCGCTCTTGACAGCTTGGGTGAAGCCGCCCCAGGAGACGAGGAGCCCTTGGCTCGCCACGAAGGTCGTCATGGTACCCTGAAGCGCCCGGAAGACGGTCACATCGGCCGGCACCTCGGTGGCCTTTACCTGGACACAGAGCGTCGGGCCATCGAGCCCGAGGGGACCCTGGGCAGCCAGGATGTCGGCGCCGCCGTCCGGGCCTAGAGAGGCCCGGTTGGTGACGAAGCCTTCTGCTCGAAGGATGGCTTCAACCAAGCGGGCAAGATCGTGGCCGGGAAAGCGGCTCCGCACGAAACCGATGATCTCGTCGTGAGCGGCCTGGACGATGTTCAGCCGGGTGGGGAGCTCGGTCTCGTCCGTCCCGATCGGGGGCGGTGCCGGCGCCTCGCCGTAGCCGGGGTCAGCCGAGCACGGCGGCCACTCGCCGCTCCGCGTCGTGACGCGTGATCCGGCAGACGGTCATGAAGGCACCGAAGGAGTAGAGCAGGTCCTGTTGAAACACGGTCCGTGCGCAGTCGGGTCGGACCCAGGTCACCGCGCGGGTGTGGCGTTTCTCTCCCCCAATTTCCCGGAACTGGTAGGTACCCGAGGCCCGCCCGAGTGCGATCTGTCCGGAACGGGTCTTGAGCGGCAACACGACGGTGTCGTCCGGCTGAAGTGCCTCGCGGAATGCCCAGAGCTGACGTCCTCGGTTCTCCGCCCGGTGTTCCCGACCCGCGGGGTCTGTCCGGCGAATGGTCGCGATCAGTTCGTCGATCGACCGGAAGGCCCTCAGATCGCCCACGTCCCGAAATCCGATGATCGCGAGCCCCTGGTTCAGCGCAGTCTCCTCGTCCTCGCCATCGCGCCCGGCACGGACGAGCCCGACCTTCGCGAGCGCCGGACCTCCCGTTGACGCGGTCACCCCGCGACCTCCCGTAGAAGCGTCAGGATGTCCTTCTCGATTGCCTTGATGTCGGCCTCGATCTCCTCGAGTGCGCGTGGCGGTGTGTAGCGGTAGAAGTACCGGTTGAAGTTGATCTCGTACCCGACCCGGCCGACATCGCCGTCCTTGTGGTCCCGGATGGCGGTATTGACCCAGGCGTCCGGCACGTACGGTCTCACCTCCCGCTCGAAGTAGCTCTCGATGCTCTCGGCGAGAGGCACGTTCTCCGTGTCCCGGAGGTTGGGATCGGCTTCGGGATGGCCCTCGTCGTCCCGGCAGATCTCGGCGGTCTCGTCGCGCTCCCCAAGGGCGGAGAGCACGACCCTGCTGAGCGGTGCCGCGAGCTTGACGCCGCTCCGCTTCTCGGCTTTCTTGAGCTCGGCGCGGAACGCCTCGCGGTCCTTGAACAACGTGGGCGGCAGCGTCGCAAGCAGATGGCGAATGTCCTCCTGGAGTTTCCGGCCTTCGGCCTCCTGCTTGACTCGCTCCTTGCCCGGCTTCTTTCGGCTCACGGCCAGGTTGCGGAACGTCGTCTCGTCTCCGAGCCGCGCGCGGCGCTCGGGAGTCACCTGGAAGTTGAGCCGCAGAGGTCGCTCGACGGTGATCTTGCGGAAGCCGAAGTGGGTCGTCGGGAAGATCTTGACGTGTTCCCCTTCAGCGAAGGTCCGGTGAAGCGCCAGGATCTCGCAGGCCTTTTCCGGCGGGATCTCGCGCCGCTTGTCGCCGAGGCTCTTCCGCATCGGCGCCCAGAAGGACGTCGCGTCGACGAGCTGCACCAATCCCTTCCGGTCGGGCGCCTTCCGGTTGGTGAGGACCCAGACGTAGGTCGCGATCCCCGTGTTGTAGAAGAGCTGCTCGGGGAGCGCGATCAGCGCCTCGAGCCAGTCGTTCTCGAGAATCCAGCGGCGGATCTCGCTCTCACCGCTTCCAGCGTCCCCGGTGAAGAGCGGCGAGCCGTTCATGATGATGGCCACCCGCGAGCCGCCTTCGTCCGCCGGCTTCATGTGGGCGAGCATGTGCTGGAGGAAGAGGAGCTGCCCGTCGCTGATCCGCGGCAGTCCCGCACCGAAGCGCCCGGAGATGCCACGCTCGTGCTCCGCTTCGACCGCCTCCTGGTCCCGCTTCCAGTCCTTGCCGTAGGGCGGATTGGTGATCAGGTAGTCGAAGGATCGCTCGCCGTGGCGGTCGCTGGAGAGAGTGCTCCCGAACGCGATGTTGTCCGCGTCGCGGCCGTCGGGATGCAGCATGAACATGTCCGACTTGCTGACCGCCCAGGTCTCGGGGTTCACCTCCTGGCCGAAGAGGTGCACCTCGGCCTCGGGGTTGATCCCCTGCCGGGCCCGGGCGCCCTGGATGTGTTCCTTCGCGATCGAGAGCATCCCGCCGGACCCGCAGCATGGGTCGTAGACGGTGACGACAACGCCCCTTCGGCCGATCCGCGCCTCGTCGCCCGCCAGCAGCAGGTCCACCATGAGGTGGACGACATCGCGCGGGGTGAAGTGCTCACCTGGGTTCTCGTTGAGCGCCTCGTTGAACTTCCGGATCAGCTCCTCAAAGATCGTCCCCATGGTGGGGTTATCGATCGTGTCGGGGTGGAGATCGACCTTCTTGAACCGCTCCATGACCTGGAACAAGAGCCCGGCTTCGTCGAGCTTGGAGATCGTGTTGTCGAAGTCGAACTTCTCCAGCACCTCGCGCATGTTGGGGCTGAAGCCGTTGATGTAGTTCCGGAGATTGGCGGCAAGGTGTGGCGCGTCGGCGAGGAGTTTGTCGAAGTCGTAGCGGGAGGTGTTGTAGAAAGCGAAGCCTGAAGCTCGCCTCAGCTGGGGGTCGAGGTTCTGGAGGTCCTTTGCCTTGAGCTTTCCGACCGTCTCGAGGACCTTTGGTTTCGTCGGCGCGAGCACGCAGTCCAGACGTCGCAGCACCGTGAGCGGCAGGATGACGTCCTGGTACTTGCCGCGCTTGAAGGTATCGCGGATCAGGTCCGCGACACCCCAGATGAAGCTGACAATCTCGCCGTGGTTCACGGTCGCTCTACTCGACCGATCTGGTCAAGCGCAACCGCCCGCGAAGAGCCAACCAGGCTGCCCGCGACCCCAACGCGACCAGGTCGGGCGTGCCAAGTCGTGCCAAGTATGGCGAACGGCCAGCATGATGGCTCCTCGAGAGTGACCAGTCCTGCCCGGCGCCCCATGTGTGGTCCGGCTCGGCGTCCGCCCTGCCCGGCTGGGCAGGCGTGCCAAGTATAGCGAAGAGGGCGTACGAACAGTACCCGCAAGGTGTAGCGTGGCGAATAGTGGCTTGGTCGTGCACCGCAAGATAAAGGCGGGGGCCGTGTGGGGCGTAAGTGCGCGAATCCACGACCGACTGCACGGCCCCCGACGTGCGTTCGGTGAGATCGCGGCCTCGAAGCTCGGGGCCGTCCGGGGGCCGTCGATCGAGCGAGCGGTCGCGGACAGGACGCGCTGTGCCTACGAGACGGGCTGGAACTCCTTCGTGGCCACCGCACGGGCGATGGGCTGGCGACTGAAGGTCGCCGAGGACATCACCTACGAGCGGCTCATGGAGTGGCAGCTCACCCTGAAGGAGGTGGGAAAGCAAAACTGGACCTGCCGGACGTACCTGATGGCCCTCAAGGGGTTCAGCCGGTGGCTCAACGCCAACGGGCACCTCACGACCGATCCCGGGGCGCGCTTCCGCACGCCGCGCCTGAAGCGCACGATCCCGATCCTGCCCGCGTTCCATGACCTCGCCGTGAAGCTCGCCAGCGAGCCGAGCCTCCGGAACCGCGCGATCCTCGCGATCGCGCTCTACGGCGGCCTCCGCGCCGGCGAGATCCGCGGCCTCCGGCGCGCCCACTTCGTGCCAACCCAGGGGCTCATGGGGTTCGTCGGCAAGGGCCACAAGCAGCGCTCCGTGGCGCTCCCGCGCCAGGCCCTCGAGATCGTCCGGCACTACCTGGCCAGCCAGAACGGCCTGGGCACCCATCCCGAGGCGCCGCTCATCCGCAAGGAGGACGGGAGCGGCGAGGCCCTGAGCTACTACGTGATCAACCGCGTCGTGACTCGGTGGACGCGCCGGCACCTGGGCGTGCGACTGACCCCGCACAAGCTCCGCCACGCCTACGGCAAGCACTGCGTGGACCGGGGCGTGGACATCCGGGTCATCGCCGAGGCGCTCGGCCACGAGTCGCTCGAGTCGACCAAGATCTACACGCAGGTGTCCTTCGAGCGCACCCGTCGGATCGCCGAGTTATTTAGCCTCCCCGGGGCATAACTAATCCGGTGCGAAAACGCCCGCCAAATCAACCACCTAGCACCGGGCGGAACTTCCAGAAGTAGTGCACGAGCTCGCCGCCCTCGTGCAAGCGGCGGAAGGTCAGCTCGACCGGCAGGTCGAACGTCACCGTCGCCGGGTCGCAGTCGGTCATCTGGGTGTAGAAGCGCCCGCCCCCCTCGAGGTCGGCCGCGACCATGACCGTCGGCGGGTCGGGCGAGGGGACCAGGTGGTCCCGCGTGAACGTGAAGACGCGGCCGCGCCGGGAGAGCCGGTGCTCGCCGAGGTCCTTCCCCGAGCAGTGCCAGCAGAGGTGGCGGCGCGGGTACTGCACGGCGCCGCACGCCGCGCACTTCTGGCCGTAGAGCCGGAGGTCCTGGCGCTCCTCGCGCTGCAGCACCGGGAGCCCCGTGAACGCCCGGAGGGTCTCGGTCTCGACGAGGCGCCGGAACTGGAGGAACTTCCCGTAGTGGACGAGCGGCCGTCCCGCCCGGAGCTGGGCGAGGACGCCCCGCCCGCGGTCCAGACGCTCGATCGCCTCGGTCGCCTGGAAGAGGAGCGCGTCGGCGCCCGCCCCGTAGCCGACGACGAGGACCCGCTCCCCCGGCTGCGCCTCCTCGAGCGCCTCGGCGAGGGCGAGGAGCGGCGACGCCGTCCCCGTGTTGCCGATGGCCGGGAGCAGCGACGCGTGGGTGCGCGCCGTGTCGGGGAGGCGAAGGGCCCGGAGGATCCCCGGCGCAAGCCGCGCGTCGGGGGCGTAGCAGGCCACATGGGCGACGTCCTGCCGCTTGAGCCCGGTCTGACGGAGGAGCCCCTCGACCGCCTCGGGGATCAGCTTCTCGTAGCCGTAGGCGCGGACGAACGTGAGGTCGCCCTGCTCGGGAAAGCGCGCGTCGGCCTTCCGCCAGACGTCGGAGAACTCCCGGGTGAGCGAGTACGCGCCCTCGAAGCGGGCGAGCACGCCCTCCCCCTCCCCCACCAAGACCGCCGCCGCGCCGTCGCCGAGGAAGGGCTCGAGGTCCCCGCCCGGCGGCGCCGGGCGGATGTCGGCCGCGGCGACGAGCACCTCGCGCGCCGAGCCTGCCCGCACCGCGTCGAGGCCCAGGCGCAACCCCGCCGTCCCGGCGCGGAGGCTCCCGCCGAGGTCGGCGACGAACACCTCGGGCCCGCAGTCGGCGACGGCGGCGAGGATCGCGGCGGACGACTTCTCGGCGTAGGGCGGGGTGGTCGTGGCCAGGATGACGCCGCCGAGCACACCTCCCGAGCGCTCGCCGAGCGCGGCGAGGCTGGCTTCGACGGCCATCGTGAGGCTGTCCTCGTCGTGGTTGGCCACCGCGCGCTGGCCACCCCCGCCCCCACCCCAGACGCCGGCCAGCGTCTCGCCGGAGAGCCGGTAGCGCGGGATGTGGACGCCGAACGCGGTGATCCCGATCATGAGCGGCTCCTATGCAACCTGCTGAAACTCCTTGGCTTTCACCACGAGCCTATCCCCCCGCCTCCGGGGCGCTTCCGAGGAACTGCCGCCGGGGATCGAAGGCACGGAGGAGGGCGAGCTCGTCCGGTGTCGGCGGGGGCTCGGCGGTGAGCTCCGGGGCGACGCGGACGTCCCAGCCCGAGGCCGCCCGGACGGCGGCGACGGCCGCCTCCGGGGTCGGCCCCGCCGTGGGCAGGTATCGCGTCAGGACCAGGTCGGCGTGGGGCTCCGGCTTCTCGAAGACGCCGAGGTGCGAGACGACGGTCCGGACGGCGCGCCCGGGGCCGGTCACGTACGGCACCTTCTCGACGAACCGCTGGCGGTCCTGGGCCACGGCGACCAGGACCTCGCTCGCGGCCGAGCAGACGTCGTTGGCCCCGCCCGAGCCGGTGAGGTAGCGGCGCCCCGGGATGAGGGTCGAGTTGACGTTCCCGCCCCGGTCCACCTGCCCCGCCCCGAGGACGCCGAGACAGCGGTTCCAGCGCCCGCCCATGAACTGCCCCATCACCGTGAAGACGTCCGAGAGGGATTTGGCCGTCGGGAAGTTCCGCGTCGCGAAGATGAAGGGGTCGGCCGCCCGCGGCAGGTAGCCGAACATCCCGATCTCGGCCATGAGCTCGACGGGCACGCCCTCGGCGCGCAGCGCGTAGGCCGCGAGCCACGCCGCGAGGTTCGAGACGCCGATCCCGGCGAGCAGGGTCGTGAATCCGCCGGCGCGCACGCGCGCCGCGACGCGGCGGCTCGCCGCCACCGCCAGCATCTCCCCGGGGCTGTACGCCGCCGTCAGCGGGACCGTCGGCGCGAGCGCCCGCAGCTCGGCGCGCCACGCCTCCGGCGCCGCCCCGCGGCGGAGCGCGTCGACGCGAGCCGGCGGAAGGCGCCGCACGTACTCGGCGGGCGTCGGGCAGCCGAGCACCCACTGCCGGAGCCAGGCCTCGGCCGTCTCGGGCGCGCGGAACGCGTCCCGCTGGCCGCGCGCGAACTCGTAGTCCTCGGCGTACCCGGGCACCTCCTCGAGCGGGCTCGCCAACCCGCCGGGGTGCCCACCGAGGGGCGCCTCGGCGACGGCGCGGACGTAGGCGCCGGGGAGCCGCACGAGGTTCGCGTGCCGCCGGATCACCTCGGTCGGCACGACGCGCTCGACCGTGACGAGGGCGCCCTCGCCGGCCGCGAGGGCGCCGAAGACCCCCTCCCCCACGGGGCCGGGGAGCAGCGTGTTCCCCGCGCGGTCGGCGGCCAGCCCGTGGAGGAGCGCCAGGTCCGGGACGAGGGCGCGGACGAGGGCGACGCGGCCCTCGGCCCCGAACGGATCGTCGCTGACGACGAGGTCGTCGCGGTTCGCCTCCTCCATGGTCGAGCCCAGGAGCGAGCGCGTCGGGAGGAACGGGAGCCCCATCGCGCCGGCGAGGAGGCGGAGGGGCAGCGTGAGGATCGACCAGTTCTGGATCTCCACCCGCCCGGCGCGCCACGCCGCGTCCACGAGCGGGCTCGGCATTGGCGACGGGTAGTTCTCGCCGCAGTACGTCGTCACGACCCGGCGCGCGAGCCCGCCGTGGACCAGGGCGACCCACGACCCGGTCAGCCCGATCGAGACGACCGTGAAGCCGGGGGCGCGTCCCCAGAACTGCCGGATCAGCTCGTAGACGGGCGCGTGGGAGCGGAGGTGCGCCGTGGAGAGGTGGAGCGTCATCCCAGGCCGGACGTGGCGGCGGATCAGCTCGTCGAGCGGCAGGACCTTGTCCGGTCCCTCGACGGCGGGGACGGCGAGGCGCGCCTCGATCGCGGCGACGGGGTCGGGACTCACGCCGGCGACCTCCCGAACACGCGCGCCTTCCAGCGCCGCGGCACCCAGCCCGCCACGCGCGCGGCCACGCGGGCCGTTTCGTCGAGCCTCGCCGGGTCTCCGGGCCAGTGCTCGAGCAGGATCTGGCGGTCCACGTGGGCCACGAGGCCGTCCAGCACGATCGCCGTCAGCACCACGTCGTCGAGGTAGCCGCAGCCGGGGATGAAGTCCGGCAGGAAGTCGATGGGGCTCGCCAGGAAAGCCGCCGCGACCCCGAGGACGCCGCGGACCCGGCCGGGCAGGCGCGCATCGCCGAGGAGGCGGGTGATCAGGCCGAAGAGCTCCGGGAGGAGCCCGGCCAGCTGGCGCAGGGATCCGGAAGCCACCGCGCCCGCGCCGTCACTTCGCCCCGGCCGCGGTCGCCGAGAGCGTCAGGCTCACCGCGGCCTGACGCAGGACGCGGGCCCCGGCCGGCGGCACCTGCTTGACGACGAACCCGTCGCGCGGCCCCGCCGTCCTTCCGAGCCGGAGGCCGACGACCTGGAGGTCCCGCGCCGCCTGCTCGAGCCGCGCCCCCACGACGTTGGGGACGACGACCTCGCGCCCCGCCGGCTCGGGACCGGGCGCGGCGCCCGCCGCGGGCGTGAGCGCGGGGGCGCGTCCGGAGGCGAGGAGGGCCTTGCCTTCGGCCAGGACCGCGCGGAGCCGCTCGGCCTCCGCGCGCGCCCGGGCCGCCATCACCGCGGCCTCGTGGGCGGCGAGGAGGGCGCGCTGCTCCAAGACCGTCAGCCGGACGGGATCGGGCGTGCCGGTCGCGGCCCGCAGGCCGTCCGCCAGGAGCTGGAACGCCTCGGCCGCGCTGGCGAGCGCCTGCTTGCGGTAGCCCTCGAGCGCCGCGTGCGCGGCGTTCGCCTCGTCCTGGAGCGCCTTGATCCCCTTCTGCCCCTCCGCGTCCCGCTCCGCGGCCTTCAGCCCCTGAATCTCCTTCAGCAGGGCCTCGCCGCGCCCGCTGTCCGCCGCGACCCCGTCCTCGGCCGCCCTGGCCATGTCGAACGCCCGCTGGCCGTCCAACCCCAGCGCCACGCGGGCGGGCGGCGCCGCCGCCGCGGCCGCGACCAGGAAGAGGAGGACTCCGATGACGGCGGCCACGGGTGGCGCCGGGTGAGCCCCGCGGGGTCCCGGGCGGATGGGGGTCCCCTCACGCCCGTCCTTCCGCAATTCGCCAGAATTGCGGAAGGCGCGTGAGAAAGGGGCCCGGAGCCCGGGCGCGCGGGGCGAGCCCGGCGACAGGACCCGTGGCCGCTCGGTCATTCGAGCGCCTCCGCGACCAGCTCCGCGATGTCCTTGACCTGGAGCGTCTCCTCCGCCCCCTTCACCTTCCGCCCGAGGTCCACCATCGCGAGGCAGAACGGGCACGCGGTTCCCACCGTCTTCGCCCGGGTCTCGAGCGCCTCCTCCACGCGGATCTCGTTGATGCGCCGCTGGCCGCGCACCTCCATCCACATGTGGCCGCCGCCGCCGCCGCAGCACAGGCCCTTGTTGCGACTCCGCGGCATCTCCGTGAGCTGGAGGCCCGGGATGGCGCGCAGGCTCTCCCGCGGCGCGTCGAACACCGCGTTGTACCGGCCCAGGTAGCAGGAGTCGTGGAAGGTCAGCAGCTCCTCGCGGGGCCGTGCGAGACGCAGGCGGCCCTGGCGGATCAGCTCCGCGATCAGCACGGAATGATGCACGACCTCGAAGGCCCCGCCGAACTGGCGGTACTCGTTGCCCAGCGTGTTGAAGCAGTGGGGGCAGGCGGAGACGATCTTGCGGAAGCGGTAGCGTGTGAGGTTCTCGACGTTCTCCCGGGCGAGCGTCTGGTAGGTGTACTCCTCGCCGAGACGCCGCGCGGCGTCGCCGTTACAGCGCTCCTCCGGCATGACCGCGAACGACACCCCGGCCGCCTTGAGGATCTTCACGACGGAGCGCGCGATGCTCTGGTTCCGGCGGTCGTAGGAGGCCGAGCACCCGACCCAGTAGAGGTACTCGATCTCCTCCCCTTCCCGGATCTGCGGCACGTCGAGGCCTTCCGCCCACGCGAGCCGGTCCGCGGCCGCGAGCCCCCAGGGATTCCCGGCCCGCTGCATGTTCTGGAGGCTCGTCGCCGCCGTGGGGTGGAGCGCCCCCTCCGACAGCGCAAGGTGGCGCCGGAGATCCACGATCGTGTCCACGATGTCGATGAAGGCCGGGCACGCCTCCGCGCACGCGTAGCAGGTCGTACAGGCCCAGACCTCCTCCGCCGTGATCGTCTCCCCGTGGATCGCCCGCCCGTCCCCCGCGTGCATGAGCCCGCGGAGCTTCAGGATGATCTCCTTCGGGTTGAGCGGCGTCCCCGCGAGGTGCGCCGGGCAGACGGCCGTGCAGCGCCCGCACATGGTGCAGGCATCGAAGTCGAGCCGCCGCTTCCAGGAGAACTCGTCCAGGCGCGAGACGCCGAGCGACTCCGCCTCCTCGATGTTCTCGATGGGCTTCAAGGCGCCGTGGCGGTCCAGCTTCGCGAAGAAGACGTTGAGCGGTGTGGTGATCAGGTGGACGAAGTAGGAGTACGGGATCACGGCGATGAACGCGAACGAGACCAGGAAGTGGAAGATCCACGTCCCGAGGTGGAGCCCGCGGAGGGCGGGCTCCGTCAGGCCGAGGGCGAGGAAGGCCTGGCCGAGCGCCCAGCCGACCGGCGACCAGGGCCCCCACCACGGGCGCACGACCGCGAGGCGGCACGCCTCGAGGACGAAGCCGGTCAGGTTGATCACGAACAAGAGCGCCAGGATGACCGCGAAGTGCGGTGTCGGGTCCAGCCGCGCCGGCCGGACGCCGAACCGGCGCCAGAGCGCGAGGCCCAGGCCGACCAGGAAGAAGAGCCCGAAGAGGTCGAGGGACAGCTCGTAGAGGAGGTAGAACGGCCCCTGCAGGAGCTTGACCCCGAGCGGGAGCGTGACGTCGTAGTCGATGGTGGCGAGCACCGTCCCGAGGAACAGGACGCAGAAGCCCCAGAACATCAGCGCGTGCATGACGCCGGGGTAGCGCTGCGTCAGCGTGCGCTGCTGGAGGACCGCGTGACGGAGGAGGAAGCGGAACCGCTCCGGCAGCCGGTCGAACCGGGGCTCGGGCTTCCCCTCGAGCCAGAGCGCCACGCGCTGCCAGAGCCCCAGCGCGAAGACCCCGACCGCGACGACCGAGAGCGCGTAGAGGAGGAACTGGGTCCAGCCGGGGACGTTCCAGAAGGTGTCGCGAAACGGGCCGTCGTAGGGAGGTGTCATCGAGCCGGCTCGCCGCGATTACACCACGGCGGCTTCACTCCAGGCAAGATCTCCCTCGGGCGGGAGACGGCGCGCGTCCCCTCACCCGGCCCTCTCCCCCGATGGGGGAGAGGGGACGTTGGCGCGGAGCCGCTCGAGGACCTCCGCGATCGCCGTGTAGGGATCGAGCCGCCCCGCCTGGACGTCGGCGAGGAGCGGCGCGAGCGGACCGCCGTCGGCGAGCGCCCGCTCGACCTCTTGCCGCAGCTCGGCGACGATCAGGTTCCGCAGCTCCCGGCCGCGGCGGGACTGGCGACGGCGCGCCAGGGTGCCGCTCGCCTCCAGCGCGGCGCGGTGCCGCCGGATCTCGGCGAGCAGCTCGTCCACCCCGACGCCTGTCGCCGCCGCCGCCAGGCGGACCGGCACCTCCCAGTCCAGCTCTCGCGAGGCCTGCTGCCCCTCCCGGTGGAGGTGCACCATGTAGCGCAGCTCGGTGGCCAGGCGCTCGGCGCCCTCCCGGTCCGCCTTGTTCACGACGAGGACGTCCGCGGCCTCGAGGAGCCCCGCCTTCATCGTCTGGATCCCGTCGCCGGACTCCGGCACGAGCACCACGACCGTCGTGTCGGCCAGCTTGATGATGTCGAGCTCCGTCTGCCCCACGCCCACCGTCTCGACGAGGACCCACGCCGTGCCGAAGGCGTCGAGGAGCTTCTGGACCTCGGCCGTCGCGCGGGCGAGGCCGCCGAGGCTCCCGCGTGTCGCCATGCTCCGGATGAAGACGCCGGGATCGAGGGTGTGGGCCTGCATCCGGATCCGGTCGCCGAGCACCGCGCCCCCGGTGAACGGGCTCGTCGGATCCACCGCCACGATGCCGACCGGCTCGCCGCCCTTCCGGAGCCGCGCCGTCAGCGCGTCCACGAGCGTGCTCTTCCCGGCGCCGGGCGGGCCCGTGACCCCGACGGTGTACGCCCGGCCGGTCTGCGGGTGGATCCGGCGCATGATCTCGGGCACGAGCGGCGAGCGATTCTCGACGAGGGTGATCAGCCGGGCGAGCGCCAGGCGGTCGCCGGCCAGCATCCGCTCGATCAGCTCGAGGCCGCGCTCGGCGGGGGACAGGGGTGTCTACACCACGCCGTCGCGGCGCAACGCCGCCACGGCCTCCGCGTCGTAGCCGAGCTCCTTCAGCAACTCGTCCGTGTGCCCGCCGAGGTCCGGCGGCGGCGCCTCCACGCGACCCGGCGTTGCCGAGAGCCGGACGGCGAACCCGACCTGCGGGACCGGCCCGAGTGCCGGGTGACGGACCTCCTGAAAGAGGCCCCGGTGGACGAGCTGGGGATCGCGCACGACCTCGTCCATCGTCAGCACCGGACCCGCGCAGACGTCGGCCGTGTGGAGGAGGCGCACCCACTCGTCCCGCGGCCGCGTCCGGAAGATCGCGCGCAGCTCGGCTTCGACGCGGTCGCGCGGCTCCCCCTCCGCGTACTGGAGCGGCACGAGGTCCTCGCGCCCGAGGAGCCGGCAGAGGTTCGCCCAGAACTTCGGCTCGAGGGCCCCGATGGTGAGGTGACGGCCGTCCGCCGCCTCGAACACCTGGTAGCACGCCCACCCGCCGTTGAGCCGCTCCTCGCCGCGGCCGGGCACCTCGCCCGTCGCGAAGAAGGGCCCGAGGTACGGGGCGAGCCAGGAGACGACGCCGTCGGTCATCGAAGCGTCGACGAACTGCCCCTCACCCGACTCGCGCCGGTGGTGGAGCGCTGCCGCGATGCCGAAGGCGGCGAGCAGCGAGCCCCCGCCCAGGTCGGCCACCTGGACGCCGGGCATCAGCGGCGCGCCGCCCCGCGGCCCCGTCACGGAGAGCGCGCCCGCGTACCCCATGTAGTTGATGTCGTGGCCGACCAGGTCGCGGTAGGGGCCGTCCTGGCCGTAGCCGGAGATCGCGCAGTAGACCAGCCGGGGGTTCAGCGCGCGCAGCGCCTCCCAGCCGAGGCCGAGCCGCTCCATCACCCCCGGCCGGAAGCTCTCGAGCACCACGTCGGCGGTCCGGACGAGCCGGCGGAAGACTTCCTTGCCGGCCGCGGCCTTCAGATTGAGCGAGAGGCTCTTCTTGTTGCGATTGAGGAGCAGGAAGTACGTCCCGATCCCCGACTCCCCCCAGTAGGGGCGCGTCGCCCGGGCGTAGTCGCCGAGCCCGGGCTCCTCGACCTTGATGACCTCGGCTCCGAGATCCGCGAAGAGGAGGGAGCAGTAGGCCCCGGGGAGCAAGCGCGAGAGGTCGAGGATCCGGATGCCGGCGAACGCCCGGGCCATCGCTAGCGCCGCTCCAAGGTCTCTGGGCGAGTTCGCCCGACGTTCCTGATGGTGCGCGGCCAAGTAACGAGCATGGCTAGGACGCAGGGAGGAGGCGCCCGGAGGCGTATGCCGCATACGTCGAGGAGCGCCGACGACCGAGGACGACGCCAGGCGACGTTAATTGGGCCCGCACTGGGCGACTCAGAGGCGGGCGGGCGGTGACAGGTTCGCCATCTTCTCGCGGAGCCGCCCGAGCCCCTGCTGCACCTCGGACATCAGCCGCGCGGCGAGGACCGAGTTCGCGAGGAACTCGGCGAGCTGGGTCAGGAGCGCGAGGTTGGCGGTGAGCCCGGCCGCCTCGCGGGCGCCGACGCCGACGTTGTAGGTCCCGATCACCTTGCCGCGCAACGCCAGCGGGATGGCGACGTAGGCCCCGACCCCCAGGGCACGAAGCCCCGCGTCCTCCCAGAGCGGCCCCCCCGCGTCCAGGCTCTCCCGGACGAACGGCCGCCCGCTACGCATCGCCTCCCAGAACCCCGACTGCGGGTCCACGACGCTGCCGATCCGGAGGACCCCGGAGCCGGGCGGCACCGACACGAACACGCGCGCCGTGCGCTCGTCCAGGTCCACGAGGACCAGGCTCACCCAGTCGTACCGGAGCTGGCGCTGGCTCTCCCGGACGGCGGTCTCGAAGATCTCCCACTCGTCGCGGACGGACCCGATCGACTGGAGGATCTTCCGGATGACCTCGAGCAGCCGGGCCTGGACTTCGCTCCGCGTCGCCACGATCCTCGGAGGGGGGCTACGCCCCCCTTCCGAACCTCCCCCCAGGAAGGGTTGCGCGGGCAAAGCCCGCGCTCGGAGCGCTTCGTTCCAGAGCGCGGGGACAGTTCTGGCCGTTCGCGTCGTTCAGCACGCTGCTAGGGTAACAGGGCGCGAGGGCGGAGGCAAAACGGGAAGGGCGCCCTCGCGGGCGCCCCGACCCCTCACCCGACCCTCTCCCCCGAGGCGGAGGAGAGGCCGTCAGACCCGCCTACGACCGCGGGGGCGGCACGCGGAAGGGCGTGTGGCAGGTGCCGCACGCCTGGCGGCCGAACTCCTTGACCATCGCCTCGACCTTGGCCCCGTCCTTGGCCCGGGCCGCCTCGCGGAGTTGCGAGGCCTGAGTCTCCAGGTTCTTGGCCGCGGCCTCGAACTCGCTCCACTTCTGCCAGACCTCCGGCTTCGCCTTCGACTTGTCCGTCAGCGATCCCGCCGGGAAGAGCGCGGGGATGTGCCTGGCGTTGAGCGCCAGGGTCTCCGCGTTCACGGCGATCGCCTCGATCTGGCCGGCCTTGGCCTTCGCCTGGATGTCCTGCCAGCTCGCGCCGTTGAGCTTCATGAGCCGCTGGCGGTCGGCCACCACGTCCCCCGAGCCCACCTTCATCGCCGACTGGGTCGCGCACCCGGTGACCACCAGGGCGACGAGACTCCCCATCACGATCCCCACGCGCACCGTGCGTCGCCTCATCTCGCCTCCGTTTCTGGTCGGGACGCCCGGGTCCCGATCCGGCTGAGGGTTCTCCCGCCTCACTGCACCTTGTGCCTGACCGGCGGGATCGTCTTGAGATACCGCGCGATGGCCAGGCGGTCGGCCTTCGTCAGGTCCTTGAGCCCGGCGGACGATCCCTGGATGACCTCGCCCATGAGCCCACCGGCCACGTCGCCATCGGGCCTGTTGCCCGTGCCGAGGTACTCGGCGATCTCCTCCTCGCTCCAGGTGAGCCCCGTGTCCCTGTCGGGAGTGATGTTGGCCACGGGGTTCCCGTCCGGGCCCTTCGGCGTCCCCGCCAGGAAGCGCGCGTTGTCGGTCGCGTGCGTCACGCCCCGCGGCGTGTGGCACTCGCCGCAGTGGCCGACCGCCCGGGCGAGGTACTCGCCCCGCGCGACGCCCGACGTCGGGGCGGTTGGCGGCGGCGTCTCGCGGGGGGCGAAGGCGACCAGCCACGCCGGCAGGAACACGCTCTCGAAGAGCGGAACCGTCATCCGCTTGGGCTGGTTCGGCCGGTTCACCGGGGGCACGGAGCGCAGGTAGGCCACCAGCGCCCGCAGGTCCTCCTCCGCCATGCCGTTGAAGACCGGGTACGGGTGCACGGGGATCAGCCGCTCGCCGTTCGGCCGGCGGCCCGCGCGGATCGCCGTGACGATCTGCTCGTCCGTCCACCCGCCGATGCCCGTCTGGCGGTCGGGCGTGATGTTCGTCGAGTACACGGAGCCGAACGGCCCGTCATACCGGCGCCCTCCGCTGTTGAGCGGCTTGCCCGCCTCGGTGTGGCAGCCGCACCCGGCGGCCGCTCCGAAGACGTACTTGCCCCGCGCGACGAGATCGGCTGTCGCCGGGCCCTGGGCCCGAGCCGCCGGGGCCAGGGCAAGGACGGCGAGGGCGCCCACCGCGGCCGGGAGCGGGAGCGCGCGGGACCGGGCTCGACCGCGTGGCATCCCCTAGTGCGAACGCGCCAGGGGGGGCGCCGGTTCCCGCTCGGTCCCCTCCGCGGACGCGGGGGCGGCCAGGAGCCGCGCCTCCATGAGGAGGGCGTCCTCCCCCGTGTCGAAGTAGTACCCCTGCCGGAGCCCGACCTGCCGGAACCCGAGCGCCTCGTACAGCCGCCGCGCCGCGTCGTTGCTCGGGCGGACCTCGAGGACGGCGCGCCTCGCCCCCTGCTGCCGGCAGTGTTCGAGGAGCGTGCCCAGGAGGTACCGGCCGATCCCCCGGTGGCGGTGCACGGGGTGAACGGCGAGGTTCGTCACGTGGACCTCGTCGGCGACGAGCCAGAGGCAGAGGTAGCCCACCACCGCGGCGCCGTCGGCCGCGCCGGGCGCCCGCGCGACCCACAGGCGCGCGACCCGGTTCTCGCGCAGCTCGTACATGAAGGCGTGGCGCGACCAGGGGTTCGGAAACGAGGCCCGCTCGATGGCGAGGACCTCGTCCACGTCCTCGACGCGCATCGGCTCAACCGCGGGAGGCGACACGCTCACGTCCACGCCCGAGCTCGGCCTCCGAGCGGCGCACGTAGAGGGGGACCAGCCCGCCGGGGTCGGCGGCTTCCCCGCGGGCCAGCGCCTGGCGCGCGAGGTCGCCGACGGTCGCCGCCGACGGGAGCCGGTGGGCGGGCGGGGCGAAGCGCGCGGCCGCGCCCAGGGCGGCGCCCAGCAGCTCGCGGAACGGACCGATCCCGTCCCCCACGAAGACGACCGGCCCCCCCGCCTCGCGCAGCCGCGCCGCGAGCTCCGCCGGCGCGAGCGCCCGGTACTCCCAGAGGCGCTCGAGCCGGCCTGCGTCGGTCCGGTAGAGGGCCGTGTAGACCTCGCCCTTCTTGGCGTCCAGAATCGGGCAGACCGGGTGGGCGGCGAAGGGCAGGGTCCACGCCAGGGCGTCGAGCGTCGGGATGCCCACGAGCGGCTTGCCGGTGGCGAACGCGAGGCTCTTCATCGTGCTGACGCCGATCCGGAGCCCGGTGAACGAGCCCGGCCCGACCGCCACGGCCAGCGCCTCGACGTCCCCGAGCCGCCAGTGCGCGCCGGCGAGGAGCTGGTCCACGGCCGCGAGCAGGCGCTCCGAGTGGGTCACGGCGACGTTCAGGCGGGACTCGGCGACGACCGTGTCGCCCTCGAGCAGCGCCACGGCCCCCGTCAGCGTGGAGGACTCGACGGCGAGCAGCCGCACGCGGCCAGTCTATCAGCTTGCCGGGAAACGCGGTAGCGGCCCGCCCCGGGAACGCGGCCCGCCGGACCCCGGTTGACAAGCCGCAGGGCGCGCGTCAGGATAGCGAAAATCGCGCCGGGATCGCCCGGAGTTCCGCCGGTGAACGGCCGGCGCGCGCCGCCCGGCGCGGCGGCCCGGGGCGAGCGACATGAGCGCGGCAGACCCGATCCGCTTCTGCAACAACCCGCTCTGCGAGCGGTGCGACGAGCACCTCCGTTCCCCCGAGGTGCTCCGGAAGGCGGGACGGGAGGTGTGCCCGTCCTGCCACGAGGAGCTGGTGATCCGCGAGGCGCGGCCGCGGCCGCGCCTCCAGCCGACGCGCCCCGGCCCGGCGCGGTCGCCGAGCGCCGCGCGCATCGGCGCGCCCCTCGACCCGGCCGGAGCCGGGAGACACGATGCCGCCTCCTAAGCGAACGCCGGCGTCGGACACCGTGGTCGACGCCGAGGTCCGCGAGAAGATCCACCTCGAGATCCTGCGCCGGACCGGGGCGTACCGCGGCAACGACCACTTCCTCCTGCCGTCTGGCCACCACGCCCCCGAGTTCATCGACAAGGCGCTGGTGACGACGGAGCCCTCGTTCACGGAAGGCCTCGGGGCGGTGATCGCGAAGCACTTCGCCCAGTGGCCCGCCGACGTCGTCCTCTCGACCGGGCTCGGCGCCCTGATCGTAGCCCACTGCGTGGCGCGGGCGCTCCCGTCGCGCCCGATCCTCGTCTACGCCACCAAGGGCGTCGGGGGGGGGGCCGGGCGCCGGGTGCGGCTGCCCGAGGAGTTCCACCGGTACATCGCGCGCGGCACGAAGGTGCTGATCGTCGAGGACCTGATCACGACCGGGGAGACGCTGAAGCTGCTGATCCGGCTGGTCGAGCAGGCCGGCGGCAGCATCGTCGGGATCGGGTGCCTGTGGCAGCGGAATTCGAAGGTGGAGCTGCCGGTCGAGGTGTTCAGCCTGGTGACACGGGACTTCCCGACCTACGATCCCGAGAGCTGCCCCCTCTGCCAGCGCGGGGTCCCGCTCAACACGGAGTTCGCGCGCGCCGAGCCCCCCACCGAGGAGCCGCTCGAGCCGCCCCGGCCCTGGCCGCGTTAGCTTCTTGGCCGGGGGGGGGTTCGCCCCCCTTCGGGGATCCTTACGAGGTCTTCAGCGACTCCTGCGCGCTCGCGCCCTGGCCCGACGGGATCCTGACGGCCTCCACCGCCTTCTCGAAGGCCCCGCGCAGGCGCTCGACCCGCCGGGTGAAGGTGAGCCCGATCCGGGCGAAGGCCTCGAGCATCGCGCGGCGGTCACCGTCGAGCGAGAACTGGACGACCTTCGGGAGCTTGTCCATGTCGAGCTGGATCCGCTCCTGGAGCTGCTGGACGATCTGGTACAGCTCCTCGCGCCCCTTCCGCACCGAGCCCAGGATGGGCAGGACGAGCAGGTCCGCCCGGTCCCGGAGGCGCGAGAGCGCGGCGGTCGCCACGGGCACGACCTCGACCCCGAGCTCGTCGAGGTAGCGGCGGAGGCACTGCCCCACCCGGTCCTTGAGGAAGGCTTCGGGCACCGCGACCGCGCCCCGCGGGCGCCGCCAGAGCCAGGCGACCCAGCTGCTGGCCGCGTAGAGGTGCTTCCGGAGGCTTTCGACGTACTCCTCGGTGAACGCGCCGAGCGGCAACACCTCGGCGAACGGCGAAACCGGCGCGATCGCCTCGGGGTCCCCGTGCGCGCTCGTCACGTACTCGTGGAAATGCTTGTGCGCGACCAGGTACGACACCGCTTCAACCATCGTCCCCAGGGAGGGCTGGGCGCGCATGACGTCCCAGAGCGTCCGCACGAAGGCGCGGCGCCGCGCGCCGGAGCGCGTCAGCACGAAGTGTCGGAAGACATTGACCGCGATCCGGCACTGCTGCCAGTCGAAGCGACCCGCGCCCTGCCCGTGCAGCTGCCACCGCGGCTGGAACTCCCGGAGCACGCGCACCAGGCGCGCCCCGTAGTTCTCGTACTTGTACAGCGCCCGGATCAGCCAGTTGTACCCCTCCTGGACCTCCGCGACGCTCATCTGCTTCGGGACGAAGTTGAGATCCGCCGCGCCGTGGCCCAGCCGCTCGGCGGAGTCGAAGGGCAAGAGCCGCCCCTCCTTCTGGAGCCGGGCGTGGAGCGGCGTCTTCTCGATGGCCGTGAGCACGCCGCAGGTCGTGAACGGGATCCCCGCCTCCATCAGGAAATCGAACTGCTCCTGGAAGATCCGAACGTCGTCGTGGTCGAAGCCGACGATCATGCCCGCGGTGACGATCAGGTTGTGGGACTGGATCCGCCGGAGGCTCTCGAGCAGCGGCTTGTGGACGTTCTGGCGCTTCTTGGTCTCGACCAGGCTCTCGACCCGCGGCGACTCGATCCCGACGAAGATGCCCGTGAAGTTCGCCTCGCGGAGCAGCTCGAGGAGCTTCGGGCGCTCGGCCACGTTGATCGTCATCTCGGCCGAGAAACCCACCGGGAACCCGTTGGTCCTGCCGAATTCGCCCAGGGCGCGCAGCAGCTCCTCCGCGTACCTCTGGTTCCCGATGAAGTTGGCGTCCGAGAAGCTGACGTACCGCCCGCCGAGCGCCGCGATCGTCTCGATCTCGCTCAGGACCTGGCGGATCGCCTTCGTCCGCGGCACCCGGCCGTCGGTGATGATGATGTCGCAGAACTCGCACTGGAACGGGCAGCCGCGCGTCGTCTGCACGAAGTAGTAGAGGTAGTCACCCCGCCGGAGCAGGTCGAACCGCGGCACGGGGGAGCGGCGGATGTCCACATTCCCGGCCTGCTTGTAAACCGGCTTCGGCGCGCCGCTCAGGAGGTCCCGGCAGAACTCGGGCCACGTCAGCTCCGCCTCCCCGTCGAACACCACGTCGAAGGTGCCGTCGACGAACCGCTCGGGGCAGAGTGTGGGGTACGGGCCCCCCACGACGACCAGCTTGCCTCGCCGGCGGAACTCGTGGGCCAGCTCCCGGGCCCGGCCGTACTGGACGTTCCAGCAGCCGATCGCCACGACGTCGGCGTCCGTGTCGAGCCGCACGGGGTAGCAGTTCTCGTCCTGCAGCTCGACGGCCACCTCGGGCGGGGTCAAGCCGGCGACCGTGACGAGCCCGAGCGGCGCCTGCCCGGAGCGGACGCCCACCAGATCCGCGATCCCCTGGAAGCCCCACAGCGACTTCGGGAAGCGGGGGTTCACGAACAGGATCTTCATCCCGACCTCCGTGAGCGGCGTGCTGGCGTGCGAACCGGTGTGGACGTCACGAGGGATGCTCGACGCTAGCACCGCAGGAACCCCCTGTCAATGCCGCTCGGTCAGGGCGGTCAGGGCCCGGGCCGGGGGCCTCGACCCCCAAGATCTGGGGGGTGCGCCGCCCCACCCACCCCGCCGCTTGGATTTTTCCCTTGACAGGCATCCCGGCCCCGTCCTAGAGTCCCGCCCAGGGCCGGGGCGTGTCGGTGCAGCGGCCGCCTCGGGATCCGTCACGCATGGCTCAAAGGAGGTGAGAGCGAGTGGCGAAGAAGAAGAAGGGCGGCAAGAAGCGCAAGTAGGAGCGCGGTCACCCCACGTGACCTCGGAGGCCCCGCATCGCCGGGGCCTCCGTGCCTCAGCGACCCACACGCCACCTCGCTGACGCGATGGCCAGAGCGGAGCGCGAGCTGTCCGAGCACGAGGCTTACGGCCTCCTCCTCCTCATCAGCCTCATCTGGGCCGGCAACTTCATGGCCGGCAAGCTGGCGCTCGAGGTCGTGGGTCCGATCACCCTCACCGCACTCCGGGCGGTCCTGGCCTCGGGCGTCCTCCTCTGGTACGTCCGCTGGAGCTACCAGGTCTGGCCCGTCGCGACCACCGCGGACCTGCGGACCTTCCTCGTCCTGGCGCTCAGCGGGCTCGTCGGCAGCACCACGCTCTGGTACTACGGCTTGCACCTCACCCTGGCGATCAACGCGGCGATCGTCGGCGCGACCGGGCCGATCTTCGTCGCCCTGCTCTCGGCCGTGTGGCTGCGCGAGCGGCTCTCGTGGGTCAACGTGGCCGGCATCGCGCTGTCCTGGGCCGGGGTCCTCCTCACGGTCACCCGCGGCTCGCTCCGGGCGCTGCTCGACCTGGACCTGAACCTCGGGGACTTCGTCATCCTGGCCGGCCAGGGCGTCTGGGCCGTCTACTCGGTCTTCGCCCGGCAGGTCGCCCGGCGGTTTCAACCCACGGTCGTGACCACGGGCATGTACCTCGTCTCGGCGGTCATCCTCGTCCCCCTCGCGCTGATCGAGCGCCCCTGGCAGGTGCTGCCGGCGGTGACGGCCTCGACCGTCCTCGCGATCCTCTACGCGGCGATCGTCGTGACGATCTCCCACATCTGGTTCTTCTGGGGGGCACGCGTCGTGCGGGCCGCGGTCAGCGCGCTCACCGTCAACCTGATCCCCTTCGAGGTGCTCGCCTTCTCGTGGTTGTTCCTCCACGAGCCGGTGACGTGGATCCACGTGGTCGGGGCGCTGATCGTGATCGTCGGGGCGGGCCTCGCGACGCGCAAGCCCGCCTCTCCGCCCCCGGCAACGGAGGCAGGCTGAACCCAGGATCTCCCCTACCGCCCCAGCGCCTCCGGGTTGACGACGTTCTGCGGCCGGCCGTCGCGTCACGACCACCCCCCGCGCGGTCGCCACCCGCCGTCGAGGCTCGCCACCCCGGTCCCCGTCATGGAGATCAGCCGGAGCGCCGGCATCGCGGCGAGCCGCTCGGCCGTGATCGGGGTCCCCTCGCGGATCGGGATCAGGACCTCGGCCGGCGCGAGCCGCTCCCGGAGCTCCGCCTCCTCATCGCGGGGCGCCGCGGTGTGGACGCGCACCTCGCCGCGGGCCCGGAGCCGGTCCAGGTGCGGGCTCGCGACGTAGGCGCGGTCGTAGTCGTCGGGGACGACGGCGAGCACGGCGGGCGGCGGGGGCGGGGCTTACGGGCGGGGCTTCGGACGCTTCTTCTGCTCCCGCCCCTTGATCAGCCCCTTCACCTCGTCCATGAACTGGGCGATGTCCTTGAACTGGCGGTAGACCGACGCGAAGCGGACGTACGCGACCTGGTCGAGGCGCTGGAGGTGCCCCATGACCATGTCGCCGAGCTCCAGGCTCGAGACCTCTTTCTCGGCGCGCTCGTGGAGCTTGCCCTCGATGTCGGCCACGATGTCGTCCACCGCCTGCACCCCGACCGAGCGCTTCTCGCACGCCTTGAGGATCGAGTTCCGGAGCTTCCCCCGGTCGAAGGGCTCCCGGCGGCCGTCGCGCTTGACGACCATCGGCAGGACGTCCTCGATGTACTCGTAGGTCGTGTAGCGGCGCTGGCACTTCAGGCACTCCCGCCGGCGCCGGATGAACTCGCCGTCGCGTCCGACGCGGGAGTCCACGACGCGGTCCTCGGTGTGGCCGCAGAACGGGCACCTCATGGCCGGGCCCTCCCGCCACTTCCACTTCGGAGGGGGGCTGCGCCCCCTTTCGTTCGGACCGGCGCGGCTGCGCCGGGCGGCCCTCCCGGCAAAGCCGGGGCGGTCGCCCTTCGGCAACCGCATCGGGCCTGCCTCCCCCGGGGACAGATCACGACCGCGCGTCTCAGCGCAGCCGCTCCGGGTAGAGCGGGAACCGCGCCGTCAGCGCGGCGACATCGTCCCGGACCGCGGCTTCGACGCGGGCGTCGCCGACCTGGCTCAGCACCCGGTCGATGAAGCCGGCGATCGCCTCCATCTCGGGCTCCCGCATCCCCCGCGTCGTCACCGCCGGCGTCCCGATGCGGATCCCGCTCGTCACCATCGGGCTCCGCGTCTCGAAGGGGATCGTGTTCTTGTTGACCGTGATCCACGCCCGGTCCAGCGCCTCCTGGGCCTCCTTGCCCGTGAGCCCCCGCGGCGTGAGGTCCACGAGCATGAGGTGCGTGTCCGTCCCGCCGGACACGAGCCGGTAGCCGCGGCGGACGAGCGCCTGGGCGAACGCCGCCGCGTTGGCGACGATCTGCCGCTGGTAGGCGCGCCACTCGGGCGTCAGCGCCTCGCGCAGGGCGACCGCCTTGGCCGCGATGATGTGCATGAGCGGCCCGCCCTGCATCCCGGGCATGACGACCTTGTCGAGCGCCTGGGCGTGCGCCTGGCGGCACATCACCATGCCGCCCCGCGGGCCGCGGAGGGTCTTGTGCGTGGTCGTGGTCACGAAGTCCGCGTGCGGGATCGGGCTCGGGTGAAGCCCCGCCGCGACGAGCCCGGCCGGGTGGGCGATGTCGGCCATCAGGAGACACCCGGCCTCGTCGGCGATGTCGCGGAACGGCTTGAAGTCGATCGCCCGGGGAAATGCGGAGCCACCCGCGATGATGAGCTTCGGCCGGTGCTCGCGCGCGAGGACGCGGAGCTGGTCGAAGTCGATCCGCTCGTCCTCCCGGCGCACCCCGTACGGGACCACCTTGTAGAGCCGCCCGGAGAAGTTCACCGGGCTCCCCATCGTGAGGTGCCCGCCGTGGGAGAGGTTCGGCCCGAGGATCGTGTCCCCCGGCTGGAGCACGCTGAAGTAGACGGCCATGTTGGCCTGCGAGCCGGAGTGCGGTTGGACGTTCGCGTACTCGGCCCCGAAGAGCTCCTTGGCGCGCTGGATCGCCAGCTCCTCGACCGTATCCACGTGCTCGCAGCCGCCGTAGTAGCGCCGGCCGGGGTAGCCCTCGGCGTACTTGTTCGTCATCACCGAGCCCATCGCCTCGAGCACCGCCTCGGAGACGAAGTTCTCGGAGGCGATCAACTCGAGGTTCCGCGCCTGTCGCTCCGTCTCGAGGCGGATCGCCTTGGCGACGTCGGGATCGACCTGCTCCAGCCGCTGCATCGTGTCAGGCCTCCTTCTCGGCCGCGTGGCGCCGCTCCAGGTCGGCGATCTTGCCCAGGCGGCGGCTGTGGCGCCCGCCCTGGAACTCGCAGCGGAGCCACATCTGGAGGATCTCGAGCGCGGGCTCCCGCCCCATGAGCCGGCCGCCCAGGGTCAGGACGTTGGCGTCGTTGTGCTCGCGGCTCATCCGCGCCGTGTAGAGGTCGGGGCAGAAGGCGGCTCGCACCCCCGGCACCTTGTTGGCCACCATCGCCATCCCGATGCCGGTCCCGCAGACCAGCACGCCGCGCTCCGCCTTCCCGGCCGCCACCGCTTCCGCCACTTGCGCCGCGTAGTCCGGGTAGTCCACGGCCTCGGGCGAATGGGTGCCGAAGTCGAGAACCTGGTGGCCCTGGTCGAGGAGCCAGGCCTTCAGCTCCTCCTTGAGCTCCCAGCCGGCGTGGTCCGCGCCGAGGGCGATCATCCAGGTCGAACCCCACCCCACCCTACCGACTGCGCTCCCGGGTGTCAAGGGACCCCAGCCCTTGGGCCTCCCCGCCCGGAGCCCACGCGGACGCCGCGCGAGGGGGACGACCCCGGCCACATTATAATGATGCTTATCCGGTTGACTCCACACGCCCCTACCGGTAGTGTGGTGCCCATGCCCCGGCCGGACTTCCCCCGCACGCTGCGAGAGTTCCAGCGGCGCTTCGCTGACGAGAAGGCGTGCCGCG
>Ga0114945_10000439_pt1 | contig 26738 bp, 41 predicted proteins | sample OV2TP3_FD_87194 | JGI IMG/M metagenome (GOLD analysis project Ga0114945, IMG submission 87194) | Hot spring microbial communities from Beatty, Nevada to study Microbial Dark Matter (Phase II) - OV2 TP3 | ecosystem: Environmental > Aquatic > Thermal springs > Hot (42-90C) | place: USA: Beatty...
CAAACCGCTGGAGATTTGATTAATGGATATCGGCACTTAAGACCTCGCATCCTTGGGCTGAGACGAGCACCATGTCTTCTATCCGGATACCAAATTTGTGGGGAAGGTAAACCGCCGGCTCGATGGTAAAGATCATTCCCTCCTTTAAGGGGGATGGATTTTTCTGAGAAATGCTGGGGGCTTCATGAATCTCTAGCCCCACGCCATGGCCTAAGGAATGACCGAAAAATTTGCCCACGCCATTGTGGGCCAGATACCGTCTGGCTTCGGCATCCACGTCACTGGCTAAAACTCCGGCCTTAACTTTTTCGATGGCTAAGGCTTGGGCCCGACGGACAATGTCATGAATTTCTTTCACAAAGCGGGGTATTGTACCTAAAAAGACCATGCGTGTCAAGTCGGACTTATAGCCTTGGAAGTCAATCCCCATATCCGTGAGAACAACTTCGCGGGAACGGAGTCTACGAGCGGTCACTTTCGCATGGGGGAAACAAGAATTTGGTCCAGAGGCAATGATCGGAGGAAAGGAAAAAAACGCTTCTTTTGATCTTACGAAGTCTTCCAACCTCTTTAGAAGATATTTCTCGGTTAGGCCTGGCCGGATCATGCTCTTAAGGTACCTTTGGGCCTGATCATGAATCTTTAACGCTTTCTTAATCTGGTTAATCTCATAAGTTGATTTTATTTCCCGCCATTCCTCGACAATCTTAGGGATAGGAATCCATCGAATCGTCTTGGGAGAATGTTCTGTCATTTTCTTAAAAGTGGCCAAAGACACATGGCGATCATCAAAGCCGATTCGCCTCAATTTCATAGATGAAGCGGTCTCACAAAGGGCTTCAGGCAAAGATGTGGTGTATGGCTTAATGATGATCCTTAAGCTTGAGAGAGCTTGGCGGGCCTCCCAGACATAGCGGAAGTCCGTAAGGTAAAAAACGCGCTTAGGGCAAATCAAAAGCCAGGACTCTGCGGAAGGGAAATCGGTAAGATAACGGATATTGATGTCGCTCGTGACGAGAAAGGCGTCAACGTGATGTTCTTTAAATCGGGAAATGAGTTGTTGGATTCTGGGGTTCAATGATCGTTGTGATTCAGCAAGTTCATCAAGGCCTTGAGACCCAACAGATAACTGTCCACGCCAAAGCCGCTGATCTGGCCATAACTGACCGGAGCAATGAGGGAGGTATGCCGGAAATCTTCGCGGGCATAGATGTTGGACAAGTGCACTTCCACACAGGGCAGATGAACGGCTAGGATGGCATCGCGGATGGCAACGCTGGTATGGGTATACGCGGCGGGATTGATGAGGATCGCATCGATGTGATCTTTCTTGGCCTGGCCAATGGCATCCACAATCTCTCCTTCGTGATTGGACTGGACGATCTTGAGCGCGACCTGATGGGGCGTGGCCAAATCCTCGAGCCTTGCATTGATTTCGGCTAACGTGGTCTGACCGTAGATTTCCTTCTCTCTCTCGCCCAAGAGATTAAGATTGGGGCCGTGGATGACTAAGATTTTTTTCAATCGGTTCTCCTCAACTATTTTCCGCCTCTTCCACTAACATAATGGGAATGCCACCCCGAATAGGATATTTACGTTGGCACTTCACACAAATGATCTTTTGATCCTCCGAAACCACATCCGCCGAAACCCCCGCGTCTTGCTGTCGCAAGACAGCTGTGGGTGCTTCGGCGGATAGTCCGGCGGAATCCCGTACGAAAGTTGCGGGATGAAGACGGACGTCCCCCTGACAGGCCGGACAGGCTAAAATCGCTAAAAGTTCCGGATCAATCATTGCCATACCTTCTCGTTAGGGTGCCCTAGAGTCCTTCGACAAATTAATTTTTTCATTTTACTAAAGGACTAGTGGTGAGCAGATTAAATCAAAAATATATGAAAGATTTAATCTGTCGAACCACTAAAAACTTGCGCATACCCCATCTGCAATTCGTAGAGAGCCGCGTTGAGCATATCACTCTCTTCCTGGCTTAGATTTCCCTTCGTCTTCTCCCGAAGAAGAGACAGGGTGTCAATCATCAACTTGGCCTGACGAAGATTTTTTTCTGTTTGATTCGTACCAGGATTGGGGAGTTTACCTAAAAAGATCATGGCCTGGAAGGCGAGGCTTGAAATATAGGCGAGAAAGTCCAATTCTTGATCTTCTAAAGGGGCTTCTTCTGGCTGCGATGGGTTCACCTCCGGAACAGGGCCCTTAAATTGGGATTTCGAAATTTCTTTATCCCGGGCGACCTCCTCCTTCCAGGATTCATCCACATATTTTTCTTCGTCCATGGGGATTCCTTTCTAACGCACCTCCTCCGTGAGGGGTAGAATAACATCCCCCCCATGTCTTGTCAACCATCCCCCCGTCTCTTGCCTGTCTCTACCCACTAATCTTTCACCTCAAAGGAAATCACCACATTGAAGGTGAGATCTGGATACCGCAGGTCTTTCGGAAATGATGGGAAAGGACTAGCCTCTTGGATGCTGTTGAAACCGACGTCCTTAAGGTAGCTGGTTGCCGAGCTTCTTTCTTCAATCAACTTGATCTGCTTTAAAGAACCGTTGGATAAAAGGATAAAGGTCAGATACACCTCTCCCGATTCCATCTTCGAATAATTCAGGTAGGCCCGATTTCTGATTTTATTACGGATCATTTGATAATAGTTTAGGTAAAAAGGGTTATCGATCTTCTCGGATTTGATTTCTGAAACCATGACCCTGCGCTGCGCAACCCTGGTTTCCAAAGACGCCGGCTGTCCCTTATCCAGCTTAAACTTGTCGAGAAGCTCGGCTTTATCCTTCTTAATAGGGATGGGGACCGAGGGTGCCTTGATCAAGGCCTTGGCGGTTTTAAAAGACTTCTTTTCCTGGATGCCTTTCGTTTCCTGATCTGAAGATTCCTTTTGTTTCGGTCTCGGTTTCGGTTTTTGATAAACGAGTTCCGGCCGGGGAAGCGGCTTTCTAAGATAATGGGCTGTGGAAAAAGAAAAGCGCATCAACATCCCTGTATGGAGAAAACAGGACAAAAGAAGCGATGAAATGAAGATCTTATTTTCTTTGATAATTCCCGTCATTGGCTTTTCTTTGGGGAGCGGATTTCCCTGATAATATACGCCAAAAAACGAATTGTGTCGAGGAAGGGATTGATCCTACTGAATCCACCCAGATAAATCGTTTTAATCGGTACAGAATAGATCTTGAATCCCTTTTTGCTGGCTTTGACCAGGACCTCTGTCTCAATTTCAAAATCTGAAGAACTCAAAATGAGGTGCCTTAAAATCTCGCAGGGAATCAACCGAAACCCGCACTGGGTGTCCGGTATTTTCTGGCGACAAAGAAAAGAGATGAGGGAAGACATCATACGGTTGGTCCAAAGACGCACCAAGGGCATCTCTAAGGGGTTATGCATCCGGTTTCCCGTAATAATGCAAACCTCATTTGTCCGGGCCTTTTCCAGAAACCGGGAAATATCGTCCACGTCATGCTGCCCGTCTCCATCCATTGTCAGGACCCAGTCGTATCCTTCCTTTAACACATATTCAAAACCATCTTGCAGCGAACGGCCCTTCCCTTGCTTTTTCTCGTGAAACAGGACAAAGGCTCCATGTTCGCTCGCAATTTTTCCGGAATCATCCTGTGATCCGTCATCCACGACCACTACAGGAAAACCTTTTTGTTTTATGGAGGCGACTAAAGGGCCTATCTTTTCAGATTCGTTATGAACTGGAATAAGGACACACATCTTCATTTGATCCAAAACTCCCTGAACATTAACCATTGGCTGGGATATTCCCGGATTTTTTGATCCATCACCGCGGTATACCTTTGCATAATGGTTAGAAGGACATCCTGCGGCACAACATCTTTATACAGAGACGGAGGAAAAATCGGCTCCTCAAAAATCAAATCAAAGGAGTCATCTTCATTACGCAACAAAAACGCTGGAACAATGGGTGCCCCGGTCTTAGCGGAGAAGACCGCCACGCCTTTGGGGATTAAGGCCTTTTTATTTAAAAAGGGCATGGGCTCTCCATTCATGCCAAAGTCCCTGTCCGCCAAGATAGCAATCCAGCGATTCTGTCTTAAGGTTTCCACACACTTGCGGATGGCGCCATTCGTGGGGACCACGGTCACTCCCCAAATTTTTCTTTGGGTGTCAAAGAGATCGTTGACCGATCTTTCCTGATGGGGAAGGGCAACCACAACCAGAGAATACCCCAGAAAACCCATAACCGCCGCGCCCAGTTCCCAATTGCCAATGTGGGCGGTCAAAATAATGCCCCCTTTACCGGCCTGTATGGCCTTATCCAGTCGTTCCCTATTTTTAATCTTGATCTTTGTCTTCACATAATTTTCATCCAAGGTCTTTTGCATCCGAAAGAAATCCACTAAATATTTGCCGAAATTCCTAAAAACCTCCCTGGCCAGAGAGGGGATATTTTCCTCGGCCTGAAGAATGGTCTTAAGATTATTCTTGACGGCTCTTCTATCTCGAAAATGAAAATAATAATGCAGATCCGAAAGAAATCCTGCCACCTTATAAGCCGTCGCAAGCGACATGCGCACGACACAGAACTGACCGAATTTGTATAGATAGTAACGGAGCATCGTCCTGAAATGATCGGGTACAGTCTTTAGTTGTGAGGTTGCCCTAGAATCAACCTCGCAATATCCAAAGCCGCCTGAGGATGGCTGTTGCGCAAAGCCGCATTGCGCATAAGGGAAAGCCGCTGCGAATTCTTCAGCAAGAGCTCCACCTGGTTTCCGATCTCCTTCGTCTTATCCACGCGAATGGCAATGTCTTCTTGTAAAAGAAACTCGGTATTGCGCACCTCCTGACCGGGAAGAGGTTTGATGATCACCATGGGAAGCCCCTTGGCCAAGGCCTCGGCCGTGGTCATGCCACCCGGTTTGGTGATAAGGAGGGTCGCCAACCCCATGAGCTCATCGATATTTTCGACATATTCAAAGATAAGGATCTTTTTATCCTTTTTCTGGGTGGTGTTCTTTAACCATTTTATTAATCTTTTGTTGGTACCGGCCACGACAATGATTTGAAATTCTTTTTTGACCTTCAGCAAAGACCGAACCGCTCCCTTGATGGGGCCTAAGCCTTGACCTCCTCCCATAATCAAAACCGTGGGTAGATCCTCCTGAAGCCCCAGCTTCTGGCTAAGGAGATGCCTGTTTAACCGCTTGCCAAATTTGGTCTGAATAGGTATGCCGAAAACTTTAATAGCCTCCGGGGACACCCCTTTCCCCACAAAATGCCTTTTGGTCTCCTCGCAAGGGACAATATAATAATCGACGCCCTCGTTGATCCAAAAACCATGCGGCGCGTAGTCGGTCAGGACACCGATCAACACGTATTTCGAAGGATATACCCTTTTAAAGTCTGCCACCATCCCGCAGGGAAAAGCCTGGGTGCAGACCACGGCATCGGGCTGAAATGTTTCAAACAACCGCCTTAGCTTGTCATGGCTGGTCTTATGAATATAATTTTTGAGGGATTCGGTTTTCTTGACAATCTTTGGGTTATCGTACAGATAATCCCATATCTGCGGCGTCCTTTTGATAATCCCCATATAGGCTTTATTGACAACTTTCTCTATGGTGGGATACGTGTAACCAAAGCCGTTGATGCTCATGATTTCCGCGGTGGGGTCCAGTTGGTTCAAGGCCCTTTCGATGGCAAGGGTCGCTGCTCTATGTCCGGAAACCTTCGTAATGTACATGAGCAGCACCTTCCGGGGTTTTCCAATTGGGTAGGTTGACATTAAGTTAAGTGAGCCATCGAGGTGTTTTTATCGGGCTCACCCTGAGCGAGCCCGAAGGGCGAGTCGAAGGGTCTTTCGTCACAAGATCCTTCGATCCTTCGATTCCACTCAGGATCGAACCCTGAGCGAAGGCCTTCGACTCGTTTCACTCGCTTAAGGCCGAGTCCTGAGCCTGTCGAAGGACGAAGTCGAATGGGTTCGACTCCGCCCCTCGCTCTTGCGAGGGGCTCCGCTTAAGGATGAGGCCCGACAAGGAAACACCCCGATGCCTCAGTTAAGTGGAAAATTCGATGAGCGCCAAGGCCTCGCCAATCTTGGCCTCCCCACCTTCTTTGACCAAAATTTCTTTAATGCGTCCCGCTTGACCCGCTGGGACGTTAAAAGTGGCCTTATCAGTAACCACCTCAACCACATCATCCGAGGCTTGTACGTACTCTCCCGGCCCAACGTGCCATACAGCCACAACGGCTTTGATGATGCCCTCTCCTAATTCTGGTAACACGACGCGACTAATCAAAAAGGATCTCCTGGAATCAAGTGAAGATTAAAATTTTTAGCGTATCTTTTTATGATGAGCGTCTTGACCAAATCCAGATCAATATCCTTTCCCAGGATCTTTCTCAAGGAGGTCATCTGAACATCCAAACCGCACGGTTTAATCAGGGAAAAATATTTCAAATCCGTATTCACATTGATGGCCATCCCATGAAAGCTCACCCACTTGCGCACCCCAATGCCAATCGAGGCAATCTTTTCTTTCCCAACCCATACCCCTCTTTGGCCAAAAATTCTAGTAGCCACTATATCAAAATCTTGCAACAAATCAATGGCAACTTGTTCTAAGTGATCTAAAAAGGCCCTCAAGTCCTTTCCAATTTTAAGCAAATTAAAGATCGGGTAACTCACGATTTGCCCAGGGGCATGAAGGGTCACATCTCCCCCGCGGTCGATGGCAATGATTTGAATCTCGCGGGATTCGAGTTCCTCGGGAGGGGTTAAGAAATTTTCTTTTGGGGTCACCCGGCCCAGCGTGACAACAACCGGGTGCTCACACAGCAAAAGGGTATGATGTCCGCCGTTGATAACGGAAGAAACGATTCTTTTCTGGCATTCCCAGGCCTTAAAATAATCGATTAACCTTAAGTCTTGAACACGGCAAATGTCCATGCCCTTCAATTACCCCCAATGAAATGAGCCCTCGGGTTTAAGTTTTAAGTTCCTTTCCACCCTAAGGGCTCATTTATTCTCCTTCGCCCCGCCGTCTGCCTGTCGGCAGACAGGGGGCGGGGCTTCGGAGGAATTATTCTGCTCGGAGAATATTCCTGCCCTGCTCCGCCGTAGCGAAGGCTGTCGAAGATAGGCTTCGCAGAGGCGAGCGTAGCAAAACTAATAGAATATTAGTTTTGCAAAGCAGAATAAATTGCTTTTAACTTCCGGCAGATCGCCTCGGCCATCTCGCGGGTTCCCACAGCCTTTGGATCATTACGGTCGATTTTAAAGTCGTAGGTGACAGACCGTCCTTCTTTAATCACTTGGGCAACCGCTTCTTCTAGACGCTGTGCGGCCTGAGTTTCCCCCAGGTACTCCAGCATCAGCACGGCAGAAAGAATGCAGGCGGTAGGATTGACCTTGTTCTGTCCCGCGTATTTAGGGGCGGCACCATGGACCGGTTCAAACAAACCGATCGTATCCCCGATATTGGCCCCCGGTGCAATCCCTAATCCCCCTATTAAACCAGCACAGAGATCTGAAATAATGTCCCCATACAAATTGGGAAGAACCAGGATATCGAAACTATCGGCTCTCTGGACAAGCTGCATGCACAAATTATCAACTATCACATCCTCGAATTCCACTCTTCCCGCATACTCCCTAGACACCTCCCGCGCCGTCTTCAAGAATAACCCATCCGAGAATTTCATGATGTTGGCTTTATGAACGGCAATGACTTTCTTCCTGTTATGCTTGAGGGCATACTCGAAGGCGTAGCGTGCAATCCGCCGGCAGCCAAAAACGGAGATCGGCTTAATCGAGATCGCCGAGTCCTCTCGGATCTTTTTCAACTGAAGACGGTTGATTTCATTAATAAGCGTCTTCGCCTCGTTGGTATTAAGATCAAATTCAATGCCGGCATAGAGATCTTCCGTGTTTTCCCGGATCACCACAAGATCGATATTCCTGGCTTTAGATCTGGTGCCCTCATAAAACTTGCAGGGCCGCACACAGGCGTAAAGATCCAACGCCTGCCGCAATTGCACATTGACCGAACGGAAGCCCTTGCCCACCGGTGTTGTGATAGGGCCTTTGATGGCCACTTTGTTTTTTCTAATGGATTCCAAAGTCTGGTCAGGCAGAGGGGTGCCATACCGCTTAATGGCGGGCTCTCCGACAAGCTCTTCTTCCCATTCGATTTTAACGCCCGTTGCCTCCACGCATTGCCTCATGGCCGAGGCAACCTCTGGTCCGATTCCATCTCCCGGGAGAAGAGTCACGCGATGGGACATTTGTTTTATTTCCTTAAAGAAGCACAGATGCCAGAGGCAAAGAGGCAGCGACACAGATTCTTCACTTCAACATCTGCTTAAATTCTTCAATATTCTTGACTTTGCTTAAAGCCACCTCTTGGCTGATGACGCCTTCTTTATAAAGATCCTTCAACGAGCGGTCCATGGTTCTCATCCCATATTGACTGCCGGTCTGGATCGCGGTCGGGAGCTGTTCAACGGCCTGTTCCCGAATGAGATTGCGCACCCCCGGTGTTGCCACCATAATCTCTGTGGCTAAAACCCGGCCTTCGCCATCCGAGCGGGGCAAGAGAAGCTGAGAGACGACCCCCTGCAAACAGGCGGCCAACTGGAGCTTGACTTGCGTCTGTTGATGCGGAGAAAAGACATCGATGATCCTTTCGATGGTTTGGGGGGCATCGGGTGTGTGCAAGGTGGCCAGCACCAAATGGCCTGTTTCCGCGGCCGTCAAGGCCGTGGCAATGGTTTCCAAATCCCGCATCTCACCCACCACAATGACATCTGGGTCTTGGCGAAGGCACCTCTTTAAGGCCTCGGCAAAAGAATGCGTATCCGAGTAAACCTCTCGCTGTTTGATGATGGATTTTTTGTTTTGATGAACATATTCAACCGGGTCTTCGATACAGACAATAAGAGAAGACCTCTCGGTATTGATCAGATCAATCACGGCGGCCAGGGTTGTGGTCTTGCCCATGCCGGTAGGGCCGGTAATCAAAACCAGACCATTGGGTTTTCTGGCGAATTCTTTCACAATCATCGGCAGGCCCAAATCTTCGATATGGGGAATATACAAAGGAATCCGACGGAAGGCCGCCTCGACCGATCCCCTTTGGATATGAACGTTGACGCGGAACCGGTCCAGACCGGACAAAGACAAAGAAAAGTCTAACTCCCTGTCTCTTTCAAATTTTTCTTTCTGTTGATCAGAAAGAATCGTGTAGATCATTTTCTTAAGATCGTCCCGGGAAAGTTTTTTCCCCTCCATCAGAGTCAGTGTCCCGTCAATTCTTAAGACCGGAGGGGTGTTCTCCGTCAGATGCAAATCTGAGGCCTTCTTGGAAATAGCTGTCAATAATAAATCTCTTAGTTCCATCTAGCCTTTCTTAATCCACTCTTTTATTCGCCTCATACCTTCCTCAATCTTCTCTTGGGAGGTGGCAAAACTCAAACGGATAAAGCCAGAAGATCCAAACCCCTCACCCGGAATGACGGCGACGTTGATTTGATCGAGCATCCTTTTCGCCAGAACAGCTCCATCACCCAACCTGGAAACATCGCAAAAAATATAAAAGGCCCCCTGCGCGGGGACATACCGGATCTCTGGAATCTGGTTGAGCCAACGGATCATGAGATCCCGTCTTTTCTGGAATTCCTCCCGCATGGCGTTGATCGTCGTGTCATCCGCTTTCAGGGCGGCTAAAGCGGCCATCTGGCTGATCGAGGTGGGATTGGACGTTGTATGATCCTGTAATTTGTTGATAGCATCAATCAAGGCTTGAGGCCCCACCGTCCAGCCTATCCGCCAGCCGGTCATCGCATAGGCCTTAGAGACTCCATTCACAATGACCGTTAAATCCCGGATCTCTTCTCCCAAAGAAGCGATGGATACAAATTCTATTGTATCATAAACGAGTTTTCCGTAAATTTCATCACTTATTACATAAATATTTCTCTCAACACAAATTCCGGCGATGGCCTCCAATTCTTCTTTGGTATAAACCATTCCCGTGGGATTAGAAGGTGAGTTTAAAATGAGAATCTTTGTGGAGCCTGAGAGATTCGCTCTCAATTGCGCAGGGGTGATTTTAAAATTTGCCTCCAAAGATGTTGCTAGAATTTTAGCCTTGGCACCGGAGAGCTTCACCATCTCAGGGTAACTGACCCAATAAGGAGAAGGGATCAGGACACAATCACCCTCATCGGCCAAAACCTGAAGAGCGTTATACACCGAATGTTTGGCCCCGCAGGAAACCGCAATCTGGGAGGGTTTGTAAGAGAGCTGGTAGTCTTTCTGGAGCTTTTGGGCAATGGCTTCTTTTAAAGGCGGGATTCCTACGGTGGGTGTGTATTTTGTAAAACCCTCTTCGATGGCCTTGATGGCGGCCTTTTTAATAAAAACCGGAGTGTCAAAATCCGGCTCACCGGCCGCACAGTTAATCACATCCTTTCCCTGGCTGATCAATTCTTTTGCCCGGGCGGTGATAGCCAAAGTGGAAGATCCGACAAGATCATGAATTCTCCGGTTGACCTTCATTAGGACCCTCGGGAAGGCGGCCTTTTTCTAAACATGTTTCTTAACCCAGTAAAAAAACTGGGTCTGGGCTTTGGCCTCTCGTGAGGTGGGATTTCCTTTTTGGGATGAGGCCGGGGGGCCTCGGGTTTCGGCGGTTCTTTTTTGAGCTCGGGGGCGGCCTTGGGCTGGGTTGCGAGGTCTTTGGCGACCGTCTTTTCAACCGTCAGCGACTCGCTGGGTTTGGCCTGGGCCTGGGTTTTGGACTTGCTGACGATCACCTCTTCCTTCTCGGTCAATTCCAAAAAGGCGAGCTGGGCATTGTCTCCCCGACGGGTAGCCAAAGGAATAATCCTTGTGTAACCGCCCAGCCGGGATTTAAACCGAGGGGAAATCCGCTCAAAAAGATCCTTGACCAGGCCATGGTCACACAAAATGGCAAACGCCCTCCTTCGAGATGCCAAGGTCCCCGCCTTGCCAAAGGTGATCAGACGATCGACCAGCTTTCTGGCTTCCTTGGCTTTGGGCTTTGTGGTACAGATCCTTTGTTCTAGCAAGGTGGCCTTGGCTAAATCACGGATCGTTGCTTTCCGATGGGCGGAGGTTCTTCCTAACCGGTTTCCTGTTTTGGCGTGTCTCATGCTTCCTTCTTTTTCAATTTTTTCAGATCGACCTTCATCCCCAAGCTTAAGCCCATGGCTTTTAAAAGATCATTGATTTCCGACAAAGATTTTTTACCGAAGTTACGGAAATTCAGAAGCTCGGCCTCCTGCTTTTTCACCAGATCTGCGATTGTTTTGATACTAGCTTCCTTCAAGCAATTGGCACTTCTGACCGAAAGCTCAAGCTCCGAAATCGGGAGGCGGAGTTTTTCATAAAAGACCTGCTCCTCGGCCGTAATTTCCTCTTCCTCCTCTTCTTCCTCAGGGAGCTGGCCATAACTGACGAAGACATCCAAATGGCGTTGCATGATGTTGGCGGCATAAAGAAGCGCCTCTTTCGGGCTAATCCCGCCGTTCGTCCAGATCTCTGTGACCAACCGGTCGTAATCGGTTCTCTGTCCCACGCGGGTATTCTCAACAAAAAAGTTCACTTTCACGATGGGAGTAAAGATCGAATCAACGGCGATAAAACCCAACGGATTAGAATCCTTCTTATTCAACTCCGCAGGGACATAACCCCGTCCCCGGGAAACAATCAATTCCGCATGAAATTGGGTATCGCGACTTAAGGTGGCCAGATGCAACTCGGGGTTTAAAATCTCAACGGTCTCATCACAAATAATATCCTTGGCCTTAACCTCGCCCTTGGTGTCTGCCTTGAGATAAATTGTTTTAGGGGTCTTGGAATGAGAGCGTAAGACCAACTGCTTGATATTTAAAATGATGTCTGTGACAGGCTCCATGACCCCGGGGATTGTTGAAAACTCGTGTTGAACACTTTCAATCTTAAGGGAGGTGACGGCACTGCCTTCAATGGAGGAAAGCAAAATCCGTCTTAAGGAATTGCCTAAGGTCACACCGTACCCCCGCTCAAAGGGCTCTGCAATGAACTTTCCATAAGTGGAGGTATATGTCGATTCATCACAATCTAGCCTTTTGGGCATCTGAAAATCTCGCCACTTAACTCCCATGTCATCCTCCTCATTAAATATTTGTGCCCTTAAGGGTGGCAATTCCACCCGAGGCGCAAATATTTATCTTGAATAAAGCTCTATAATGAGTTGCTCGTTTACGGAAAACCCAATATCTTCTCTTTCGGGTAGCCTTAAAATCTTCACTTTAAAATGATCCTTATCGACCTGTAGCCATGCCGTAACTTTACGTTGGCTCGTCAATTCTAGGTTCTCTTTAATATGCTTTAAGTCTCCTTGACCCTGCAACGTGATCTCATCATCCTTCTTGACTTGAAAGGAAGGGATATTCACGCGTTTGTTATTGACATATACGAAACCATGACTGACGATTTGCCTGCCTTCGCTTCTTGAGGCGGCAAAGCCCGCTTGATAGATCACATTATCCAGCCGGCATTCTAAAAATGTAAGGAGCATTGTCCCGGTGACCCCTTTAGAACGCGCCGCCTTATAGAAGTATCTTCGAAACTGTCTTTCCAAAAGGCCGTAAATTCTTTTTACTTTTTGCTTTTCGCGCATCTGTAAACCAAAATTCGACAATTTGGGCCTTTTGGCACCGTGCTGACCCGGCGCATACTCGCGTCGTTCAATCGCACATTTGTGCGTAAAGCACCGGGTGCCTTTCAAAAATAATTTTTCTCCTTCCCGTCGACACTGGCGACAGTCTGATCCTGTGTCTCTAGCCATAAAATTTCCTTTCTGCTATTCTCCTTTGCTTTGCCTTAGACTCTGCGCTTCTTGCGCGCCCGGCAGCCATTGTGCGGTATAGGCGTGACATCCTTAATGGAAGTCACATTCAACCCAGCGGCCTGCAAGGCCCGGATGGCGGACTCCCGGCCGGAGCCCGGGCCCTTCACATACACTTCCACGCTTTGGATGCCCAAATCTTTGGCCTTTCTGGCTGCATCGGAAGCGGCAACCTGAGCGGCGAAAGGCGTGGATTTTTTGGAGCCGCTAAAACCCACGACACCCGGAGATCCCCAGACAAGGGTATTACCATCTTTATCTGTGATCGTAATGATGGTGTTGTTGAAGGTGGCCTGGATATGCACAACCGCTGAGGTCACGCCGCGCAAAAGCCTTTTCTTCGCCTTATCTTTAGCCATAGTTTTCTTTAAATTGTAAGATTTATTCTGTAGCGGCCCTCACGATGCCGATATTCTTCTTTTTTCCCTTTCGAGTGCGGGCATTGGTCCGGGTTCGCTGCCCTCGGACCGGCAGACCCTTACGGTGCCTTAACCCGCGGTAGGCCCCCAGGTCAATGAGCCTTTTGATGTTTTGACTCACCTCACGGCGAAGATCGCCCTCGATTCTATAATTCTTCTGGATGATCGATGTGAGCAAGGCAATCTCTTCATCCGTAAGATCCTTAGCCCGCCGGTTACAGTCAATCTTGGCCTGGTCCAGAACCTTACGGGCTGATGTCGGCCCTATGCCATAAAGATAAGGAAGGGCGGCTTCAATCCTCTTTTCTTTGGGAATATCAACCCCTAAAATTCTAGGCATTTCTCATCCTTGTCTTTGCTTGTGTTTGGGGTTCGAGCAGATGACCCTCACCACACTTTTTCTACGGACAATCTTACACTTGTCACAAATCCTTCTGACAGACGATTTGACTTTCATATTACCCCAACATAAGTTACCTGGGCAACTTTATCTATTTGCTTCGATAGGTGATGCGTCCCCGACTCAGATCATAAGGAGAAAGCTCCACCTTGACCCGATCACCGGGCAGAATCCGAATAAAATGCATCCTGATTTTCCCTGAGATATGTGCTAAGACTTTGTGCCCGTTGTCCAGCTCGACGCGAAACATGGCGTTGGGCAGCGCCTCCGTTACGACTCCCTCCACTTCGATTAAATCTTCTTTCGCCAAGGGATCACCACTCCGTCAGGATCCGGGGCCCCAATTTTGTGACGGCCACGGTGTGTTCAAAATGAGCCGATGGTTTTCGATCCTTTGTTACAACGGTCCAACCATCTGCTAAAATTTCGGTCTGCCATGTTCCCATATTGACCATGGGCTCGATGGCTAGAACCATTCCTTCTTTAAGAAGGGGCCCGGTATGGGGAGGCCCGAAATTGGGGACCTCGGGATACTCATGCAATCTCCGGCCAATCCCGTGACCCACAAAATCTCTGACCACCGTAAAATCATGCGACTCAACATAACTCTGAATGGCAAAGGAGATATCGGAAAGATGATGATGGATCACAGCCTGCTCAATTCCCTTGTAAAGCGCCTCTTGAGTCACCCCTAATAGAGTTCTTAGATCGGCCGAAATATTCCCCAACCCAATCGTAAAAGCCGTGTCAGAAAAATAATCCTGGACCATAATCCCTATATCAATGCTGACAACATCGCCCTCTTTGATGACCCGTTTTCCTGGAATGCCGTGGACCACTTCCTCATTGACCGAAACACATATGCACCCGGGAAATCCCCGGTAGCCTTTAAAGGCCGGTGTCACCTGATACGAGGCGATAAGCTCCTGGGCCTTGAGATCCAGATCTTGGGTCGTCATCCCAACTTTTAAAGAGCGCTTTAAATCTTTGACAATCCCCGATAAAATTTGTCCGGCCCGCGCCAACAGCTCGATTTCCTCAGGGGTCTTGATAACGGCTTCACTGTCTCTATGATTGGGAAATGCCACGTTTGCGGTTAAGGCTTGCCCTGTACCGTTCTGGTTGAGGGCTAGCTTTTTCATCAAAGAGTCTCATTAACTGTTCTTTTACGACTTCGGCATCTTGATTCGCATTGATCTTTTTTAACTTCCCCTGAGCCGCATAATATTCGATAATCGGGGCTGTGTTTTTCAAATACACCTCCATGCGGGTCTTGATCGTGTCTTCCTGATCATCGGGCCGCTCGTAGAGCGGCCCGCCGCACACATCACAAATCCCCCTAATCTTTGGAGGTTTGTTGACCACATGAAAGAGCGCCCCGCAGACCTTGCAAACCCGCCTTCCCGCCAACCTCTGAATGATCACAGGCAAGGTCGACTCCATATAGATGACGAGATCGATCGGCTTTTGAATCCGGGATAAAATCTGGTCCAGATCCCGGGCCTGCGTCTCGGTTCTAGGAAACCCGTCCAGAAGATAGCTTTCCTCGGTCTGATTTCTCGTGAGCCTGCTTTCGATGATCTTGGTCACGATCTCGTCAGGGACAAGCTGCCCGGTTTCAATATATTCCTTGACCTTATTCCCCAGGAGGGTTTTTCGATTCATCTCTTCTCTTAAGATATCTCCACTCGAGATATGGGCCATGTCCAGGGACTCCTTAAGCGATTTTGCCAGCGTGCCCTTTCCAGCGCCAGGAGGACCTAAAAGGATGACTCTCATCTTCTGCCTCGAAGCTGGCCAGTCCTCATAAACCCTTCGTAATGATGCGTCAGCAAATGCGACTCAATCTGCTTCATCGTGTCCAGCATGACCCCCACGGTGATCAAAACGCCCGTGCCTCCGAAAAAAGAGGCAACCAGATACGGCACCCGGAAGGCGGCCATGATGGCATCCGGCATGATGGCGATTATGCAAATGAACAAAGCCCCGGCGAGCGTGATCCGCGTCATGACAAAATCCAAAAAATCTGCGGTGGGCGACCCCGGCTTAATCCCTGGGATAATCCCCCCGTGCTTTTTCATATTCTCAGCGACATCCACCGGATTAAAAACAATGGCGGTGTAAAAATAACAAAAGAAAACGATCAATCCCCCGTAGAGAGCATAGTAGAGCCAATGGCCGCGTAAAAGGACGCTGGCAAAGTGCTGAAACATCGGATGAGGGATAAAGCTAGCCAGGGTCGCGGGGAAAAGCAAAATCGACTGGGCAAAGATGATGGCAATAACCCCCGCCGTGTCCACTTTCAGCGGGATATAAGTGCTCTGGCCCCCATACACCCGGCGGCCCACAATCCGCCGGGCGTATTGCACGGGGATCCTCCGTTGGGCCTGGGTGATCAGGGTCACGGCAATGATCACACCGACCAAAAAACCCACCATGATGACCAACGTCAGCGGCTGAATCTGCCGGGCCGCCGCGGTCTTGGGTGAAAGAAGCAAGATCAGATTCCGAATGGCCTCGGGTGTGGATGAGATGATGCCGGCCGTAATCAGAATTGACATCCCGTTACCGATGCCTCTTTCCTGGATCTGCTCTCCCAGCCACATCAAAAAAAGCGTCCCGCACGTCAGGGTGATAACAGTCACAAACCGAAATCCCCAGCCCGGTTCGTTGACGATCTTCAATCCCTGAAAGGCCTGCGGGCTTTCCAGCCAGAGGGCGATGAAATACGCCTGCACCAGGCAGAGAATCAGCGTCCCATAGCGGGTGTACTGGTTGATTTTCATATATCCCGCGTGGCCTTCTTTGGCCAGCTTTTCCAAAGCCGGGAAGACCGCAGTTAAAAGCTGCATGATGATGGAACTCGAAATATACGGCATGATCCCTAGGGCAAACACGGTCATCTTCTCTATGGCCCCGCCGGAAAATAAACTCATAATGCCAAAGATCGTCCCCCCGGATCTCTTAAACCATTCGGTCAGCACCGCGCCGTTGACCCCGGGGGTGGGAATAAAACAACCGATCCGGTAGACAGCAATGATAATGAGGGTGAAAAGGATCTTCTTTTTTAAATCGGGGATCTTAAAACAGTTGATAAAGGCCGAAAGCATATTCAGATTGTTTCCACCTGACCACCAGCTTGGAGGATCTTTTGCTTCGCGCTTTTCGAAAAACTTGAGGCCACGACCGTCAAAGGCCTGGTGAGTTCCCCATCCCCTAAAATCTTAAACGGTTTAAAGATACTTTTAATCAACCCTTGCGATTTCAACAATTCCTTGGTGATCACAGTCCCACCGTCAAATCGGTTTAAACTCTTAAGCTTCACCACCTGATAAATCAAAGGATTCTTGCGCCGGAAGCCCACCTTGGACAGGCGACGGATCAAAGACATCTGGCCGCCTTCCGAACCCAGGATGACCCCGCGCCCGGAGCGGGCCGATTGGCCTTTTTGTCCGCGGCCGGAGGTCTTTCCATGGCCTGATCCCTGACCGCGTCCCACGATCTTTTTTCTTTTGTGGGAGCCCGGAGGGCTTTTCAATTCATGGAGATCCATAGTCTTTAAGCTCCCCCGCTATCATTCCCTTTGTCTTTGCTCTCCTGAAACCCTAATGAGGATTCATCCTCTTTTTCTTTAACTTGCCTGACTTTAAGCCTAGAAAGCCCATCCATGGTGGCCTTGACGACATTAATGGGATTATTGGATCGATGGCACTTGGTTAGGATATTGCGAATGCCTGCCGCGTCACAGACCGCCCGTACGGGCCCGGCGGCGATAACGCCTGTCCCTGGTGCCGCGGGTTTCAGCATGACCAAGGCCGCACCACAGATCCCGTCTATCTGATGAGGAATGGTTAACCCGTTCAAAGGAACACGGATCATGTTTTTCTTCGCTGTGGTTAAAGCTTTCTTAATAGCGGTGGCCACTTCATTGGCCTTATCGAGGCTATAGCCCACCCGGCCTTTGGTATCACCCACCACAACCAGAGCGCTAAAAGACAATTTTTTCCCACCCTTCGTTACTTTCGTGACTCGATTAATGGCCACCACTTGCTCCACAAACTCCGAAGGTACGGATTCTCTTTTCCGGGCAAAACCTTTACGAGAACCTTTGGAGGCCTGTGGGGTTTCCCAGACGCCCATCGCAACCGCAGATGTCTCTTGAGCAGATGCTTGCTGCCCTTGTGTCGGAGTTGGCGAAGAAACCGGGCCTGAAGGATTTTGTGCGTCTTTGTTTTGATCGGGGGCTTTTGTATTCATCTTAAAATTCTAACCCGCCTTTTCTTGCGGCTTCTGCAAAGGCTTTGACGCGTCCGTGATACAAGTATCCACCGCGGTCAAAACACACCTTTTTGATTCCCTTGTCCTTCGCCCGGGAAGCCAACGCCTCGCCTAAAACCGCGGCAGCCTGGACATCTCCACCCTGCTTTAACCGGGAACGCAAATCTTTATCAAGTGTCGAAAGAGCAAACAAAACTTTTCCCTGAACATCATCAATGATCTGAGCACGCATATGTTTCAAACTGCGATGCACGCATAACCTTGGCCGTTCGGGGCTGCCACTAAGGCGTTTGCGGAGTCTTTGATGACGATAGATCCTTTTTTCCTCTCGGGGGTTTAGCATGATCCCTCGTCACTTCGTTTCTCGGGATGATGGGTCGGGGCAAAATCCTTCGACAAGCTCAGGATCCCGAGTCTATTCGACTCCGCTCAGGATGGTTCGAAGGATGGTGAGCAAAGTCGAACCACGAAGTCGAGGGACTCCCCGACCCATCATTTTGTAACCGATTTTCCTTGTTTTCTTCGGACCGCTTCCTTAAAGTAACGGATGCCCTTGCCTTTGTAAGGTTCGGGTGGTTTAAGATTCCGGATATTCGCGGCCACCTCTCCCACAAGGGCTTTATTCAATCCTTCCACAATGATTTCGGTGGGTTTTGGCGTTGTGACCTTAACCCCTGCAGGGACCGTAAACTCAACCGGATGGCTAAATCCCACTGTCACCGTGAATTTCTGCCCCTGCACCTGGGCCCGGAAACCCACGCCCTGAATTTCGAGTTCTTTTTTATGACCCTTGGTCACCCCTTCAATCATATTGACAAGAAGCGCTCTGGTTGTCCCATGGTCAGCACGGCTCTGTTTGGTGGCGGACAAACGTCTAACCAAAATTTCTCCGTTTTTTTGTTCCACTCCAATGGCCTCCGGCAGATTCAAGGACAATTTGCCTTTAGGGCCTTCGATGACAACGGTATTTTTTTCTAAAGTCACTTTGACTTCTTTTGATACACTTATGGGAATCTTTCCTATCCGCGACATGGGCAAATACCTCGATAACCAAGAACCAGGAAACAATAACCAAATGGTTCGACTTCGATCACCATCCTTCGAACCATCCTGAGCAAAGTCGAAGGATAAAATCCAAATTCCAATATTCAATTTCCAAATGTTTCTTTGGATATTGAATATTGGTAATTATTTGGTCATTGTATCTTGGTCATTGATATTTCTATTTTCCATGAGCAACCCACTACCACACATAACACAAGACTTCTCCGCCCACTTTGTTTTTACGGGCCTCTCGGTCGGTCATAACACCTTTCGAAGTAGAAATAATGGCGGTTCCCAATCCATTGAGGACCCGGGGAATCGCATCCTGTTTGGCATACACCTTTAATCCAGGCTTAGAAACCTTTTTAATCCCTATGATCGCCGGCTTTTTATCAGAATATTTAAGGTAAACTTTTAATATCCCCTGTTTCGTATCCTTAATAAAACGGAAGTCCTCGATATATCCGTCCTCTTTAAATATTTTCAAAATTTTTTCTCCCAGTTTTGAAGCGGGGATATCCACGATCTCTTTTTTCGCCCGAACCGTATTGCGAATCCGTGTCAACATATCCGCGATCGAGTCTGTTTGGGGCATAGGATTAAATCCTTTCACCAGCTTGCCTTTTTTATTCCCGGGATCTCTCCCTTCCAAGCCAATTCTCTAAAACAAATCCGGCACACGCCGAACCGTCGCAAATACGCTCGGGAGCGTCCGCAGATCGCGCAGCGATTGTGCTGGCGGGTGGAAAATTTTGCTTTGCGCAATGATTTATTGATGAGACCTCTTCTGGCCATGATTTCTATTCGTTTTCGTTTTTCACGTTCAGGACCTACCAGGTACCGAGTGCGAGGCAAAAGGCATCCCCAGAAGCCTTAGCAACTCGAGGGTCTGCTCCTCAGGGCCTTTATCGAACACAAAAGTCACATTCATTCCCTGCGTATGCTGGATCCGGCCAGCCTCGATTTCCGGGAAGATCGCCTGCTCCTGAATCCCTAAGGTATAATTGCCCTGTTTATCAAAAGATTTAGGAGACATCCCATTAAAATCCCGGATGCGGGGAAGCCCCACATTAATCAGCCGATCCATAAATTCATACATCTTCGCCCGCCGCAAGGTGACCTTACAGCCCACCGGAGCCCCTTTCTTCAACTGAAAATTGGAGATGGCTTTTTTAGCCTTTCTAATAATAGGCTTTTGTCCGGTGATCACGGTTAAATCCTGCGAGGCCATCTCGATGATCTTGGGATCATGCAACGCCTCTCCCACCCCCATATTCACCACAATCTTCTCAAGCCGTGGGACAGCCATGGCGTTTTTAATCCCAAACCTCTTCTGCATCGTAGGGATGACTTCGTTTCTGTATTTTTCCAGAAGACGTGGTAACATTTTTCAGATCACAGCTTCCGTTTCTTTGCTCAGGCGAAGTTTTGTGCCGTCTTTGGCCACAGACACTTCGAACCGTACGGGTTTATTGGCTTGCTTATCGAACAGCATCAAATTTGACAAATGGATCGGAACCTCAATCTGTATGATGCCTCCTTTGGGATCCTGCTGGGAGCGGCGTTTCGCTTTTTTCACCAAGTTGATCCCCTCTACGAGAGCATGGCCCTCAGAGGGAAAAACCTTCATGACTCGGCCGGTTTTCCCTTTGTCTTTGCCGCTAACCACCGCAACCAAATCATCTTTTCTGATCCTTAACACTAAACCACCTCCGGCGCCAACGAAACGATCTTCATGTATTCCATGTTTCTTAATTCCCGGGCAACGGGACCAAAAACGCGTGTCCCTTTCGGATTACCGGTTTCATCGATGATGACAATGGCGTTGCTGTCAAAACAGACATAGGTCCCATCCGAGCGCCGCACTGGAAATTTGGTACGCACAATCACCCCCCGGACGACATCCCCTTTTTTGACCGCCGCCTCCGGGGAAGATTCTTTAATATTGACCTTGATGATATCTCCCAGCTGGGCGGTCCGTTTTCCTTTGCTGTTGAGCACACCGATCATGGAGGCTTTGCGGGCGCCGGTATTGTCGGCTACATCTAAAATCGTTTTTAACAAAATCATGGGGACTTAGGGCCGGCCTTCGGCCTTTTTGAGAATCTCGACCATCAGCCATCTTTTATCTTTGGAGAGCGGACGCGTTTCCATAATCTTGACGACATCTCCGATGCTGGAGGCGTTCTTTTCATCGTGGGCCTTGAATTTTCTGGCTTTGACAATGACTTTGCGGTACCGAGGGTGTTTTGCAGCCCAGATCACCTGAACCACCCGCGTCTTATTCATCTTATCGCCAACCACGGTGCCGGAGAGAAACTTACGCCTGTTTTCTCGAGGGACCATCTCCCTTTTCCCTTTCATTTAAAAGAGTCAATCCTTCGACGCTCCCCGTCCTAAAGGACGGGGCTTGGCCTTCGACGCGCTTCGCTTGCTCAGGCCTATCCTGAGCGAAGGCCCTCGACTCCGCTCGGGCCAAGTCCTGAGCCTGTCGAAGGACGAAGTCGAAGGATTGCTCAGGATTGACTCTGAGCGGCATCTTTGACCTCAAGCTGCCGTCGAAGAGTCAAAATCCGAGCGATGTCACGCTTCAAAAGCTTAAAGCGGGCAGGTTTTTCCACCTGTCCTTGCTGGCGTTTAATATTCAACTCGTACAATTCTTTTTTAAGCTCCTTCTCTTTCTGAAAAAGCCCCTCACGATCTAACTCTCTGAATTCTTTCAACTTCATTGAATCTTTCAGGATTAGTGAACGCCAGCGCCAGTCCTGCTAATAAATTTACTTTTCACCGGCAGCTTGAATGCCACCAACCGAAAAACATATTTGGCAAAATCTTCTGGAACACCGCCAATCTCAAAAAGAACCTTTCCTCTTTTGACAGAAGCCACCCAATGATCCAGGTCCCCTTTCCCTTTGCCCATACGCGTCTCAGCGGGCTTTTTCGTCACTGGCTTATGGGGAAAAATCTTAATCCACAGTTTGCCTGCCCCTCTTAATTTTCGTGTGACCACAATGCGTGCGGCCTCAATCTGATTGCTGCGAATCAGCCCATTCTCCAAGGCCTTCAGGCCATATTCACCGAAGATCAAAGTCTCTCCCGTTGTTGCGACCCCTCGGTTTTTGCCTCGCTGGGACTTTCTGTATTTGACTCTTTTGGGCATCATGACCATGGAAGAATCTCCTTAGGCTGCATACTGGATCACTCATTCGGCAACATTTTAAAATCAGAACTACTGAACATTAACAGAGCCTAGCTTTTTCTCCTGTGTCTGCGGGGAATTGGTTTGATTCTCCGGCGCCTCCACCAGCGTGTCCCCTTTGTAGATCCATGTCTTGACTCCCAAAATCCCATAGGTGGTCAAGGCCTCGGCAAATCCATAATCGATGTCCGCCCTAAACGTCTGCAGGGGAAGTTTCCCTTGATGATAGGTCTCGCGCCGGGACATCTCCGCTCCTCCCAGCCGGCCAGAACAGCTGATTTTAATTCCCTTGGCTCCGGAGCTTAACGCTTGATCAATGGCCCGTTTCATGGCCCGCCGAAAGGCCACGCGCTTCTCCAATTGAAAAGCCACATTCTGGGCCACAAGCTGGGCCTCCACAGCCGGATTCTTAATCTCCTCAATGTCCACTTTAATATCTTCGGAGTTTTCTTTTTTCGTGATTTTAAGAAGCTCTGTCCTCAGTTTATCGATATCGGCGCCTCTGCGGCCAATAATAACCCCTGGCCTTGCTGTAAAAATCCTGACTTTGATTTGGCTTCCCATCCTTTCAATATCGACTCTTGACACGGCAGCCTGTTCAAATTTATTTCTGATGTACTTTCGGATTTTAAAATCCTCCAGGACATTCTTCACGTACTCCTTTTTATCGGCATACCAGAGGCTCCGCCAGTTTTTATTGTATCCGATCCGTAAAAGTAGGGGGCTTACCTTTTGACCCACGTTAGCTCCTTTGATTTTGTTAATGTGTTTTCACATCCAGCTCAATGGTTAAATGGGTGGTTCTGCGCAATATTGGAGAGGCCCGGCCAAAGGCAGCGGCCCGGTACCTTTTCCAGGACGGCCCGGAATCGGCTGCGATTCGCGAGATAAAAAGCTGCTCTTCGCTTAAACCCTTTTGCTTGGCATTACTCACTACAGATGCCAGAAGCTGGTTGACAAACTCAGAAGCTCTTTTCTCGCTATGCGTTAAAAGACTCAAAGAGGTCATGACATCTTTTCCCCGGATAAGGTCAATCACTTGCCTGACTTTAACTGGTGAAATTCTTAAGAACCGCGCTTTGGCTTGGGCAATCATAATCATTACGTTTTCTGCGGCGCCTTCTTGGCTTTAACTCCACCGTGTTTTCTAAATATCCGTGTAGGGGCAAAATCGCCGAGCTTATAGCCGACCATATTTTCTGTTATAAAAACCGGGACATGTTTTCTACCGTCGTGAACCGCAATGGTGTAACCCACAAAATCTGGTACAATCGTTGAACGCCGTGACCAGGTTTTAACCGGTTGCCTTTGGCCGAGGCGGATCATCTTCTCAATCTTTTGGACCAAGTCGTTGGCCACATACGGGCCTTTTTTAACCGAACGCGGCATTACTTTGTCCTTCGCTTGACGATAAACACATCGGAATATTTTCTTCTTTTTCTGGTCTTAAATCCTTTTGTGGGCTTTCCCCAGGGAGTTGAGGGATGGGGATTACCCTGCGGGGCCTTTCCTTCTCCGCCGCCATGGGGATGATCATGGGCATTCATGGCCGCCCCCCGGATATGCCCCCGGCGCCCCAGCCATCGGGACCGTCCGGCCTTTCCTAAAGAAATCGATTCATGCTCAACATTACCCAATTGCCCAATGGTGGCGCGGCAGTTGATCCTGACTTTCCGGATTTCCCGTGAAGGCAATTGTAAATGGGCAAATTCGCCCTCTTTGGCCATCAACTGGGCGGATGTCCCTGCAGAACGCACCAGTTTTCCGCCTCTTCCCGGATGAAGTTCAACATTATGAATGGCTGTCCCCAAGGGGATGCGACCTAAAGGAAGACAATTCCCGGCTTTGATTTCAACCTCCGCGCTATGAGTGCTCACAATCTCATCACCGGGTTTTAAATCAAACGGGGCCAGGACATAAGATCTCGTCTTATCCGGATACTCCAACAGGGCAATGCGTGAGGAGCGATTAGGATCATATTCAATGCCCAAGACCTTGGCGGATTGATCGAGTTTATCCCGCTTAAAATCAATTAACCGGTACATGCGCTTATGGCCACCACCCCGGTGACGAGATGTGATTCGACCATAGCAATTTCGACCGCCGGATTTTTTTAAAGGCCTTAAAAGGGCCTTATCGGGTGTGTGCTTTGTGATTTCCTCAAAGTCAGAAATCATTGTATGCCGTAAACAGCTGGTTGTTGGTTTAAATCTTCGAATTCCCATGGTTAGTACCTCGACTGCCTCGGTGACCCATTCTACGAAGCCCCCAAACAAGCCCCTGCTTTAGCGGGGCGTAGTTTTGGGGCGAAGGAGAATTATGCCACCTCTATTGTATTGCCCTCCTTCAAGGTCACAACAGCCTTTTTCCAACGGGAGGTGTATCCGAGCTGATGTCGAACCACCTTGGGTTTTCCCGGGAAGATCATCGTACGAACACCTTGGACCTTAACCTTATAAATCTCTTCCACGGCTTTTTTGACGTCAATCTTTGTGGCCCGTTGATCCACCTGAAAGAAATACTTTCTCTGAGGCTTCAGAAAGGTTCCTTTTTCCGTGCGGATCAGCATCTTGAGCGTGTCATAAGATGTCCTCATTGGATTCTCTCCAATAAATTCTTGAAGGCAGCCTTGGTCATTAATACCTTCTTGTTTCTTAAAATGTCATACGCGTTGACATCTTGAGAGCGCATCAGGCTAAAGTGGGGGATATTGCGAGAGACCTTCAAAACTAATGAGAACGCTGAATCATTCTGTGCATCTTCCTTTGACCAAATCGCAAGAATCTTACCCTTACCTTTGAGATGTAATCGATCTAAAACTTTGACAAAATCTTTGGTTTTGTTCGAGGGGGCCTTAAGTTGATCGATGCACAATAAATCGTTGGAGATATATTTGGCGTTGAGGCTCTCTCTTAAGGCGGCCTTCCTGACTTTCTGGGGGATCGAATATCCAAAATCCCGGGGATGAGGCCCAAAGACAACGCCCCCGCCGTGCCACAACGGGGATCGGATGGAACCCGCCCGCGCCCGGCCAGTTCCTTTCTGGCGATAGGGCTTCTTGCCTCCTCCCGAAACAGCGCCTCTTTCTTTCGTGGAAGCCGTTCCCTGGCGACGATTGGCCAGATACATCACGACAGCCTGATGGATAATATCGCCCCGGACATCCAATCGAAAGATCGTGTCCGGAAGATCAAAGGTTTCCGTTTGTTTTCCTTCGGCATCCAGAATCGGAAATAAGGCCATGGTGTTCTTTGCTCCTGTGAATTGCCAACTTAATAACCAATCACCCAGGGACAATAATCAAACAAAATCCAAATCCCAATCTCCAATTTTCACCAACTTCCCGTTGGTAATTGGGATTTGGATTTTGGGTATTGTTTGGTAATTGTATCTTGGTCATTGGTTATTTAGCTTTCCCAGCTGCTTTGGCTTTGCTCTGTTTCATGGGATTGCGTTTGACGGCGGCCGCGGCTTTCTTCTCCTCTAAAGATTTAAACGCCTTCTTCCTTGATCTATAAATCGTTACAAGCGCATGATCGTGCCCGGGAACCGCTCCCTTCACCACAAGCAAATTATTCTCGAGATCGACCTGCATCACTCTTAAGCCTTGCACCATCGCGGTCCGCGCCCCCATATGGCCTGGCATGTGTGTGCCCTTTAAGACCCGGGAAGGATCGGAACTCGCCCCGATCGACCCGACTCTGCGATGATGCATGGAACCGTGAGATCCCGGCCCGCCGGACCAATGCCAGCGTTTCATCCCTCCCTGAAATCCTTTACCAATGGAGACCCCTGTCACATCCACAAAATCTCCCGGTTTAAATAAATCCGCTTTCAGCTCCTGGCCGACTTTATAATCCTTATTATCGGTGGACCGGAATTCTTTGATGACCCGTACGGGAGAGACATTGATCTTCTTAAAAAAACCCAATTGAGGCTTTTTTAAACGCGACTCTTTAACGGGATCAAATCCGAGGGCGACTTTTACAGGGGCATCCAACAACCTCACAACGATACAGGGCCCCGCTTCAATCACTGTGACAGGAATAATATTCCCATCCTTGTCGAAGATTTGCGTCATGCCTATTTTCTTACCTATTAAACCACTGACCATAGAATCATTCTCTTTAATGATTACAGAGAACCCTCATTATTGTTTGATTTCCACATCCACGCCGGCTGGAAGGTTCAGCTTACGAAGGGCCTCGACCGTCTTGGCCGTTGGTTCAATGAGGTCAATCAAACGTTTATGCGTGGCCAGCATAAACTGCTCCCGGGATTTCTTATCGATGACTGGCGAGCGCAAGACCGTATAAAGCTCCTTTTTTGTGGGTAGAGGCACCGGGCCGGCAACCTTGGCCCCCGTGCGGATAGCTGTATCGACAATCTCCTGGGTGGATTGATCGATCAGGCGATGATCATAGGCCTTGAGTTTAATGCGGATCTTTTGCATGAGTACTCAATAACCAATCACCAAGATACA
>Ga0114945_10000440_pt1 | contig 26715 bp, 32 predicted proteins | sample OV2TP3_FD_87194 | JGI IMG/M metagenome (GOLD analysis project Ga0114945, IMG submission 87194) | Hot spring microbial communities from Beatty, Nevada to study Microbial Dark Matter (Phase II) - OV2 TP3 | ecosystem: Environmental > Aquatic > Thermal springs > Hot (42-90C) | place: USA: Beatty...
GAGCATACTGATAATTTGTTCTTCTGAAAATCGTTTCCCTCGCATTGTGTACCCCCCTTGATTGTTGGTTTTATCACGACCCAACTCTATTTGCAAGTGGTACAGTTTTCGGGGGTAAGGTCCTTATGTATAATATTCAAGGTCGGCTTTGGCTGCTTTTATTATTCGGTTGGCAAACTGCATATCATCGATAAGACCTCTTAATTCATTCATTAAGGAATTTGTAGAAGCGTTATATATTTGAGCATACGCCGTACTCATGGTGGAACCGCCAAAATAAACACAGATGGTTAAGACAAGGATAGAACTGATGAGAAGTAATTTTTTCATTTTTTGCCCCTTTCGAATGGAATATTTCGGTTTTGATTCACACGCCCTTTTTATATATAAAGTATATAACATTTCACTGAAATTTCAATGGCTGCGGGACGACAAAAGTTTCTTTTCACCAGCCATTGATACGCCTCTCTCCACCCAAGGCGAAAGCATCTTTATTATGACTCCCAGCAAGACGATAATGACGATAGTTTCGGCAATAACGAAATGCTTTAATTTAGGCATGACGGATAAGTTTCGAATTTTGGGACCTTAATTAATTACGGTGACGTGATGTGTCCTTCGAATTCCATAGTTCTCCCTTAAGTTCCGAGATGAATCCCAAAAACCCTGCCAAGGAATTTACCTAAAAGAAAAGTCGCCGCCGCTGTCACCAGCATCAGCAAAACGGTTTCCGTAAATTCCCTTAAAAATCGACGATCAAACACAACCGCGCTATAAAATGTCAAGAGGGCAATGAGCATCATCCCCACAAGGATGGAATAGGTAAACGCATGACTCATGTTTTGGGTAAGAAAATAGGGAATAGCCAAGGCGACCACCGATAGGATATACGAAATCCCGGTTATGATGGCTGACATCCAGGCGGATCGATGAGGGTCCTGTTTGGCTTGTAGGTACGCTGCCGAGCCCATGGCAATGGCGGCCGAAAACCCAACAATAAACCCGGAGATCCCGGCAAACAGAGTTGAGCTGGTGACACCCAAAAACCCCGCATGCACACCGGTGATCTCAACAATTGCATCGGCTAACCCAAGCGCGATAAAGCCAATCTATTTGACCACCGTTTCTTGAATTTGACCAATAAAAAAGTTTCATGTTCCTCTTCATCATTAATTCTTTCCAGTTCACTTTTCTCGTCACCAGACAATTCGGCGGCCACCTTTTTGTATTCTTCAACCACTCCGTGTTCATGACGCTCCAGAAGCTTAATGGTGAACGTTAGACCCAAAAGACGACGTATCATACGAAAACATAGTAGAAAAAACGGGCTCACCATCGGCTGATAGGAAGGTAAAAATTTCCTCCAGAAAAGATAATGTTCGTGCTCCTGTTGGGCTAACTTGTCCAAGGTTTTTTTATTGTTGGGATCTTTTTCCTGCGAGGCGAGATCCCTGTACAATAAGGAATCCGCCTATTCATCAAGGATGTATTGTTTTACTTTCATATTTTTTTCTCATCTCTTAAAGTGGGACTGAGGTTTTACTGAAAGACTCCTCCCGTCGTCATGGTAAAGGTTCGTAAGCCAGTGTTGGCGTTTACGGGTTGGGCAGTAATTTGATACACGTAATCTTCAATCTTGGGTGTATAGCTATAGCCTACATGGGTGCCGGAAAAGAAATCGGTATTTAAATACGATGGAGCAGCTGTCAGCAAATTGTTAGGGTCTGTTGGATAAATCTGATTATCATTAATATAATTTTCCAAGGCCGTCGCAATGGTTTTTAAGGTCGTTTGGGCGATCGCCTCGTTAGCGATAAGCCTTACGCGTATAATATTGGGGATAAGAATCGTTGCCAAAATGATAATCACCATCACCACGATTAATATCTCAACTAATGTGAAGCCCTTACGAGAATTTTTCATAGCCTTAGAATATCACGAAAGAGGTCGTAGAAGAGAGAAAATTAATTTTTCTTAAGGTTTTTTAGGTGGGATTCAAAGGGATTGGTGGGAGACTCAGAAAACCAACTTAAGGAAACGCAAGCAGGTTATGAGATTTAAGGAAGTCGAGCTACCTTTTCAAGGCAAGTTGAATTCTTTCAGAAATTTTAGGATTTTGCGCCCGTTGTGATCATAAACAACTTTAAAAAATTTAGGATTAAGTAGAGTCTTGGAATGGTCAATGTCAATTAATTGGTCATATTTGCCTTCCCGTTCGCCTTTGGCATCGCCTTGGCCGTTGACCAAATATTCAATCCGACGCAGAACTTCGTTAGAATAATACACATACCGACATTTATATTTGGACAAGATTGTTTGAATCTCATTGATGTCCATTGATTTATAAAGCGTGTGAATATCATATAAGACAATCCAGCTTCCGCTAATATAGGGAATCGTGACGTTGCGAAGTGGGAACATGGATCCTAGCAAGGCTCTCCCGCCGGCGATTCCACTAAAGAGTTGCGCGGAATAATCATCCGCGAGGATGCGATCTCCTTTTTTTGTATGGCTCCTGAACCATTGGGCCGCTTGAATGTCTGCTTTTTCAAGTCGGTGCCATCGAAACCTTTGGGAAAGATTGTAAAAAAAAAGGATGTCAAGCAACAGACCTATGAAGATGACCCATATCAAAATGGAGGAAATTCTGGAAAATTTTTGACTGGAAGCATATGGCCGTATACGTAATCGTATTTCTTCCAGCGCCAATCCCACACAGATGGCCAATGGCTGCGCTAAAAACACATAAAAACGAAACCCTTCCAGTGGCTTTATTAATGTGTGGACCCACCACTCTGTTTTTTGGGTTAGTAGCAAGATGTCTTCCATATGAGATTCAATTAAAGGGAAAATAGCCCAGAAAACTGGGATCATAAAGTAGCCATGGCTTGCTTTTCTTTTAATTGCTAAATAATAAATAAAAAAGAACGACATATAGCCCAGGAAGGCACTTAAACTCCCGTGTTCTGAAAGATATTTTGCTCCTGCGATGTGTAGAAAAAAACCAGGTGAGGTTGTTAAGACTTGAGTCCACCACCAGTATAAGTGGTGAGGCCCCCACCACCAAATTGTTAAAATTTGACTAATGGCGATGGGTACAAGAAGATCAAAAAATTTTTGCCAAGAAGTCTTTTTTACATATATAAGACCTAAATGAGAAAAAATAAGAATCATAACTAAGTTGAAGAATGTGAGATGAATAAGAAAATTGATAGCCATCATGAGACCCATAAGAAAAAGGTGCACAAATTTATTATGCCAAAGGAATTTTGCTTCCACATACCGAATCCATAAGCCTAAAATGATGGGAATAAAGAAAATGGTTGTACTTTGGGGTGTGGCAATACCTGTCCAGTAGACGAAGCAAGGCGTTAATGACAAAACAATGGTGGAGAGGATCGCAACATTTCTGTTATACAGATACCGGCACAAAAAATAGGTGGGCAGGATGCAAAGGCTTTCTAAAAATGGCATGATCCTTGACATCACAATAGGTAAATCCAGGGCCGAAATTTTTGCAAGGAAAGCATAAAGGTAAAGGCCCAGGGGAGGATACCATAAGGGAACCTGACCATACGCTAAGTAACGTATATCCCAGGTTGGCAAATGGTCATTATCCAGCAAATATTGGACTAAACACAAGCGGTACCATATATCGGCATTAAGTGTTAAGAGGTATGGATCGAGCGATAGGCGTGGGACCAATCTGAAGAGAATACCCAAAAAATAAATAAAAAGTAGGAAAATAATTTCTTGGTTCTTGTCTTTCCTGAACCATATCTGTAATTTCGTCTTTCTCATTTGGCAGTAGATTCACCAGTTGCGAAAATTTCTCATAGCCTTAGAATATCACGAAAGATGTCGTAGAAGAGAGAAAATTAATTTTTCTTATGCTTTTTTATGTAAGATTCAAAGGGATTGGTGAGAGATTCAGAAGAATCAGTTGAGGAACTGCCAGATCGGATCGCCGTAAAAAATTTATTCACATCAAATTCGGTCATGACTTGTGAACCGCCAATAATGAGAACAGGAAGAACACTGGTATTAAGGGATTCATAGCGTTTCCGGGCTTCTGGATCTGTTTCAATATTATAGGTGGTGTATACGACGTTGCTATTGTTGAGAGCACTTTGGACTAATAGACATTTGGGACAATCTGAATTAACAAACATTTCGACACTTTTTGCCTTAACGGTGGATGGGGCAGTGACGGCTTGAGGGTTTGTCAGCGCAGGGACTGGTGTCGCAGATGCTTCTTCTGGTTTAGCTTCTTCCTTGACTTCTTCCGTTTTAATTTCTTTAGCTTTAATTTGATGCTTATAACGGTCGGGGACTTTGCCGTAATCGGTATCCACATAATGGATTTTGCCATTTTCATCCACATACTTAACCATTTCGGCTTGCAAGTTCGTTCCCACGGGCAGGAAAATCATTATGAGTATGAGTGCCAAAATGTATTTCATAATTAATGTATAGCACAAAATTTTTTGACTGTCTACCCCTAGCTCTATTTCGATAAGCCAATACTATCAGCCCCTAAAATAGTCATGGTGTTGGTATCTTGAATGAATCCGATTATCGAACTATTCTCAAGATTGACTCCTGTTGGAATTAGAATTGTGCTTTGGTCAACGGTATTCCTCAGTTGGATTGTCTGAAAGACTTTGACCACGTTAGTGTGCGTTAGTTGTTTACCGGCATTTTCGCCTCTTAACACATCGCTACTTAAGCCACGTTCCACAAACACAAGATGAAGAACGCTATTTTCTGGCACAGCAGTGAGTTCATAACTTACCGTGATTGCTTTGGGCTTGCTATCTACAGACTTAAAGTGAAAAACGTTCTGTGAAGATTGGCTCAACGCCTCGTTAATATAACGATTGGCTAAGGATACATTCGACCCCACAAAGGCATGTCGGCCATTAATGACCATCTGCGGCGTATAAATTTGTTGGGATCTGTGTACTTTGGCATAGAGTCTCTGTCGATCGGAAAATCGCTTATCACTAAAGGAATCTCGCCAGCCGAGATAATCCCAATAGTCAATATGGAAGCCAAGGGTAAAGATACGCTTTTGGTCCCGATACGCCTCTTCGGTTATTTGAGTCAGAAGTCGATCGGCCGGTGGACAACTAGAACACCCCTCTGAGGTGAACAATTCCACAACCGCAAAGGGAGACGAAACATTTTGGGATGGCGCTTGAGCCTGTACATCCGTGGTCACTAAAGTTACAAGGAGGATAACCAACAACCGATTTTTCATTTTATAGATAGTTGATGATCAGTTTTTGTGCCTTCACGCACGGTTAGAGTCTCCGCTGGGGTATTGATGAATTGAAAGGTCTCGGCCATTTGCGTAAAGAGAGACGCATAATTTTTGAAATACTTTTGTTGGCTGACCGAAAAACTAAGACGGTAAAGATACGTATCCTTGATAAAAAAATAATCCACCAGTTTGATGTTAGGATATTTTTTGTGCGTGGCTTCAATCACGAGAATGATTTGTCCTTTTTCTTTTAACTTTTTGAAACGAAAGCCATCAGCGTATTTAAACATCCGTTGCAGAGTTGACGGGGTTAAGTCCTCTATACTTTAACCATCATAGCCACGCCCTTCAGGGCGGGGTAGTGAATAGCCCGCCTGAGAGGGGATTTCAAGGGGAATGCTTCCCCTTGGAGATATGATATAATCGGTCATGAGTCAATGGCGAAGTGCGGCGCATGTCCGATACAATTTGTGGTACCATTTTGTGTGGAGTCCGAAGTATCGTCATCGGGTGCTGAAAGAAAAAGAAATTAAAAGTTTCATATACAAAGTGTTGCAGGAAATCGCTGAGAGGTATGAGTATGATGTGAGTCGAGTGGCGGTGGATGATGATCATGTGCATGTGTTTATGAGTGCGCCGCCGAGATATTCGCCAGCAGAAGTGGCTATGGTGATGAAGGGGATCACGGCCAGAGAGATTTTGAAAGAATTCCCCTGGAAGAAAAAGCTTTTATGGGGTGGAGAATTGTGGGAAGACGGATATGCAGTGCGAAGTGTGGGAGATAAAGTGAGTGAAGAAATAATAAAAAACTATATTGAGCGGCATTATAAGGAAATTGGACGTGCGCCGCAACAGTTGGAATTGTTTTAGTTGGGACAAAAGCCCCGCCCTAAAGGGCGGGGATAATTTACTACATACACTACAAGTATAAAACATTTTTGGGCTTATGAAAGGCCTTAAAGCCGCTTTCAAGAAAGCGCTTTCTTATTATGAGGGGAATTCACCAACAACGGAAGAGCCATTGATGGTTTTTAGCCTAATGGAAATAAACGTATTGGACAAATCCTGGTGGGATTCAGCACAAACACGAATGTAATTAGCGGTTAGACCGACCCAGAAACCATTCTTTTTGTTTTCAAAAAGGACATCGTAGATTTTTTCTAACTGGCTTTCATAGAATAATCGTCGTTTGCGATGGCTTAAGTTCCGTAAAATTTCACTGCGCTTTTGAATCACAGAGACCGAAACCTCTTCCTTATATAAACGACTTTTGGCGAGCATGCGCTTGGAATAACTAAACACATGAAAATAGTGAATGGGCAACTCACGCAGGAGTTCGTAGGTAGCGCTAAATTCCTTCTCCTCTTCGCCGGGAAATCCCACAATGACATCTGTTCCAATACAGATATCCGGCACTTTGGCAAAGGCCATTTGCACAAAATCGCTAAATTCTTCTACGGTGTACTTGCGCTCCATCTTTTTTAAGATATCCTTGTGACCGCTTTGTAGCGGAATATGCACATACCGACACAATTTTGATTTTTGAACCATTTTATCGATGAGCCTCATCGGAATAGTGGTCGGTTCAATGGAAGAGATACGGATACGCTTGATTAAATCGATTTCTTCAAGAGCGTCAATAACATCGATAATCGTTTTGCCGCCATCGCTGTACGTGCCGATATTAATGCCGGTCAAAACGACTTCTTGATGGCCGGCTTTGGCTAAAAGATGCGCTTCTTTGAGGATATCATTGAATTCACGGCTACGGGCGCGGCCACGGGCATAAGGAATCTCGCAAAAAGAGCAAAAAAAATCACAACCGTCTTGAATTTTTAGATTGGCACGCGTGTGCGTTAAATCGATTCCAGCAATAGGAATTGTAAAGGCGTGACGCGAAATAGTTGGGGTAATCACTTGCGGGCGTAAAATATTTTCGGTTTCTTCCAGGATGGAGGCCAAATCAAATTTTTTGGCGTTCCCCACCACCCAATAGACATTGGGGAGATCAGCCAAACGTTTTTTTTGAACTTGAGCTTGGCAACCAATCAAGGCAATACGTGTTTGGGGATTAAGCCGGTTGATTTTGGAAACTAAATGTCTGGTATCGGCATCGCCATTCTCGGTGACGGTACAGGTGTTGATCACTACGATATCAGCAGGTTCCTCAATGCCAACGATTTCATAGGCATCGCGAAAACTATTGCGAATGATAGCTGTCTCGGCCTGATTTAAGCGGCAGCCGAAGGTGTAAAAGGCTATTTTCTTTTTGGTTAAAGGTTTAATCATATTCTCAGGTAGCCAATATATGTATATCTTTGCGGGTGACCCGGAGGAGGGCTCCCAGCGCCCGCAGCGTAAGCGAGGACGATGGGATACCGCAGGGGCAGGACCCGCAATTTTAAAATAATCTTAATACCTGTGCGATTTTTTATCTACACGGGTCCTGCCGCTCGATATCCCCATCCGTGCTCTCCGCCACAATTCTTGGCGGATGCGCGCGGCTGGGGATGCCCCTTCTCGCGTCACCCGTCTTTCCAAAAATCGCACACGACCTTAAGGCCTAACTGAAGTCCCGCACAGGTTGCCTTGATGCGATCATCAAAATGTTGATTATGAGTTTTTCCTGTCTCAACGAATAATTGAATCAATTTCGCATTCTCTTCAATCGACGGTTTTTGAAGAATCTCTTCGAACTCAACACTGTGTCCTAACGTTTGCGAAGGATCGAAAATTATTTCATGACGTACGTATTGACCGTTTTTCTGGCGTGCCCCACAAAGGATTTTGACCTCTCGTTTCAAGGGAAAGGCAATAGTGCCTTCTATCCCATTGCGAACGATGATAGCTCCTGGAAAGCCGGCCCGCTCAGCAATGGTTAACATCTTTTCACCATAAGGCGGATGAAAGGCCGAGGTTATAATAATTTTAGCTCGAGCGGGATTTAGAAATTTTTCGAGAGTGGCAAAACATGGTCGTTTGATTGTCTTTCGTCGACGCTCGACCCAGTGGTTTAAAGGTTTGGACATATCTTCTTGATTAAAAAACCAGCCGAAAGGTGGTTTGGTCTGTGCTAAATCATCATTGCTTTGGACTAAGGGAAGCGTCATGGCCTTAACTAAATCCAAAAGATTGTTACCATATTTCGGACCGCTATTGCGGCCGACTAAGCTGATGACGCGATAATTCAAACCATGAAAAAATTGTGCCAGGCACGGCGTAATTAGATAAGAATGATCGACCCCATCAAACGGTTCTGCTAATTGCAGGATATCTTCTCCCTTGGGCACGGCACGACAAAAGAGTGGTTCAAGCGTATCCTGAAAACTTTTTAAGAGCCCTTCATATTCATCATCCGTCTCATAGCGAACACGTAGGAAACTTACGCTTAAACCCCTTGCTCCTTCCCCGGGTTCATTGGACAAAAGAAATTGTCCCAAGCGATAGGCAGTTGAAACATCTAAAGTTTTTCCTTCCAACAGAGAGATACAAATCTTTTTGATATCCTCAGGTGCCTCAGGAGTCAATGACTCAATCAGGGCCTTGGCATCGGATAAAACCTTTGTTCCCAATGCTTTTTCGAGGATTTTTTCTTGATCTGAAATCCCTTTAACCCAAAGACCACCTAAAAAAGCTCCTTTTTCTAACGCGCTTACTTTATCACTTTTAAGATCCGAGAGGAGTTCTTGAATGAGGTTAGAATCAAGAGATTTACTTCCCCTTTTTCCGATGCCGACCGTTTTTATGCCACGGACAATCGCTGGCGTAGTGGTGTTGAAGGTTGTTACCATATTTTGTTACCTCAGTAACTGATTAGTATACTTTTCTTAGGAATAAATTGCAATCATTGGAATCCAATTAAAAATCAAGTATAATTACCGCATGAAAAAACTTTTCAGAAGAGCACCATGATCGGCTATCTACTCTTAATTCTTATTTACGTTTGGGTATTGATGGGACGACAGCGATTTACAAATAAACTTTGGATTTCTGTTATTCTTATTGGTCTTTATGTTTGGTTTCTGTCATCGCGCGTCGGAATCGATAAATATGACCTTATTCAACTTTTGTTTTCCTTTTAAGAGGTCACAATGAAAATAGGTTCTCTTAAATTTCACAAACCAATTGTCTTGGCTCCTATGGAGGATGTGACAGAGACAGCCTTTAGACTTATTTGTAGACGATTAGGCGCGGATATTGTCTATACGGAGTTTACGAGTAGTGAAGCCTTGATACGTGAAGCCACCAAAGCCATTAACAAAATTCAGATTACAGAGGAAGAGCGTCCCGTGGCGATTCAAATTTTCGGTGGACTAGAGTCTTCAATGGAGCGCGCGGCGCAAATCGCTGAAAGCCATAAACCGGATTTCATTGATATTAATTGCGGCTGTTGGGTTAAGAATCATGCTCTGCGTGGTGAAGGAGCGGGGCTTTTACGGGATCTTCCACACTTTGAGTCGATTGTCAAGTCAACTGTTCGGGCTACCAAATTACCCGTAACGGTTAAGACGCGTCTAGGATGGGATGAAAAAAGCATCGTCATTGTGGATGTCGCGAAAATGGTCGAGCAAGCTGGAGCCCAAGCACTCACCATTCACTGTCGCACACGTAGTCAAGCTCACAACGGTCAGGCGGATTGGAGTTGGTTAGAAAAGATCAAGAAAACTGTTAAAATTCCCATTATTGGCAATGGCGATGTAAGCACACCCGAGGATGCTCAAAAAATGTTTGATACCGGTTGTGATGGTGTCATGATTGGTCGAGGGGCTTTGGTCAATCCTTGGATTTTCAAGCAGGCCAAACATTTTTTAGCTACCGGCGAACATCTTCCGCTGCCTTCTCTTCAAGAGCGCATTGACCTTTGTGTTGAACATCTTAAATTATCGATTCACTATAAAGGTTTACGCGATGGCGTTATGACCTTCAGAAAACATTATGCCGGTTACCTTCGCGGTCTCCCTAACGTTGCTCATCTGCGTGCCGAGCTAATGACATTAACGGACCCGGATGTTATTATCGAGCGTCTTAATCAATTTCTCCCTTCCTTTTCTTATGAGGATTGACGGCAGATATTTTTTGTTGCATTTCCCATGACCATTGTTACAATACTTTAAATTTTTAAGGAATGTATGTATGAAGCATTATGATGTGATTGTTATCGGTTCAGGTGGCGCTGCTAAAATTATTTCTCCTGCCGCACGCTTAGGGTTGAAAGTAGCGTGTATCGAAAAAGATAAATTGGGCGGCACGTGTTTGAATCGTGGTTGTATCCCATCCAAAATGCTGATTCACCCAGCTGATGTGGCGACAACAATTCGCGAAGCAAAAAAATTTGATATTCAAGTTAATCCTTCCGTTCTCGTCAATTTCGCTAATTTGATTAATCGCATTTCCCAAACAGTCGATAATGATTCGGCCAGTATTGAGGCCGGTTATCAGCGCAATCCCAATATTGATTTTTATCGTGGCGAAGCTCGTTTTGTGGCCAACAAGATTATTCATATTAATGGTCAAGAATTATCGGCAGATAAAATTTTTATTGCGGTGGGAGCGCGGCCTCGGATCCCCAATATCCCCGGTTTAGCGGGAACACCTTTTATGACGAGTACCGAGGCGTTACGCAATACAGCGCTTCCTAACAAAATGATTGTCATCGGCGCTGGCTACATTGCGGTCGAGCTCGGCTATGCGTATGGGGCTTTGGGCACAGAGGTTCATTTTTTGGTGCGAAGTCAATTTTTACGTCGTGAAGATGCGGATATTGTCCGCGAATTCACAAATGTTTTTTCTCGGCACCACCATATTCACCTTCATGCGGTCCCCACAAAAGTGGAGTATAAGAATAACCAGTTTACGGTCATCTATACCGATGATATGGTCCAAGATAATCCATTGACCGCTGATGCGCTTTTGATTGCCTCGGGGGTTGTCCCTAATACCGACACCCTCGATTTGAACAATACCGATATCGAATTGAATGAAGAAGGATTTATCAAAGTGGACGATCATTTGCGCACAACGACCAATGGCGTTTATGCCTTAGGCGACTGCATTGGTCGTTATTTTTATCGCCATACCGTGAATTTTGAAGGTGAATATCTCTTTCGCACATTGTTCGCAGAACCAAGTGACGAACCCATTCAATACCCTCCTGTTCCCCACGCCATTTTTACCTATCCGCAGGTCGCAAGTGTCGGGAAAACCGAAGATGAGTTAAAAAAGGAAGGTGTGGATTATGTGGTTGGCATTAATCCCTATAAAAATAGTGCAATGGGCATGGCTCTTCTTTCTGACCACGGTTTCTGTAAAATTCTTATTGAACAAAAATCGAAGAAAATTTTAGGGGCGCATATTGTGGGTGAAGAGGCCTCAGACATGATTCACATGCTGATTGCATTTATGAATAAGAACGGAACAGTGGATGACCTTTTAAAAATGATTTATATTCATCCCGCTTTACCAGAGATTGTCCGCAATGCGGCCCGCAAGGCGAAAGAAGAATTAAATAAAAGGAGTCACAATGTCACAGGTCACAAAGTCACAAGTAGTAGTTAAAAATTTTACATGTGACATGTGACTTTGTGTCGTGTGACTTATAATTATGAGAAACTCTGAAATCGCCATTTCCATAAAAAATTTATCCAAATTTTATCACAAATTTCAAGCGTTGGATAATGTTTCCTTTGAAGTCAAGCGCGGTGATTTTTTTGCGTTTCTTGGCCCCAACGGAGCGGGAAAAACCACGACCATCAACGTCGTGACCGGCCTTTCGAATTATCAGGCGGGAGAGGTAAAAGTTTTTGGCTATGATACCACGCGTGAATACACACAAACCCGTGGTCTCATTGGTCTTTGTGCCCAGGAGTTTAATTTTGATCCATTTTTGACCATTCATCAGTTGTTGGTCTATCAAGCGGGATATTTTGGCATTTTGCCATGGAGGGCTGCCAAGCGTGCGGATGAATTGTTAAACCGATTTCAATTGATGGAAAAACGCAATTGCAAACACCGCGCCCTTTCCAGCGGTATGAAAAAGCGATTGCTTTTGTGTCGGGCCCTCATCCATGATCCGGAAATATTGATTTTGGATGAACCAACCGCTGGCTGTGATTTGGAATTAAAATTTTTGATTTGGGATTACCTTCTTCAGCTCAATAAAGAAGGAAAAACAATTTTCTTAACGACCCATTATATGGAAGAGGCGGAAAAATTATGTAAGACCATTGGCATCATCAACCGCGGTCGTATTGTCCGCATTGGCGATAAAAAGGAAGTTCTCCAAGATAAATCTTTGGAAGATGTGTTTATTGAAGTGACGGGATTGGAATAATGAAATGTCACAATGTCACAAGACACAAGTCACACGAAAAACCATAAAAACTACTTGTGACATGTGACGTATGACCTGGGACTTACTATTATGATCAACAACCCCATCGGAACATTATCTTTATCGAAGCGCGAAATACTGCGATTTTTATCGGTCGCCACGCAAACGATTTTCCCACCGCTCGTGGCATCAGTGTTGTTCATGTATATCTTTGGGGTCGCCATTGGCCAGCGTATTGATTTTCAGGCCATGGGACTAACATATCTGCAATTTATTGTTCCTGGGCTTATGACCATGCATTTGATTGCAAGCTCCTATGAAAATACAAGTTCATCGCTTTTCATTGCCCGCTGGCATAATCACATCCAAGAGGTATTGCTATCTCCTCTCTCTTATTTTGAAATGGTCTTAGGACTCCTGGCCGGAGGGGCCGCACGAGGATTTATTGTGGTCTTAGGCGTCTTTTTGGTGTCTTCCTTTTTTTCGCCCTTAAGTATTCATAATCCTTTTCTTTTGCTTTATTTTATTGTCACGATCGCTGTTATTTTTTCTTGTGCGGGGATGATGGGTGCCTTGTGGGCGGAGGATTTTGGCATGCTGAATGTGTGGAACATTTACGTGATTATGCCGATGGTCTTTTTAGGGGGTGTCTTCTATCCGGTTGTGATTCTGCCCAAAGTCATATACTTTTTGACAGCCTTTAATCCCATGTTTTATCTTGTCAACGGCATGCGCTATAGTGTGACAGGGATTTCGGATGTCTCGGTCTTAACCTGTATTGTTTTTTCCTTTGTCATGGCCGTTCTTTTTTTCTTTGCCACAGTTTATCTTTTCAAAATCGGCTATAAATTGCGAACCTAATGCATCAAAAATTTAATCAGAATGTGATTCAAGCCAAAATAAAAAGGGTTCAGGAGCGACGAAGCATTCTTTCCGGTGGTAAACTCCCTGACGGTAAAATTTTGGGCAGTGGTCCTGCGAACCGCTATGGCATGCCCAAACTCCCTCCTGGCCAACACGAAGTTTCCAATTGGCCTGTCCTTGATTTAGGCATTCAACCGGATATACCTAAAAATCAGTGGCGCTTAGAAGTCAAAGGCGAGGTTAACAATCCGTATACGCTCACGTGGGATGATTTTATAAACTTGCCGCAAGTCAAAGATATCTCTGATTTCCATTGTGTCACAACCTGGAGCCGTATGGACAATCATTGGGAAGGTGTGCAGTTTAAAGTACTTGCCCAGAGAGCTAAAGTGAAACCCACAGCTCGGTATGTTTATGTCACAGGCTATGACGGTTATTCGACCAACTTAAAATTGGAAGAAGCCATGGACGATGACGTTCTCCTTGTCCATACATGGGAAGGTCGAGATTTGCCGCGTGAGCACGGTGGCCCTGTGCGTATGATTACCCCCCGTAAATATGCCTGGAAAGGAAGCAAGTGGATTAAGGAGATTATCTTTTTAACCGAGGACCGACTTGGTTTTTGGGAAGTGCGTGGTTATTCCAATACCGCGGAACCCTGGTACGAAGACCGTTATGCCGAGCCTTAAAATGCCTTCTTCTTTTTATACTCCTTGGGTGTCAAGGTCTTGATCGCTAAGGCATGAATTTCTTTCCCCATTCCTTCCTTAAGAACATCGTAAATCATCCTGTGCCTTTGAATAAGTGTCTTGCCCTCAAACTGTGCACAAACAATAATGAGAGAGAAATGTTTCCCTCCTGTTCGTATCGCCTCGTCATGACCGGCATGTAAATAAGAATCATCTCCCACAAAAATATATTTTGGTCGAAAATAATTTTTAAGAAGTTTTTCTATTTTTTCTTTTGTGATCATTGCTTTTAGTGTAACATAAAATTCAAAAGCTTTCAGCTATCAGCACAATCATGAGATTATCTCTCAACACACAAATTGCCATTGGGGCCTTTCTAGGTATTCTCGGAGGCCTGTTCATTGCCCAAACAGGACCAACAAATTTTCCAAATCCAACTATTCTTTCGATTGCGGATATTGTAGGCGGAATCTTCGTGAACCTTTTAAAGATGATTCTTATTCCCCTTGTGTTTACCTCGATTAGTGTCGGGATTGCCAACTTAAGGGCCCACCATCAATTGCATCGTGTTTGGCAAATCACCTTAATTTATTTTCTTCTTTCTCCCACCATTGCGGTTATTCTCGGCCTCACGGTGATTAACATCGTTAAGCCGGGAGAGGGTGTTGAGGTTTCCTTGTTCTCGCAAGCCATGTCCCAGTTTAAAGCGGAAGAAATGACACCAGGGCACTTTTTAAAAATATTTTTATCGGGTTTGTTCATGAATCCTATCCAGGCGATGAGCAAAGGTGATGTCTTTGCAACACTGATTTTTGCCATATTTTTAGGGATTGCCATGATCATTGCTGGTGATAAAAGCAAAAACTTTCGACATCTACTGACAGAGTGTTTTGAATTAATTATGCTGATGGTTCATTGGATTATGCGCATCGCCCCCATTGGTATCATGGCCCTACTTTTAAAATTGGTGGCGACTCAAGATGTTCAGCTTTTATCGGCCTTGTCAAAATTCATTGCGGTCGTAATTGGACTCACCCTTTTTCACGGGATTGTAGTTTTACCGGGAATCCTTTATTTTCTCACGGGAGTAACGCCATTGAGACTATTTAAGGGAATGCGCGAGGCCTTGATTACCGCCATTTCCACCAGCTCGAGTTCAGCGACGATGCCAATCACCCTACGTTGTGTAGAAAATAATCTGAAGGTGGATAAGGATATTGTTGGATTTGTAATTCCCTTAGGGACGACCGCCAATATGGATGGTACTGCCCTCTATGAGGCCGTGGCCGCCCTATTTGTGGCGAATTTAGTCGGCATTGATTTAAATATCGTTCAACAAGGGGTGGTTGCCCTCATGGCTATTTTGGCTTCCATTGGCGCACCGGGTATCCCCAGCGCCGGAATGGTTACCATGATTATGGTTTTACAATCGGTTGGCTTACCCGTTGAAGCCATTGCCATTCTTCTTCCTATTGACCGACCTCTCGATGCCATTCGTACCATGGTCAATGTGGAAGGCGATGGTGTCTGTTCGTTGATTGTGCAGCGCTTTACCAGCCGCAAATAGTTTTCCTCTCCAAAAACCTCTCGACAATAATTTTTCTTTGTAGGATAATAAACTCCCTTATGGAAATCAAATTCTTAAAATCAAAATTATGCCACGCTACCTTTATCGAGCAGATTAAAAATCGGCAGGAGCGTATTCATGCCTGGTTGCAGTCTCAGGAAACCATCAAGGAGCTTCCTCTCTATTCTTCCGTGGATATTCGCGATGCCGGATTTAAGATTGCAGTTGTCGATACTAATCTTTTCCCAGCTGGGTTTAATAATCTCTGTGAGCATGGGTTAGCGGACTCGGTGGGACTTATGCGTCAGGCTATTTTAAAGCGCGTTCCCAACTGCGAACGTATTTTGATTGTTGCGGAAGAACATACACGCAATACATGGTATCTGGAAAACATTCGTATTCTACAGCAAATCATTGAGAAAGCTGGGTTTAATGTTCGTATCGCCACTTTTCTGTCTATTCAACCGGCCTTCTGTGAAAGTGCCAATGCGGTTGAATTAGAGACGGCGACCGGTCAGACTGTCAAAATTCATTGTTTTAAGCGAATCTTAACCAATCTGGAGGCTGATCGCGAAGATATCGATTTAATTATTTTGAATAATGACCTGACGACTGGTATTCCGGAAATCTTACAAAATTCAAAAATTCCTATTTACCCTTCCCTACAAGCGGGCTGGCATGTACGTCATAAGTCCTATCATTTTGCCTATGCCCAAGAATTGCTTAATGAGTTTGGTCGTATTATCGAGTTCGATCCTTGGCTATTTTCCTGTCTTTTTTCTGTGGTGGATCATGTGAATATCAATCAAGAAAAGGATCGCTACAAATTAAAAAATGCTACCTCCGATTTATTCAAAAAAATTGAGCGCAAATATAAAGAGCACGGTATAACAGAAAAACCTTACATTTTTGTTAAATCTGACTCTGGGACGTATGGCATGGGGATCCTGCCCATCGAAGATCCCAATGATATTGTAAATTTAAATCGAAAAGACAAAAATAAATTGTACAAAGGAAAAAGTGCGCAAATCATCTCTCGCTATCTTCTGCAAGAAGGTGTGCCAACGATTTATAGCGTGGATGAACAAGTGAGCGAGGTGTGTGTCTATCAAATTGAAAATAATCTCGTGGGTGGATTTTATCGCTCACACGCTCAAAAAACGGGTCGAGAAAGTTTGAACACACAAGGAATGGATTTTAAGAAGATATGTCCTCACTTAAAAAAGTATGGCGATGATGAGCTACATCCGGATATGAATATTTTTGATGTGTACCGTATTTTAGGCCGTATTGCTGCTGTGGCTGCCCATCGCGAGATTATTAACCTGGAGGCCAAAAAGGATAAACAATGAATTTTGTATTTTTGATGGACCCTTTGGAAACGGTTATTTTTGAAAAAGACACCTCTTTTAGTCTGATGTTGGGGGCTTATCGGAAAGGACATCGGATTTATCATCTGGCGGATGGTGATATCGTATCTAATAGGGGAAACGTCAGTCTTCATGTGACCCCAGTTGAACCACAGAATAACAAAGATAAACCGTTCATTAGCTCGAAGCCGATAACTATGAGCGCCGAGACGGTGGACGCGGTTTTTGTGCGTAGCGACCCCCCTTTTGATCAACAATATTTGCATAATACTTGGCTGTTGAGTCAATTCCCTAAAACCATTCCAATGATCAATAATCCCGAGGGGTTACGGACGGTGAATGAAAAAATTTGGGTGACACAATTTAAATCGATTATCCCACCGACATTGATAGCTCGTCGCAAACAGGATCTCTTGGAATTCTTAAGTGCGGAAAAAGAAGTCGTAGCTAAACCGACGGATAGTCACGGAGGTCTGTCTGTTTTTATTGTCAAATTAGGGGATCCAAACACCAATGTCATCTTAGAGACTTTGACCAATAATTGGACGCGCGATATTATTTTGCAGAAATATATTCCGGCAGCGCAGCAAGGTGATAAACGCATACTTCTTCTAAACGGCGAATTTTTGGGAGCGGTTTTGCGCATTCATGCCCCAGACGATCATCGTAATAATTTCTTCGCCGGTGGGCAACCCAAAGCCACCATCCTTGAAAAGCGCGATTTGGAAATTATTTCCATGCTTAGACCGGAATTACAACGGTTAGGATTACATTTTGTGGGAATTGATATCATTGGTGATTATTTAATTGAGGTCAATGTTACCTCGCCTACTTGCCTACAGGAAATGAATCGTCTGTATAATCAACAACTTGAAAATAAGGTCATTGATTTTGTCGAAAAATTGGTGGAATCAGCAAAAGTGACAACGAAATGAGTGTATGTTATGTCCAGACTGACATTGTATTATTTCGAAAGTTGTCCGTTTTGCCAGAGAGTGTTAAGTTATCTAAAAGAAGCAAGTATTTCGATTCCAATGAAAGATATTTTAGTGAACCCTGTCTATAAGCAAGAATTATTCAAGATTGCTGGAAGGACACAAGTTCCCTGCCTTGTGATTGATGGTAAGGCATTGTATGAGTCGGATGATATTATTCAATGGTTCAAAGATAATAGGAAGAAATCATAAATGACTTTGGAGGAAATTAAAAAAATAATTGAACGGGCTATCCCTCAAGTTCAAGTTTATGTCGAAGATCCTATGAGCGATGGACAGCATTTGCGGGCATTCGTGATTAGTCCGGCTTTTGAAGGAGTTCCTTTAGTGAAACAACATCAGATGGTGATGACAGCTCTCAAAGGGGCCCTGGCAGGTTCGGTGCATGCATTGGGCTTAAAAACGTTCACACCAGAAAAATGGAATCAAGAGAAGAAAAATTTTGGATTTTAATAGAAGGAGGTAACGATGACCGTCCGAGAAAAAATTGAAAATGATGTAAAAAATAATAAAGTTGTGCTCTATATGAAAGGCACACCAGATATGCCGATGTGCGGATTTTCCGCTCAAACGGTCAGTATTTTGCAATCCTACAATATTCCCTTTAAGGCGATTAATATTTTAGAGGATGAAGAAATTCGGCAAGGAATAAAAGAATATGCCAATTGGCCGACTATCCCACAACTTTACATTAATGGCGAATTTGTTGGCGGTTGCGACATCACGACCGAACTTCATCAAAATGGCGAATTGGCGAAGCTACTGGGTGTAAAAAAGTAAATGGATTTATTGGGGAACCGAGGCGAGTTCTTTAATCAATTTATACGGATAAATCCCCGAGGCATGCCCATCGTTCCACATGATCCCGAGCGCGTAATTGCCTAAAGGAATTATTTCCTTTGGTTGAATGTCTACTTTAATGCTCTTCTCATCCAACAATTTCTGACCGGTTAGTTCATCCATACAAAACGCACAACGGCAACTCAAACGCAACTCTCGATTATTCACTATTGCTTTTTCTCCATCCGGCCACGTTAATGTTATATGTTGGGCATCAAATTGAACCTGTGGAACCTCCTTTTTAGCAATAGAGGCTTTTCCAACAGCCATAACGACTTTGTCAACCGCTAAAGCGATGAATTCGTTCTTGAGAGGTGTTTCAATTTTATCCAGGAGATCCGGCAAGATGGGGATTTCCGCTAAGGTGGCGATGCCGAAACGCTCTTGAAGAGGGGTTGTTTCAGCGCCACCAAAGATATAATGTTTTTTCTGGCAGTTATCGCATAAAAAGTAGGCCATATTTTCAATCACGCCTAAAATCGGCACTGAAACCTTTTCAAACATTAAAATACCACGGCTGACATCCACCAGCGAAAGGGTTTGGCGGGTGGTGACAATGACGGCTCCGCTGAGTCGCACAGATTGGGTAATCGTTAATTGGATATCTCCTGTACCAGGTGGCATATCCACAAAAAGATAATCTAAGTTTCCCCATGCGGTATTGTGCAAAATCTGTTGAACATAACGAGATACCATAGGCCCACGCAGGACCGCCGGTGCATCGCCTAACAGAAACCCAAAGGACATGATTTTAAGATTATTTTTTTCGATAGGGATTAATTGGTTGTGCTCATTCACATAGACGGTTGTGTTTTGTAAATTAAAAAGTGTGGGGACAGATGGCCCATAGATATCCGTATCTACGAGACCAACCTTAAAGCCGCGTTTAGCTAGTTCTTGGGCCAAGTGAGCGGCAATGGTGGACTTCCCTACTCCGCCCTTACAGGAGGAGACGGCAATGATAGAACCGACTTTGGATAATGTGCTGGCAGAAATGTCTCCGCTCACTTTTTCTTGTGGTGTTTGTGAGCTCATATTGACATTCACATGTTTTATTCCCCCTAGAGTTCGGAGGAGTTCTTCGGCCTTGTGCTGAAACTCCGTCCGTACAGGACAGGCCGGTGTTGTGAGGACAATATCACAAGCGACAAAATCCTCTTTGATTTTGATATTTTTCACGAACCCCAGACTGACGATATCTCGATTAAAATCAGGGTCAATGATTTGTCGTAATTTATTTAAGACGTCTTGTTCGGTCACCATAAGTTTTTCCTCTCTTCAAGAGTACTCATCTTATATGATTTTAAAAAGAATTTCAATCATGAATTATGACGAGAATGATATGATTTCTGGTAAATAAAAACTTGCATTTTTACCTTGGTTTATGTTAGTATTAAAATTCATATTAATCTTACGAAAGTTATTTCTATGTCCGAACAAACATCAACTAAAAAACCAATCAGCGGCGCCGAAGCCCTGATCAAATGCTTGGAAAATTATGGAGTGGAGTATATTTGGGGGCTTTCCGGAGGCGCGGCTATTCCTATTTTTGATGCCTTGGTTGGCTCAAAAATTAAGCTTGTCCTCGTACGCCATGAACAAGGGGCGGCCCATATTGCGGATGGCTATGCCCGCGCCACAGGAAAGCCGGGCGTGGTGCTTGTGACCAGTGGGCCTGGTGCCACCAATACGGTCACAGGCATTATGACCGCGCATATGGACTCTGTGCCGATGATTGTTCTGACGGGCCAGACCATTACCCCTATGCTCGGTAAAGATGCCTTTCAAGAAGCGGATATTTTTGGTGCCACTATGCCTTTTGTGAAGCACAGTTACTTGGTGCGCCATACCAACGACATCCCACGCGTTATTAAAGAAGCGTTTTATATCACCAACACAGGTCGTCCAGGCCCTGTCCTGATTGATTTACCTAAGGATATAACCTCAGCTCCCTTCACGGGAAAAACTTTAAATCCAGCGATGGACATTCCCGGCTATAAAGTTCCTGGCAAGGGTAAATTATCCGATATCAAAAAAATGGCTAAGCTGTTTAAGGATTCAAAACGTCCTATTCTTCTCGTTGGTCATGGGGCGGTTATTTCCCGTGCCGGTGAGGCCATTAAAAAATTAGCGTATAAACTCCAATCCCCGGTTACCAATACGCTTTTAGGAAAAGGTGAATTTCCCGAGACTGATCCCCTTTCGTTAGGGATGTTGGGGATGCACGGCACTGCCTATGCCAATTTAGCGTTGACACGTTGTGATCTTATTTGTTCGATTGGTTCGCGCTGGGATGATCGCATTAACGGCAATCCAAATAAATTCTGTATCGGCGCCAAAAAGCTGCATATCGATATTGATTCGGCGGAGATGGGAAAAATTGTCAAAGCCGATGCCAGTTGTTTGGGCGATGCTCGTCTCATTGTGGAAGAATTGGTGAAATATGTGGAGCCGTGTGACACCAAAGAATGGTTGGAAGAATTAAATTCCTACAGAAAAAAATATCCTCTTAAATTCGATACCTCCAAAGGCGTGACTGCCCAATACGTTCTTTATGAATTACAAAATTTACTTCAGGGACGCGCCATTATTGCCACGGATGTGGGACAACATCAGATGTGGTCAGCCCAATTTAATTTAGCTATTAATGGTCGCAAGTGGCTTTCTTCGGGCGGCGCGGGCACGATGGGATATGGTTTTCCGGCGGCCATAGGCGCACAATTCGGTTGTCCTAATGATCTGGTGGTCGCTGTTGTTGGCGATGGTGGGTTTCAGATGACCCTCTACGAGCTATCCACTGTTTATAATAATAAGTTACCGGTGAAGGTTTTGATTATTGATAACAAATATCTGGGGATGGTGCGTCAGTGGCAGGAGCTCTTTTTTGACAATCGCCTTTCGGGTGTGGACTTGGAAGGAAATCCTGATTTTGTGAAATTAGCCGAGGCCTACCGCATTAAGGGCGTGCATATTCATCAGGTCGAACATGTGCGCGAACGGTTGCAAGAGGCGCTTGATTTTCAAGGGCCGGTGGTGATCTGGGCAGAAGTTATCAAAGAAGATAACGTGTTTCCGATGATTCCAGCCGGCAAATCAGCCTATGAAATGATTATCGAACCGCCCCAGCGCAAATTAGAAAAGCCGACAGGAAGCACTTAAATGATAACGCCAACTAAGAAAAAGCCGGATGTGCACACCATCAGTATCCTCGTAGCCAACAAGCCAGGTGTTTTGGTACGTTGCGCTCAAGTTTTTGCTCGACGAGCTTACAATATTGATGCCCTTGTGGTCTCCCCTACGGTTAATCCACAATTTTCGCGAATGACGATTACGGCGCAAGGCGATCCGGGGACATTAGAACAAATCATCAAACAGACGGCTAAATTGATTGATGTCATTCATGTGGAGGAGCATACAGGGATTGATGCCATTGACCGTGAATTTGCTCTGGTGAAAGTCAAGCACACGCCTTCCCATAAAGCGGCCATTAACAAATTACTTAAAAAATATCACGCCAAGATCACCCACACCAGTGAGGGTATTGCCATCATCCAACAATCAGGAACGACCGATGAATTAGATGACTTAGAAAAGGAATTGAAGAAATACACTATTTTAGAAATGGTGCGTTCCGGTAAACTGGCGATGGCTAAGGGGCGTAAGATTACTTAGGGTTATTTTGGTTGTCGGCTAGACTACAGGGAAGAATTTTGGGAAGTTCTTTGGGTGGTAAAATCACTAAAGCAATTTCAGAACCGTTTTCGCTGTGTTCAATCGATGTAATCAAGCAGCGTTCTTTATCTATCTCCTTATCTTCGCTTCCTAAATATTGTGCAATCGCACTGCGCAAGGCATCCCATTCCAAATAAAGAATAAACTGACTTTCCTCGTCCTTTAATTGTAAATCCGAAACAACTTGGCTGTAAGGGTACAGGAGAATGTCTTCGAGCGGTTTTCCCTGACAGTATTTCGAGAACCCCGTCTTCGCCGTGATTTCCCGTCCACAGGTGATCTTGGCAAAGTCGAAGGAAACAAACCGATCTTCGCTATCGATTTTAAGGGCAAGACTGGATGAACTATCGGAACAAGGCATGGTTTTATCCTTTTAAAACTGATAATCTTTTTCATTCCCTAAAAATAGTATAGTTTAAGATTTAATACAGCGCAATCAATAAAAAGTCAGCAACCTAGTTTACGGCATCAAGGTTCTCTATGGATTTGCGGAAAATCCTATCCTGCGCTTGGGCGGTTCCGGCGGGGTCATGATCTGACGGATAGCGTCGAAAACCGCCTTGAACTGGGCATCGTATTTCTTTTCAAGCTCCTCCAGCTTGCGTGCTAAATCTTTGTGCGAGGCAAGGAACTCCCGCAAGCGCACAAAGGTGCGCATGATGGCAATATTAACTTGAATTGCCCGGTCACTATTTAATACACTTGATAACATAAGAATTCCATGTTCGGTAAAGACTAGAGGCCTTTTGCGCAAGCCCATTTTATCAGAATTGGAAGTCACAAATTGTGACTTCCAATTCTCAAACTCCTCTTTGGTCATTTGAAACATAAAGTCTCTAGGAAATCGTTCGATATTTCTTCTTACCGCTTGATTGAGGACTTTGGTTTGAACGCCGTAAAGGCTTGCCCAATCGCGGTCAATCATCACTTTTTGACCTCGGATCACAAAAATCCTCTGCTGAATGACTTCTTGCGGAACGATTGAGCTGGACATGGTTTCTCCTGATTAAAATGGTTGGATCATGGTTTTGAGGGGAATGATGGAAAATAACAGCGAGGATAAATCAAATGTACTATAAAGATTCAATAGCGTCAAAGACTTGATTCAAGGTCGCCAATGGTCTTTTGTCTGGCATCTTGTATCTCGATTCTGACTTCCCCGGCCCGCCGTTGCGGCTTGCCGGGGCGGGCTGATTTCTTATGACCTACCTCTTATCACTTACCAAGGTATCTGGTCCTTAGGGTAAGGGTCAGATTTACAATTTGTCGGCAGAAACTTTAACGACTTTACCGCGGCGCCAAACAATGAGGGGTTCACCCGTGCGCTTGCGCTCTCTGATGAGTTTGCGCACCGCCTGCCTTAACGCGCGGTTGGCCTGGGTGACGAAACGTGAGGATTTGTAGGTTCGTTTTTTGATCATGTTTTTTATTTTCTGTAAATATTATTGAACAGTTCCTCATTTTTGACAATTAAAATGTTATTTTCTTTATGAGCGATCTCAACGGGCTTTGCTGTGGAGTTATCGAATATGATCCAGGAATTACATAACGGTTCGTATAAGTGGATGAAGTTTTTGCTGCTTCGGTGGAAACGTCTGATTATATCCGGACTGGGGACATCGTGACCGCCTTTGCGTACGCGATCCTTGATACGCGCCTTGGCGAGTTTAATGTCCGGGATCCACAGAAAAAATATATGAATACTGTAATCGGACTCTTTGATCTTTTGAAGGAGCGGTACGTACGATTTCCCTGCCAGGGTGGACTCAATGGCAAAATCAGCGCCTTTTTCGATGAACTGGTGGATCTGCTCCAGCAATAAGCGGCCGGCTTTAATACCCATCGAGGCGGGCGAAAACGGCGATAACCCCTGCGCGATCAGGTCCGCATTGATAAAATTCGGGCAATGCGCGTAATGCGGCAGGTATTCTTTGGCGAAAGTGGTTTTTCCTGAACCATTCGGACCGGCAATAATGAACATCTTCGGCATGAACAATCCCAGTGTTGTATATGTTTAGAAATTATTTTTTTCTGACTTCTGTCTTCTTCTCAACCCCAACCCCGCCAGGCCTGACGCCAAAAGCAGCACGCTCGAAGGTTCGGGAATAACAGAATTGGTCGTGCTGTCAAAATTCATGTCCCGGATAACGTCATTTCGGGAAAGAGCCTGGTCATAGATACGCACTTCGTCCAGGGTATATCCTTCCCTTCCCATGAACAAAGGCACGCCGCCGGCCTGGTTGATGGTCCCTCCCACCGATACGAGCGGTACAGGGTTGCCGTTATAATAGAACTGGGCCACGCTCCCGTCCCATGCGACAGCCGTATGGAACCACTCACCTATCTGGGGCTTCTGAAACTCAAAACCGTAAATATCCGTGTTGACGTTGAAAAGAAAAGGTGTTTCAAGGTTGACGTTCGGCGGATTAAACAACAGTCCGTAACGGTTTTCCATTTCCACGATCCGGCGCTGCAGGCCGTTAAACTCATCGATCCTGGCCCACGCCGAGATCGTGAGGTTTGACGTAGGCAAGAGGGATGAATCCGCCGGCACCGTGACCTTGTCGCTGGTCGTGGCGAACCCGTATTTGCCGGGGACCCAGGTCGAATCCAGGCCCGTCCCGTCATTGCCAAAAGCGGAACGGTCATGGGCAATGTCCCCTATTCCCTCATTGAAATCCCAAAAGCCGATCAAGGTCGCGCCAACGGTTGACACCGTCAGTAGATTAAATGTGAATAAAAAGGTGGAAATAATTAGTGTTCTTATCATATGTTCCTCCTTACGTGTCCTTGATTTTTACCTAATTTTAACTGGGGTGTATTTAGACATTTTCCACTGACCCGCATTTTGAGCACGGATTTTCCACAGGGCACCGGAACCCTTTTGCTTATTAAAAATATTAGCCCGTCCATCGCGTCGATAAATGTAGCGAAAGAGTCCTTCTAATTCTCGAATCTCATCCTCAGTAATATTCGGCCAAACCTCGTAAACTGAAAAATGCGTCCATTTCTTTTTACGGCGATGGCCGCGAAGCCGTTGAGCGAGGTTTGCATCGGTCATGCCAATGTAAAGAACATCATAACGGGATTTACCATTCTTAAGTCGTCCGCGTTCTTCATACAAAACGTATATTCCGCGCCGTTTTTCACCGATGTCACGGATGTTCTTTTGGGGCTGGAACTCCCAACAACATCGAATTAAACGAAGTGACATAATTCCTATCTCTCTTTTAACTTCTTGTATTCATAATCTTCCGGTGCTCGGTCTTTTGGCTGAAGCTTTCCTCTATTGCCTTTGTGAATTAGCAGGATACGAGAAGGCGTTAGTTTGGGGTAATCCTGCTTTAAGCTCGAATTATAATTAGGCGTATATTTATAGACCAAAGTCGCCTCGGCCATCGTTATATCTTCGTGCCATTTCTGCCACTTTTTATTCTTCGTGGGATCGGTGTCAATTCTTCCCAAATAAATCCTGCAACCACGCTCGTGTTTCAGCCAGTCATTGTAGTGCTGTCTAAACCGTTTCGAAAAAGTTTGCTCCGCCGCTTGGCCAACGTAAAGCAGGGCATTCTTCCCCACTAAAATATGTTTGCCGTAGATTTGATACAAACCGTAATCATCGCCATTCCAGTTGTCATCTTTGGTTCCACCATCATTCTGTTTTTTAACTTGGCTGTAAATGTATGGACCTTTCCACTTAATTTGAATCGTGCGTTTAGACATATTTATTTCTAATTAGGGACGGTGAGGTATCCCCTGATCTCTCTATTAAAAGTATCTGTCATTTTGGTTTCTCAGCGTTAAGAATTTCAGTGGTTTCAGTTATTAATTTTTGTGTACATGACTTTGCTAATCGTGAAGTCAGAAGAAAAGTTATAATGGAAATCGCTATGCCAACATATAGACCCATTGGATTAATCGCAAAATCATTAATTCTCATGGGAGCTTACCCCATTGACTGTACCAAATTGAGTTGGAGTTTTTCCTGTTCTTTGTTAATAAATTCGTTAGGCGTCAGATCATTCAGCGAGCTATGCGGTCTGGTCCCGTTGTAATCAATAC
>Ga0114945_10000441_pt1 | contig 26710 bp, 34 predicted proteins | sample OV2TP3_FD_87194 | JGI IMG/M metagenome (GOLD analysis project Ga0114945, IMG submission 87194) | Hot spring microbial communities from Beatty, Nevada to study Microbial Dark Matter (Phase II) - OV2 TP3 | ecosystem: Environmental > Aquatic > Thermal springs > Hot (42-90C) | place: USA: Beatty...
GCTGACCTACGGCGGCAAGCTGCACCGCGTTTCACTCTCCAATGGTGAAGCGCGCGAGATTCCCTTCACGGCCAACGTCAAGCAGGAGCTGGGCCCGCGGCTGAACTTCCCCAAGCGGGTCGAAGAAGGCCCAGTGCGCGTGCGCATCCTTCAAGACCCGTCGCAGTCGCCCGACGGCAAGCGCCTGGCCTTCTCTGCGCTCACCAAGATTTACGTGATGGACATCCCCGGCGGCCCCTCGGCTTCGCTCGGGACAGGCACGCCGCGCCGCCTGACGAGCAGCGAGGCGCGCGAGTTCCAGCCCGCCTGGTCTCCCGACGGACAGTGGTTGACGTACGTCACCTGGTCGAACGACGGCGGCCACCTCTGGAAAGCGCGCGCCGACGGCAGCGGCTCGCCGCAGCAGCTCACCACCGTCTCCGCTTTCTACGCCGACCCGGTATGGTCGCCCGACGGCTCCAAGATTGTCGCCCTGCGCGGCTCGGCCTATGAGCGCCTGGTGCGCCCGTTCGACTTCGGCCAGGTGCGCGGCATGGACCTCATCTGGGTTCCCGCCGGCGGCGGCGAGGCCAACGAAATCATCCCCGCGCGCGGCCGCGGCAAGCCGCACTTCGCTCGCGACCCCAACCGCGTCTATGTCTACTCCAACGACGGCCTGCTCTCGCTGCGCCTCGACGGCACCGACCGCCGCGAGCACCTCAAGGTGGTCGGCCCCGGGCTCTACGCCGCCGAGCGCCCCGTGCCCGCCGACGACATCCGCGTCAGCCCCGACGGCCGCTGGGCCATGACCCTGGCCTCGAACCACCTCTACGTCCTCGCCATCCCGCCCCTGGGCGGCGATGCGCCCTCGGTGGACATCTCCAAGCCCGCCGTCCCCATGAAGAAGCTCACCGACATCGGCGCCGACTACTTCCAGTGGGCCGACGACGGCAAGACGCTCACCTGGGCCGTGGGGCCGTCGTTCTTCCGCCAGTCCTTCGACACGGTGAAGTTCGAGAAGCCGAAGAAAGAAGAAAAGAAAGAGGCGAAGGAGGGTGAGGCCAAGGAAGAGGGCCAGGAAGCCGAGAAGAAAGAAGAGAAGCCCAAGCCCGACTACGAGGAGATCGCCGTGGTGCTGGAAGTGCCGCGCCACAAGCCCTCCGGCACCGTGGTGCTGCGCGGCGCGCGCGTCATCACCATGAAGGGCGACGAGGTCATCGACAACGCCGACCTGGTCGTCACCGACAACCGCATCACCGCCGTCGGCCGCCGCGGCCGCGTCACCCTCCCAGCCGGCGCCCGCGTCTTCGACCTGCGTGGCAAGACCATCCTCCCCGGCTTCCTCGATACCCACGCCCACTGGTTTGAAATCCGCCGCGGCATCCTGGACACACAGAACTGGAGCTTCCTGGCCAACCTGGCCTACGGCGTCACCGGCGGCTTGGACGTGCAGACCGGCACCAACGACATGTTCGCCTACCAGGACCTGGTCGAGACCGGTGGCGCGCTCGGCCTGCGCGCCTACAACACCGGCCCCGGCATCTTCTCCGACAACGCCTTCAAGTCGCTCGAGGAAGCCAAAGGCGTCCTGACCAAGTACAAGAACTACTACCGCACCGGCAACCTCAAGTCGTACCTGGTGGGCAACCGCCAGCAGCGCCAGTGGGTGGTGCAGGCGGCCAAGGAGCTGGAGCTCATGCCCACCACCGAGGGCGCGCTCGACCTCAAGCTCGACCTCACCCATGCGCTCGACGGCTTCACCGGCAACGAGCACTCGCTCCCCATCGTCCCGCTCTACCAGGACGTGGTGGAGCTCATCGCCCGCTCCGGGACCGCCTACACGCCCACGCTGCTGGTGAACTACGGCGGCCCCTGGGCGGAGAACTTCTACTACACCACCACGGAAGTCCACGACGATGCCCGGCTCAGCCGCTTCACGCCGCACAACCTGCTCGACCAGAAGACCAAGCGCCGCCCCTGGTTCCGCCGCGACGAGTACGCCTACCCGCAGACCGCCGCGCAGGCGGCCAAGATCATCCGCGCCGGCGGCCGCGTCGGCATCGGCAGCCACGGGCAACTGCAGGGCCTGGGCTACCACTGGGAGGTGTGGTCGCTGGCCGAGGGCGGGCTGACGCCGATGGAGGCGCTGCGCGCCGCCACTCTGCACGGCGCTGAGATCATTGGCTATGCGCAAGACTTGGGCTCGCTCGAGCCCGGCAAGCTCGCCGACCTCATCGTCCTCGACCGCAACCCGCTCGAGGACATCCACAACACCGACAGCGTGCGCTACGTGATGATCAACGGCGAGCTCTTCGAGGCCGAGACGCTCAAGCAGGTCTGGCCGGTGGAAAAGGAGCTGGCGCCCCTCTGGTGGTGGAACGCCAGCCCGGAGAAAAAGTAGCCACGAAGGCACAAAGACACGAAGGAATCTGATTGCTTTGTGCCTTCGTGTCTTTGTGGCTAATCCTCTAGTGGCCGGGAGGTTCGGGGCCGAGGCCGAGGAAGGCGCGCAGGCGCGCGGCGTAATCGCGCGGGTCGGCCTGGTAGAGCGGCTCGTGGCAGTCGCCCGGATAAGCAATGAAGCGGTTGGGCTGGTTGGCGGCGGCGTAGAGCTCTTCGCCGAGCACGAAGGGAATCACCGGGTCCTGCCGGCAGTGCGCCACCAGCACCGGCGCGCGCACGTCTTTCAACTTCCGAGCGGAATTGAAGTCCGAGCGCATGATGAGCCACACGCCCGGCAGACGCATCGCCACCTGCACCACGCGCTTGGCCGAGGGAAACCCCGCTTCGAGAACCACCGCCGCCACCGGCTTCTTTGAGGCCACGTGCACCGCCACCGTCGTCCCCAGCGACTGCCCCAGCACGACGATCTGTTCCGGAGGAATCTTGCGCTCGTTGACGAGGTAGTTGTAGGCCGCTTCGCCGTCGCGGTAGACGCCGTCTTCGGTCGGCTGGCCCTCGCTCTTGCCGTAGCCGCGGTAGTCCACCGCCAGCACGTTGGCCGGCAACTGCTGCAGCCAGCCGATGGTCGGCAGCCGTCCGCTCAGGTTCCCCGCATTGCCGTGGAAGTAGAGGATGGTGCGCTGCGCGCCCGGCGTATCGGCCCACCAACAGTGAATCTTCACCCCGTCGGCGGTGGTAATGAACACGTCCTCGACCTGGACGCCTGCCTGCGCCGGCGTCTGGTCGCTGTCGCGCGCCGGTTCGGGAAAAAACACCATCCGGTCTTCAAACACGCGGATGAGGAGGATGACCAGCAGCAGCGCGACCAGAACCACCCGCGCGATGCCCCACAGCGTCTCGGCGCTCATCGCTCGTCGCGCGGCTTGCCGTGCAAGGGGAACTCGGCCCAGGCGCGCTGCACCCCGTAGCCGCACAGCCAGGCGGCAATCGAGTTCATTCCTCGCGGCTCCTTGGGCAGCGCTTCGTAGGGAATCTCCGACTTGAAGACGCGCTTCTCGTGCGCCTTGAAGGTTTCCGTGCCCATCACGTGGGCGGTGGCTTCGGGAAACTGGTAGTAGCGCTTGTGGTTGGGGTCGTGGAACTCGCCGCAGACGCGCCCGCTGGTGGAAAAATCAAGCGTCACTTCGCGCGAACTGTCGTTTTCGACCGTTAGCTCGACGATCAGCTTCTTGCCCCGGCCCCAACGGCTGTCGGTCTTTACCTTGACGCTGTAGCGCAGGTCCTCGGCCTTCTCGGCGGCGTCCGGGTGGTTCTTCTCCTGCGCCGCCAACGACAGCAGCAGGGCAAGCATCGCGAGGATGGCGGCGGCGCGCGTGGCGGGCCTCCTCAGGCTTTCCCTTTGGCGAGTTGCTGCTTGACCTTCTTCGCGCGCTCGGCCACCGACTGTTCGAGCTTCTCCTTGAAGGCCCGGATGCGCATGGCCAGGGCGCGGTCATAGAGCGCCAAGACTTCGGCGGCGAAGATGGCGGCGTTGCGGGCGCCGGCTTTGTCGAGCGCCATGGTGGCCACGGGGACGCCGGCGGGCATCTGCACAGTGGCGTAGAGCGCGTCGGCGCCGCCCAAGGCGGTGTTGGCGAGCGGCACGCCAATGACGGGCAGCGTGGTGAGCGAGGCGACGACGCCCGCCAGGTGCGCGGCCGCGCCCGCGCCGACGATGAACACCTTCACGCCGCGTTTCTCGGCGGCGTGCACGTAGTCGTGGGTGCGCCGGGGGGAGCGGTGCGCGCTGGTGACCTCGACCTCGTGCGCGATCCCCAGCTCCTCCAGCGCGCGGATGGCCTCGCTCATCACCCCCAGGTCGTTCTCCGAGGCGAAGACGACCGCCACCCGCGGCTTTCCTGCCATCCCGTCCCCCTAAGCTTTAGTTTGCTGTAAGGCCTTGCGCCCGATGTCGCGCCGGTAGTGCATTCCATCGAACCGGATCTTCTCCACCGCCTCATACGCGCGCTCGCTGGCCGCGCGCAGGTGGGCCCCGCGCGCCGTCACGCCCAGCACGCGCCCGCCCGAGGTCACGAGCTTGCCGTCGGCGCGCTTGGTCCCAGCGTGGAACACATTCACTCCTTCGAGCTTCTCCGCCTCTTCGATTCCGGTAATCGCCTTGCCGGTTTCGTAGTTCCCGGGGTAGCCGCCCGAGGCCAGCACCACGCAGAGCGACGCGCCCGCGGTCCAGCTCAGTTCGGTACCGCCGAGCTTCCCTGTCGCTACCTTCTCCAGCACCTCCGCCAGGTCGCTCTCGAGGCGCGCCACCAGCGGCTGGCATTCCGGGTCGCCCATGCGGCAGTTGAACTCGAGCACCTTGGGCCCTTCGCTGGTCAGCATCAAGCCGAAGTACAGGAAGCCTTGGTACGGCCGGTCGTCGGCCTCAAGCCCGCGCAGGGTGGGCTCAACGATTTCTTTCTCGATGCGTGCGCGCAGCGCAGTGTCGAGGATGCCGTCCTCGGAGTAGGCACCCATGCCGCCGGTGTTGGGCCCGCGGTCGTCGTCGAAGACGCGCTTGTGGTCGCGGGTGGGCGCGAGCGGCATGTACGACTTCCCGGCCGTCAGGGTGATGAACGACAACTCTTCGCCTTCGAGGTGCTCCTCCAGCACGATGCGCTCGCCCGCCGGCCCCAGCTCCATTTTTTCCATGAAGGCTTCGACGATGGCGGTAGCGTCGTCGGGCGTCTCGGCGATGCGCACTCCCTTGCCCGCCGCCAGCCCGTCGGCCTTGATGACCACCGGCCACTCCACCGCGCACAGGGCGCTGTAGGCGTCGCCGTGGTCGGCGCAGACGGTGAAGCCGGCGGTGGGAATGCCGTGGCGCTGCATGAACTGCTTGGCGAAGACTTTGCTGCCTTCGAGCTCGGCGGCGGCTTTGGTCGGCCCGACCATCGCCAGCCCGCGACGGCCAAACTCGTCCGCCACGCCCGCCACCAGCGGTGCTTCCGGCCCGATGACCGTCAGGTCGGCCTTGAGCTTTTCGGCCAGCGCCGCGATGGCCGCGGGGTCGCTCACATCCACGGCCACGCACTCACCCAAAGCCGCCATGCCGGCGTTGCCCGGCGCGCAGGTGAGCTTCTGGACGTGCGGGCTCTGCTTGAGCTTCCACGCCAGCGCGTGCTCGCGCCCGCCGCCACCGATGACCAACACGTGCATCGCTGTAGCCTCTCCGGAGAAGCCGTCATTGTAGACCGAATGCGTGCAATCGAAAACCGAAACCCGACTCCCAGCGACCGGAGCCGCTGGGCTGAACGAGTTGAATCGACTGTGGTAGGCTGAGCGGCCTATGGGCCGGCCGGTGCGACTCAAGGACGTCCAGATCATCACTTTCGACTGCTATGGCACGCTGATTGACTGGGAAGGCGGCGCCAAGCAGGCGCTGCGCGCGCTGCTGGAGAAAAGCCCGCCCGCCACGGCGGGCGAGGTTCCGCTCGAAGTTGTTCTCGACCAGTTCTTCCAGGCCTGGGAGCGAGCACAGTGGGAGCTCCTCCAGGGCCCCTACCAGCGCTACCGCGACATCGCCCGCGAGGCGTTTGTCGAAGTCGCCGCCGTGCACGGCCTGCCACTGGGCGTGAACGAAGGGCGCGCCTTTGCCGACTCCATCGCCGCCTGGAAGCCCTTCCCCGACACGGCAGCGGCGCTGCGGCATCTCCGGCAGCAGGGCCTGCGCCTCGGCATCATCTCCAACATTGACGACGACATCCTAGCGGCGACCGTGAAGTTGCTGGGCGTGGACTTCGACCTCCAGATGACGGCGCAGCAGGCCCGCGCCTACAAGCCCTCGCCGGTGCCGTTCCAGCGCGCGCTGGAAAAGCTCGCACTGCCGCCGCAGCAGGTGGCGCACGCCGGCTTCGGGTTCGAGTACGACATGGGGCCGGCGGCGGAGCTGGGGATGCGCACCATTCTGGTGAAGCGGGCCCGGGTCGAGTTCCCGCCGACGCCGGTGCCCGACCTCATCGTCGCCGACCTGGCGGAGCTGGCTTCGCTGTTCGAGTAGTACCTTCCTCCTATGGCGAAACGCTTGCCCGTCTGTGGTACGATTACGCGACGAAGGGACCGGGGCGGTCATGATCATCGAGTGCCCGCAGTGCAAGTCCAAGTACCGGCTGGACCCGAACCAGTTCGCCGGGAAGCCGCAGCTTCAAGTGCGCTGCACCCGCTGCCACCAGACCTTCGCGGTGCACGCGCCGCCCGCCGGCGCCGCCCCGCAGCAGGCCAGCACCGCCCCCCTGGGCGTCCAGGAAGCCACGCTGGTCAGCCAGGCCGGCACCGGCCTGAGCCTGCCGCCGGGCAAGCGTCTCTCGCTCACGGTCAACAGCGGCAAAGACAAGGGCCAGGTGCACCAGATCACCAAACCGCGCATGGTGCTGGGCCGAGCGGGGACCGACATCGTGGTGGATGACTCGGAGGTCTCGCGCCAGCACGCGGCGCTCGAGGTCCACGGAACGCGCGTGCTGCTGGTTGACCTGGGCAGCACCAACGGTACCTTCGTCGGCGGCCAGCGCATCGAAGCCAGCGAGATTGACCACCTGGGCGAGTTCCGCATCGGCGGCACCACCTTCATGCTCACCGTGTTTGACTCCGTGACGTAAGGCCCGCGCCCGCCGCGGCAGGCAAGCTCAAGGCAAGCAGGAACCATGGAAACCCTGGGGCGCTACCAGATCCAAAAAGAGCTGGGCCGCGGGGCCATGGGCACGGTCTACCGCGCCTATGACCCCAAGATCGACCGCGTGGTGGCGCTCAAGACCATCTCCATCGCCGGCCTCAACCCTGCGGAAGAAGAGGACTTCCGCAAGCGCTTCGTGCGCGAGGCCCAGGCGGCGGGCAAGCTCTCCCACGGGAGCATCGTTACCATCTACGACGTGGGCGAAGAAGAAACCAGCCGCACGCCCTTCATCGTGATGGAGTTCATCGAGGGGGTGACGCTCGAGGACTTCGCGCGCGGGGAGCGGCTGCCGCTGGAGAAATCGCAGGAGCTGGTCGAGCAGGTGGCCGAGGCGCTGGACTACGCGCACGAGCGCGGCATCGTCCACCGCGACATCAAGCCCGCCAATATCATCATCACCCCCGACGGCGGGGCCAAGATCACCGACTTCGGCATCGCCAAGCTGGTGCAGACGCAGTTTACCCAGCCCGGCCAGGTGCTGGGCACGCCCGCCTACATGAGCCCCGAGCAGCTCACTGGCGGCGCGGTGGACGGGCGCAGCGACGTCTTCTCGCTCGGCGTCATCCTCTACTGGCTGCTCACCGGCGACAAGCCCTTCCCCGGCGACACCACCACGGCCGTGAGCTTCAAGGTGGTCTACAAGGACCCGATCCTCCCGAGCGAGCTCAACCCGTCACTGGGCCAGAACTATGACCACGTTGTCCTGCGCGCGCTAGCCAAAGACCCGGCGCAACGTTACCAGCGCGGCCACGAGCTGGCCGACGACATCGAAGACCTGCGCAACGGCCGCCCGCCGCGCTCGCGCGCGGCAGCCGCGGCGGCAGCGGGGCCGGAACGCACGGTGGTGACGGGCGGGCCGGTGGTGGAGAGAACGGTTGTGGCTTCAGCGGCGGCTTCCCCGCCCCCCGGCGGGAAAACCACGCCGCTCAGCACCTCGCCGCTGGCCGTCCCGGTGTCGCCCGAGGGTGCAGCCGTGGCCGCGCCTCCGCGTCGCCGCTGGCTGATTCCGGCGGCGGCAGCCCTTCTACTGCTGTTGCTGGCCGGAGTGGGCTGGTGGTGGTGGGGCGGAGGCCAAGCTGAAGAGTCAGAGGGGGCTCAAGAAGCCGCTGTTTCTTCTCCCGCGCCGGCCAGCAAGCCCGCCAAGAAGGACGAGCCGCCGCCTTGGGCGCCGGCGAGAGGCCGCAAACAACAGACACAATCCGCCCCCGCAGAGACTCGGACGCGCTCCGTGGCCACGCTCAACCTCCGCGGCGAGCACAACTTCGACCGCGGGACGCTGTACGTTTACGTCGACGACCAGCTCGTGAAGCAAGTCCGCATCAGCGGCGAAACGCGGGACCGCAGCGGGGTTACGGTTGGGTACGGACGCATTTCCGAAAGCCTGACGCTGCCCTCGGGACAGCACACCATCGGTATTCGCATTAACGCGCCCAACGACGGGTTCGACCAGACCCGCAGCCTCAGCGGCCGCTTCGATGCCGGGCAGAGCCGCACGCTGGAAATCAGCCTGGGCAAGCTGGGCAAGTGGGTCGGCATCGGCGACCTCACCCGCGAACTCACCCTCCGCTGGGCCGACTAACCCCTCTCTTGTCCCGGTCCGTCCGCTTGGGTTAGAATCGCTGCTTCGCGCGTTTCGACCATGCCTATCTTCGAATATATCTGCCGGGATTGCTCGAACCGGTTCGAGGTGCTGGTTCAGGGCTCGCAGACCCCTGCCTGCCCGTCGTGCCGGGGCGCGAATCTCGAGCAGCAATTGTCCGTGTTCGCCGTTGGGCGCGGGGGGCAGCGCAGCGCCAGCCCGGCGGGTGGGGCGTGCGGGACCTGCGGGGACCCGCGCGGACCGGGCTCCTGCTCCTCCAACTAATCTATTACTGTTGTAGTAACACAGTTAGGCCGGCCTGTCCTCGGGCTTGCTAACCACCGCGTCGTAGATGCGGTTCAGGTCGTCCAAGCTGTAGTACTCGATCTCGACTCGTCCGCCCCCGCCCTTGCGCTCCACTATCCGCACCTTGGTTCCTAGGGCCCGCTCCATGGCCTCCTGGGCGGCGCGGACGTTGGGGTCCAGCGCGGGTGCGCTGATCTTCTCTTTCTTCGCCCCCGGCAGGCGTCGCTCGACCATCTCCTCAGCCTGGCGGACGGAGACGCGTCGGGTTACCATCCGCTTGGCGAGGACACGCTGGAGCACAGCGCTGTCTTCCAGCCTCAGCAAGGCGCGCGCATGGCCAGCGGTGAGCTTTCCCTCCTCCATCAGGGCGTGGACTTCCTGGGGCAGGCGGAGGAGCCGCATCAGGTTGGAAACGGTTGTCCGGTCCTTTCCCGTTCGCTTTGCGATATCCTCCTGCGTAAGAGCAAAGTCGCTTGACAGCCGTTCGAAGGCCCTCGCCTGTTCGAGCGGGCTAAGCTCTTCTCTTTGAATATTTTCTATCAAAGACAATTCAAGCGCCTGCTCGTCTGACAGTACCCGGACAACCGACGGAATCTGCGAGAGGCCCGCGAGGCGCGCCGCTCGCAGCCTGCGCTCGCCGGCTACGAGCTCGTAGCTGTCGCCCATCGGCCGGACGACAATGGGCTGGACGACGCCGCCGGAGCGCATGGACTGCGCCAACTCCTCCAGAGCAGCGGCGTCGAAGTGGGTTCGCGGCTGGAAGGATGAAGTGGCGATCCGCTCCACGGCAATCGGCTGGATGCCTCCCGGTTGAGCCGCCGGGCCAGCGGCCACGGGGGCTGTTACGGGGACAGCGGGCGGCGGAACCGGCGCCGCCGCGGGCGCCTGCTCGACATCACGAAGCAGCGCGCTCAGCCCCTTCCCCAGCGCTTTGCGTGTCATTGGTTGCGGCCTCCTTTGGCTCTTGCTTGTGGTCCTTGGCAATAATCTCCCGGGCGAGCTCGAGATAGCTCTGGCAGCCGCGGGACGCCGGGTCGTAGAGCAGGATCGGCTTCCCATGGCTGGGCGCCTCGGCCAGGCGGACGTTGCGGGGAATTACCGCCTGAAAGACCTGACTCCCGAAGAAGTCGCGCAGGTCGGCCACTACCTGGCGCGAGAGGTTGGTGCGGTCGTCGTACATGGTCAGCAGGATTCCTTCAATGGCCAGTTGTGGGTTGAGCGAGCGCCGGATGCGCATAAGGGTGTCGAGGAGTTCGCTTACACCTTCCAACGCCAGGTATTCGCACTGAATGGGGACCAACACGGAATCGGCCGCGGCTAACGCGTTCAGGGTCAACAGATCCAATGCAGGCGGACAATCGATTAAAATGTAAGGGTAGTCACCCCTAAGCGGCTCAAGCGCTGCTTTGAGCCTGAACTCGCGCTGCTCGGCGTCCACAAGCTCGACGGCAGCGCCGACCAGGTTCTTGTCGGAAGGGACCAGCTCCAGGCCCTCAATGGCGGTCTTTATCCTCAGATTGGCGATAGGGTCGCCCATGACGAGGGCGTAGTAGAGGGTCCGACGCGCGGGATCGCGAGGAAAGCCGAGGCTGGCGGTGGAATTGGCCTGGGGGTCGGTATCGACAAGTAGAGTCGAGAACCCGGCCGTGCCGAGAGAAGCCGCGAGGTTGACGGCGGTAGTGGTCTTCCCGACGCCGCCCTTCTGGTTGGCGACCGCTATAACCTTGCCCAACTCGCCTCCCGCGCGAGGCGCTACGGACCCCGAAATCTAGCCGAAAAGACTGGTTTCTGTCAAGAGAATGTTTCACGTGGAACAGTTTTTTGTTGTTGTAATGCTATGTTATAAATGGAAGTTATTATCAGCCACTATAACAGGCTTATTATCAGACAACTAGAGTTATTCAAACGATACGATTGCGAGGACTGAATCGCGCTCCGGACCAGAAGGGGTGACTCGACGCAGGGAAAAACCGGCCGCCATGGCTTGGATCCTGGAGGCCAACTCAGGCGTGGTGATGAACACCGCCTGGCCGCCCGGGGCGAGGAGTTTGTTGAAGGATTGTAGTAGGTTGGCGTCCGCTAATACTGCACGTGTAGTAATTAGGTCAGCTTTGGCCGACCCTTTAGGCGCCCACTCCTCGAAGCGTTCCGCCACCACTTCCACGCCGGTAAAACCGCACTGCCGCGCGACTTCTTTCAGGAAGGCGCACTTTTTCTGCCGGGCTTCCACCAAGGTGACGCGGAGGTCGGGCGCCACGAGCTTGAGCGCCAGGCCGGGGAAGCCGGCGCCGGAGCCGACGTCCACCAGCCAGCCGCGGAGCTCGACGGCACGAGCAATCGCGAGCGACTCGCCGAACAGCCGCCGGACCATGAGTTTCGGGTCGCGGATGCCGGTCAGGTTGATGCGCCGGTTCCAGCGCAGGAGGAGCTGGAGGTAACAAGAGAGTTGGGCCAAGGCAGGCGGCAGGAGAGGAATCTCGAACGCCGCCAATTCACGGGCGATTTCGGACTCGGAGAGTGGGGCGGCCACCAGCGGTTTGCCAACAGCTCAGGCGCGGGATTCCTTCTCGGCCAAGCGGGCGACGGCGCGCACGATGTCGTACTTGGTGACGATATCGAACTTGCCGTCGCCGAGCTCAATGAACACCGCCGGGCTGCCGAAGGAGAGCAGCTCGGTGATGTGGTCCACGCTGGCGCTGCGCGGGACGACCGGAAAGGGCTTGCCCATGACCTCGCGGATGAGGACCTTGCGCAGGTCGCGGCCGTGCAGGGCGAGCTGGAGGACGTCGTCCTCGAGAATGGCGCCGACCAAGGTTCCGTTCTCGAAGACCGGCAGTTGCGAAATGTCGCGGCTTTGCATGGTGCGCAGGGCGTGGAAGACGGTCTGGTAGGGCTCGACCTGGAGCAGCTCGCGGGCGCCGCCGGCAATGGCCGCCTTGCTGCGCACCAGGTCGTCAGCGTTGAGGGCGACCTCTTCTTCGAGGTAGCGGTTGTCGCGCATCCACTCGTCGTTGTAAATCTTGCTGAGGTAGCGCATGCCGGTATCGGGGAGGAAGGCAACAACCAGTCCTTTTTCATCGAGTTGCCGCGCCACCACGAGGGCGCCATAGACGCAACCGCCGCCGGAGCCCCCGGTGAAGATGGCCTCCTGGCGCGCGAGCTTGCGGGTCCAAACGAAGCAGTCCTTGTCGTTGATCTGGATAATGTCGTCGATGAGGGAGAGGTCGCAGGTCTTGGGGAAGAAGTCTTCGCCGATGCCTTCGACTACATATGTAGTGGCCTTGCCGACTTTGCCGGTCTTGAAGAACTCGTAGTAAAGCGATCCGATGGGGTCGACGCCCACAATCTGGACCTTGGGGTTTTTCTCCTTGAGAAACTTGGCCACCCCGGTGACGGTGCCCCCGGTGCCCAAGCCGATGACGAAGTGGGTGATCTTGCCCTCGGTGTCCTCCCAGATTTCCGGCCCGGTAGTCTGGTAGTGGGCCTCGGGGTTCATGGGGTTCTCGTACTGGTTGGGGTAGCAGGAGTTGGGGATCTCCTGGGCGAGGCGGCGGGCGACGGAGTAGTAGCTGCGGGGGTCTTCAGGCTCGACGGCGGTGGGGCAGACGATGACCTCGGCGCCGAGGGCCTTGAGCAGGTCAATCTTCTCCTTCGACTGCTTGTCGGTGATGGTGAAGATGACCTTGTAGCCGCGCACGGCGGCGACGAGGGCGAGGCCCATGCCGGTGTTGCCGCTGGTACCCTCGATGATGGTGCCGCCGGGCTTGAGGAGGCCGCGGCGCTCGGCGTCGTCAATCATGGTGATGGCGATGCGGTCTTTGACCGAGCCGCCGGGGTTGAGGTAGTCGGCCTTGACGTAAACCTCGGCCTTGAGGCCCTCGGTGAGGCGGTTGAGGCGCACGAGCGGCGTGTGCCCCACAGCGTCCAGTATGCTCTTGCAGCGCATGAGGCGTAGTCCCTGCCGGGTGCGCCCAAGCCCAAGCTTGGGCCGGCGCAGACGCACTAGTGTAGCACCACCGCGGAAGCGGCGCCGGGGAAAAAGAGCTTGCCAGACGCGCGGTTCTCGTGCCAGACTTTGCAGCATTCGGTAGCGCTAAGGGGAGCAGGAAACACGAGGTTGACGGACAGGAAAGTCTGTCCCACTGACTCCCGTCAACAGGGAGAGTCATCATGAAGTGGATGGGATCGAACAAGGCGCCGGCGGGAGCGGAGGAGTGGATCGGGTTCCTGGACAAAGGCGTGAAGCTCGAGGGGACGCTGGAGCTGGCGGGGACGTTCCGCATTGACGGCGAGGTGCGCGGCACGGTGAGGTCGAAGGAGCGGGTCATCATCGGCCCGGACGGCCGGGTCGAGGGGGAAGTCATCGCGGCCATCGTGACGGTTTCGGGCAAAGTGAACGGGAAGGTGAACGGGCTCAACCGAGTGGAGATTCAACCCACTGGCGCGGTGGAAGGCGAGGTGTTCACTCCCTGCCTGGTGATTGAGGCCGGCGGCGTGATTGAAGGCCGGTGCCACATGCGCGCGGAAACCAAGCCGGCGAGGGCGCCGCAGCCGATGCCCGTTCCGGCGCACGCCGGCTCGTCCAGCTAAGCGGCGTTCAAGTCCATGCAGCTTGCTCTTCAGGGGCTGAAGCCCCTGAATCCCTTTCGAGCCCCTTCCATGTCAGGCCTGAAGGCCTGACCCCACAAAGAACACCAAGGAGAGACCCGTCATGCTGGCGAAAAAGAAGGTGGCTCTGATCGGGCTGGGGAAGCTCGGGGAGACGTTGGTGCGGGCGCTGCTGGAGGCGCGGGCGGTGGCGCCGGATCGGATCACGGCGACCGCCAAGCATGCAGAGACGCTGGCGGCCAAGCGCGGGCTGGGAATCCGCAGCACGCTCGACAACCGGGCCGCCGCGCGCGGGGCCGACGTGGTCATCGTCTCGGTGAAGCCGCAGGCGATGGCGGAAGCGCTGGGGCAACTGCGCTCGGCGCTCACGCCGCGGCAACTGCTCATCTCCACCGTGACGGGCGTGCAGTCGGCCGACATCGAGCGGCGGCTCGGCAAGCGGATTCCCGTGGTGCGCACGATGCCCAACACGCCGTGCCTGGTGCGCGCCGGGATGACCGGCATCGCGCCCGGCAAGCACGCGCGCGCCGAACACGTGGCGCTGGCGCAGGAGATTTTCGCGACCATGGGGCGGACGCTGGTGCTGGACGAGCGCCACATGGACGCCGTGACCGGGCTCTCGGCCAGCGGGCCCGCCTTCATGTACGTCGTGCTGGAGGCGCTGGCGGAAGGCGGGTTGAAGATGGGGCTTCCGCGGGAGACGGCTACCGAGCTGGTGGCGCAAACCATGCTGGGCACGGCCAAGTTGGTGCTGGAGACGGGCGAGCATCCCGCCAAACTGAAGGACGCCGTCACCACGCCGGCCGGCTGCACGATTGATGGCCTGCTGGAGCTGGAAGAGGGCGGGCTGCGCGTGGCCTTGATCAAAGCGGTGGTGCGCACGACACGCCGCGCCGGCGAGCTGCGTCAGGGCTGAAGGCTGCCTAGAGACGCCAATCCCGCCGAACGGGCGCACAGCGGCTTCCGCCGGCTTGAAAAGGCGGGGAAGCGTTGACCGAGGCGGGGCGAATGGCGCACAAGCGCGGCGAATCCACGCGTAGCTCAGCGCTCGATTTCGATTTCGGGGCCGGGGCTGGAAGCGGGAGCGGGAGCGGCGGGGACGGCGCCGGTTTGCTTGGCCGGGGCCTTGAAGTCGGCGAGCTCGAGCTCGAGGTTGCCGCGGTTGGTGGCGTAGACGAGCCCGGTCTCGTAGTCCACCACGCCGTCGCGGATCATCTTCTCGATGACCATGTCGAAGTGCTGCATGCCGTCGAGCTGGCCATCGCGCATGGCATCGGTGAGCGTCTTGCCTTCCGACTCGCCCTTCTCCACGTACTCGCGGGTGCGCATGGTGGCCTTGAGGATTTCCATGGCGGCCACCCGGCCGCCGCCGGCGCGCGGCATCAGCCGCTGCGAGACGATGTAGCGGAAGGTCTTGGAGAAGCGGGAGCGGATGGCCTGCTGCTCGCCCAGGTCGAAGACGCCGATGATGCGCTCGACGGTCTTGGAGGCGTCGACGGTGTGCAGCGTGGAGAGCACCAGGTGGCCGGTCTCGGCGGCTTCGAGCGCGGTCTCGATGGTCTCGCGGTCGCGCATCTCGCCGACCAGAATCACCTTGGGCGCCTGGCGCAGCGCGGCGCGCAAGGCCAGCGCGAAGCTGGGCGTGTCGCTGTGCAGCTCGCGCTGGTGGATGGTGCACTTCTTGTGCGGGTGCATGAACTCGATGGGGTCTTCGATGGTGACGATGTGGTAGGCCTTCTCGTTGTTGATCTTGTCGATGATGGCCGCCAGCGTCGAGCTCTTGCCGGAACCCGTGGGCCCGGTGACCAGCACAATGCCGTTTTTCATGTCGCAGATTTCCGCCAGCTGCGGCGGCAGGTTGAAGGTCTCGAAGTCCGGCACCGTCGTCGGAATCACGCGCATCACGATGGCACAGGAGCCCCGCTGCGTAAAAATGTTCACCCGGAAGCGCGCCAGCTTGGGCAGGCTATAGGAGATGTCGCAGGAGCCTTCCTTGCGCAGCTTGTCGAGCGCCACCCGGTTCTGCCCGATGAACTCGCCGGCGATGCGCGTCGTGTCTTCCGCCGACAGCACCGGCACCTGCTCGATCTTCACCGGCACCAGCTGGCCGTCCAGCTCCACCTGCGGCGGGCGCCCGGGCGAGAAGATGAGGTCGCTGACTTTTTTCGACACGCGCAGCATGGCCGAGAGCAGCGCCGAGGTGGGGAAGGCGGACTTGGCTGCGGCAGCCGCAGCAGGCTGGGCAGCCGATGCGGGGGGTGCGCCGGCGGGCGGCGTGGTCGGTGGCGTCGGAGGTGTGGCCATGGGTTCCTCCCCAATCAGTCTTCCGGGGCGTTCGAGGAACGGAATTCCCGCTGCAGCTCGCTCGCGCTGGGACCCCTACCCCGGGGTGCACGCATTCTAGCGCAACGCCGCGCGCGATACAAAGGGAGATTGCTGCCGCGAAGCTAGCGGGATTCGGTGCGGGGGCGGGCCGCTTCGACCAGGTCGGGCGGGACGTCGAGCGGGACGCCGCTGTGGTACTTCTGCCGCGCGGGCTGGACGCACACCGGCGCCAGCTGGCACTCGGGGTGGCACTCGGTCGAGTAGTTGCAGTAGCTGACCACGCGCACCTGCTTGCAGGCGCCGCACATCAAGTAGTAGACGGTGCGCACCGCCTGGTCGTCGGGATGCGGGCACGCGCTCATCGGTGCCATTGTAGCCGAGCGGGACACTCCCGAAAAAACTTCTTGCATCCCAGCCCGCCGCTCTGCCATCCTATCCCCCCGGAGGGGATAGTGATGAGAACCCTAATCCTGTTCGACGCCGAGTTGCAGTACCGGGGGCCGGTCGCACCTGATTCACCTTTCCGCGGTGCCGGCAGCCCCGTGGGGGCCGGCGACGGGATCGCAAGTGGCGGGCGAATCCGCGGCCGCATTCGCTGGTCTCTGTTTGAAAACACGACACGCGCCAGCCTGTGCGAGGCCAACCACGTGGGCGTGATCGAGACCCAAGACGGTGCCCGCATCGAATTCAGCTCGTTGGGTTACTTCCGGCGCTTGAACGGAAACGGCCCCAACCAATGGACGCTCCTGGCCGCGCTGAGATTCGAAACTCAGGACCAACGCTATGCCTTGTTGAATTCGGTGGAAGGAATCCTGGAAGGGGAATTCGACATGGACACCGGGCGCACCCAAGCGCGGGCCTACGCCCGGGTCCGTGATTAACGAGGGGAGGATAACGAGATGGGTCTGAACGGAAAACTGATGGCCGTTGGGTCCGCCATTGCGGCCTTCGGCGCTTCGCTGTGCTGTTTGGGACCGCTGGTGTTGGGCGGACTAGGTTTGTCCGCCGTGCTGGTATCGACCTTCGCCCCGTTGCGACCTTACTTCCTCGCTCTGAGTTCTGTGCTGTTGGCCCTGGGCTTTTATTATGTGTACCGCAAGCCTCGCGCGGCGGAAGCCTGCGAAGGTGAAGTCTGCGCCCTCGACAGCCGCACGCGACGCCTGGCCAAACCGCTTCTCTGGCTGGCCACAGTTGCCGTGCTGGCGCTGGCTCTCTTTCCCTACTATGGCGCCGGCCTAGTGCCTACTCCAGAGGCCAGCGCCCCCGCGGCCGCGGCGTCGGAGACGCTGGAGCTGACCATCAGCGGAATGGACTGCGGGGCTTGCGCCGGACTCATCCGCGCCAAGCTGCTGGAAACCCCCGGCGTCGCAGAGGCTGACGTGAGCTATGCCGAAGGCCGCGCCACCGTGAAATACGACCCCGCGCAAGCCCGCCCGGAGCAGCTCGTCGCCGCCGTCGAGGCCGCCGGCTACCGCGCTGCCCTCCCAGCGCAGGGAAAGGAATGAAACCCCTGGCGGAGTGCTGCGCGGTGAAGGACAGTCAGGCGAAGGCCCCGGCGGTGCTGGCCTGCCCGGTCTCCGGCGCCCGCTCCAAGCAGGTGGACACTCTCACCGTCAAGAGCCTGGTTCGCCACCTCCGCTTCGACGTGCCCACCACGCAGTATTACTTTTGCGAAGACCCCGAGTGCGACGTGGTCTATTTCCCCTGGCCGGGCGATGCCCCCACCTTCCGCCGCGGCGACCTGCTGGTTCGGGTGGGGGGGAAGGAGAAATCGGACGACGTGCCGGTGTGCTACTGCTTCGGGGTCACCCCTAAGCACATCGAGGAAGAACTCCGCCAAAGCGGCAAGTCCTCCTTCGCCCAGCGCATCAAAGCCGAGGTGCAAGCCGGCCACTGCGCCTGTGAAGTCAAGAATCCTTCGGGCAAGTGTTGCCTGGGCAATGTTACGCGAGCGGTCAAGGAGGCGCAGGCCGCGCTCCAGGGACAGACACAGAGGCACTAACCTTTTGTCGCTTGGAACGTCCTATCCTGTGGGAGGGGATAGAGCCAGTGTAGCAGCCATAAGTTAAAAGGAGGCGCAGATGGCCAAAGCCCTGCCGGTGCTGAAAGACATTTACCTGGACCCGGAAGTCGAGGAGGAGCTGCAGAACCGCCTGAGCCGCATCGAAGGCCACGTGCGCGGGGTCAAGCGCATGTTGACCGAGCACGCCTCCTGCGAAGACCTGCTCGTGCAACTCTCCGCCGTGCGCTCCGCCCTCAACCAGGCCACTGCCCGCCTGCTCGAAAACCACATGGAGACCTGCGTGGCTGAATGCGTGCGCGCCGGCCAGGGCGAAAAGGCCCTGCGCCACCTCAAGGGTGCGCTGACCCAGGTGGTGAAGAACCTCTGAGAGCGGGCAATGGCTACTGCCTCCCACAAAAGCTTCTGGCTGAACGCGGGCGCGCTGCTGCCCGCCGCCGGGGTTTCGCTGAGCTGGTTCTGCTGCCTGCCGCTCGGCCTGTTCGGCGTAGGCGCCGCCGCCTTTGGTTTCGCGCTGGCCCCGTGGCGGCCCTGGCTGCTGGGCGTGGCCGGGGTCTTTCTCACCCTGGCTTTCTACCAGGCCTACAGGCCTGTGCCCATGGAGCAATGCGAGTCCGGCGCCGGATGCGCTGCGCCCGTCAATCGCCGCCGACAGCGCCTCGTGGTCTGGCTCGTCGCTCTGATAACAGTGGCGCTGGCCACGACCTCGTACTGGGCCGACTGGGTTTTGTACTGGTTGCTCTAGTGCCGTTCCAACTATTCGGCACTAGTTCACGAGCGAGCAACCTGGAAGTGCGAATCGTTGTGCGTAAGTTGGAACGGCACTAGGCCTGCGCGCCCGCAGGCGGGCCTGCCCGCCGTAGCCCGTAGGGCGCAGGCGGGTTGGGAGCGGAAAAGGAGACCGAGCATGAACCGAAAACCACTCACCATCCTGGCCGCGCTCGTCCTGCTGGCGGGCGCGCTTCCCGCGGGCGTTCACGCCCAGTCGTACGCGCCGGGAACGCTCCACAGCCTGAACAGCGTCGAGCAGTTCCGCGACGCCTTCAACGCCGACAAGGAACGCCCGCGCCTGGTCCTGCTGCTCTCGCCCACTTGACCCGTCTGCGTCGCCGGCGCCCGGTGGGTGCAAAAAGAGCTTCTGGAGAAGAATCCTGAGGCCGACGTGCGCGTGCTTGCCGTCTGGTTCAACATGCTTTCCTCCGACGACCGCGCCCGCTGGCCCAAGGAGCTGCTGTCCGACCGCCGCGTGATTCATTTCTGGGACGAGGAGAAAACGCTCGGCCGCTTCTTTCTCCCGCGCCACAACGTGCCGCACTACGACGAAGCCCTGTGGGACACCTGGATCCTGTACCCGGCCGGCGGCGCCTGGGGCGAGGAGCCCCCGACGCCCATCGGTTGGGGGAACACCATCGTGCGCACGCGCGAGCAGCTCGGCCGCGACTTGAAGAAACTCCTCGAGCAGCCCGCCGCGGCTCGAGACTAGGGGCATAGTAGCGTGATAACCGTCTACAGCCAGCCGGGGTGAATCTTCTGCGACCGGGTGAAAGAGTTTCTTTCACAAAACAGCATTGAGTTCACCGAGCGGAACGTCGCCGCCGACCCGGCGGCGCTGGCCGAGCTCGAATCCCTGGGCTACCACTCCACTCCGGTGACCCTCATCGGCGAAGAAGTCGTGGTCGGCTTCGACCGGGCCAAGCTCGCGGAGTTACTGGATCACCAGGGGCGGAGCCGTGGCTGAGGGCACCCGGGAACGAAACAAGCCGCTGTTCTTCGGGCGGCTGCTGCGCGTCGTTGCCGGAGTCGCTTCGTTGGCGGCCGTTCCGGCCGTCGGGCTGTCGAGTTTCTGGGGAGTGGTGCTGTTGTTTCTCGGCGTGTCGTTCTTGGTGGGCGGGCTCGTCGGCAACCCCGGCTGCGAGATCACCGCGCTGCCCAACCTGGCGCTGCCGAAAGAAAAGCGCCTGCACTGCTTTTGACCCATCTTCTCGCCCTTGGACAGGGCGGAGCGGGCGCTGCGCGGGAAGTAGCCTAGCTCAGCCAACGTTCGGCCCAGGCCTGCACGCGCGGATACCACAGGCCAGCAACCAGCACGGTGTTGACCCCGAGAACCCAGCGGGAAGTGCGGTGCCCTGCGCGCCGAATCCAAGCCAGGTAATGAGCGTAGCCGAGGAAGGCCAGCGACACCACGAAGAGCCCGGGCATCAAAGGAACGACAACCTGCCGGGCTGCCGCCGCGCTGCCCAGCGCCAGCGTGGACAGCACCGCCGGGAGCACGCAACACCAGGGAACGGCGAGCACAGCGCTGGTAATACCAGCGAAAGGTTCGCGCATGACCTTCACTCCCGCGCCGGCTCGAAGCTCTCCACAGTGAGCCCGGCAGGCTTGTCCGCATGGAAAGGATGGAGCTTTCCCGTCACCCGCACGCGCTTTCCCAGCAAATCAGGCCTGCTTTTCAGCTGCTCGGCCTTGGGCCCGCCGGCCAGAACAAAGGCCGGCACCGGCCCTTGCATTTTGAGCCGGAGCAGACCGTTTTCCTCGACGAGAGTTCCAGCGGCGGTGACCTCGATTTCCCCGGGCGTGAAGCCCGCGTCCTTTACTGCCTTGGGGATCCTCGCAGGGTCGAAACTCTTGCCGCTTGCGGGACGCACCACGGCACTGCCCGCCGCCAGGTCTGCCTTCACTGAGCCGACGCCATCCAGGCGTCGCAGGGCCTTTTCGGCCCCGTAGGCTCAAAGGGGTCAAACCATGCCGTCGACGCGGACGCGGGCTTCCTCCACCTGGCCCGCGGCCACGAGCGGCAGCAAGAACAGCCCCAGCAAGACCAGCAGGCCGACCCGCTTTCTTCGAGTCATTGGGGACCTCCTTCGATTGCCTCCAGTTTGTAGATGCGGTTGCTGGCAATATCGGTGACGTAGAGGTAGCCGCGCGCATCGCGGGCGATGGCCTGCGGCGACTGAAACTTCGGCCCCGCCGGCGCCGGCAGATTCCATTGCGCCACAAAGGCCCCTTCCGGGGAGAGCCACTGAACGCGGAAGTTGCCGCTGTCGGCTACGTGCATTCGTCCCTGGGCGTCCACCTCCACATCCACGGGGTCCTGGAACTGTCCCTGCCATGTGCCCGCTGTTCCCCAAGCGCCCGACAATTTGCCGCGCGGGTCGAACTTCTGGATGCGATAGTTGTGGGCGTCAGCGACGTAGACGGAACCGTCGGGCGCTACGGCGAGCTTGCCGGGATAGTGCAATTGCCCGGGCTGGTTGCCTTCGCCGCCCCAACTGAGCAGGGACTCGCCGGTGGAAGAGAACTTCTGCACGCGGTGGTTGTAGAACTCGCTGACGTAAACGTTGCCGTTCGCATCCACCGCCACGCCGACGGGCGCGGACAGTTCGCCGGGACGCGGGCCGGTGCGCCCCCAGGCGTGGACGAAGCGCCCGTCGCGATCGAGCACCTGGACGCGGTCGAGCATGAAGTCGGCGACATAGACGCGGCCCGCGGCGTCCACGGCGACATCCACCGGCTTACGAAACTGTCCCGGGCCCTCGCCGCACTCTCCCCAAGCCGCGAGGAACCGGCTGGAAGGAGAGAAGACCTGCACGCGGCAGTTTTCGGCGTCAGCCACGTAAACACGGCCCTCCGCATCAACGGCGATCCCTTGGGCGCCGTCGAACTGGCCCGGGCCGTTACCCGGCCCGCCCCACTGAAGAACAACGCGGTAGCCGGGACCGGTCGGCGCGGGCTCGACGGGCGGCTCGGCGCGCCGGCACGCCGAGAGGGCCAGAGGTAGAAGCAGGCCTACGCTGATGCTGATTCGCATGGCGCTCAAAACAACCACCGCATCCCGACGATGTAGCTGGATGTCGGCCGCAGTTGGCTTCCGTTGAGGTCGCGCGCCACCGGGATGGGCGAGGCGAACTCGAGCAGCAACCGCGTGGTGGGCTGGAATTCCAGCCCCGGGGTGAAGAAGACGAGGTTGCCGCCCGTGTCGCCCAGCGTGGCCCCGTGGAGCCGGGCGCGCCGCACGTGCTCGCCGTTCATCTCCACCACCACATAGAGCGCGGGCGTTCCCAGCTCTTTGCGCGGCAGCAGGCGGTACAGATAGGCCAGATCGTAGTTCCAGCGGTTGCCCAGGCGGAGCCCGTCGTCGCCGGTGGTGGTGAAAGTGAACTGCGCATCGGCGAAGAAGGCGTGGGGGTCGCGCCAGTGGGAGAAGATGAGCGCGCCGATGGCGTCGGTGGAGCCGGTGCTGAAAGCGCCCCCGGAAGGCAGCTTGATGCCGGCCTCCGGAGACAGGCGCGTGTAGCCGCGGGGCACATTCTTGCGCAGCAGGTCGTAGCGGGCGAAGACGGCGCTGTCGGCGAAACTAGTGGTGGTGAAGTCGCTCGCCGGGTCGGTGGCGTCGTCACTCTGCAGAGTAACCAGCGGGGCCACGAAGGTGAGGTTTAGGTTCGGATAGGCGCCCCACACTACGGCGTAGGGGTTGGTGATGGCGCGCACGCGCAGGCCGGGCACGCCCTCGGCGAAGTTGTCGATGCGGACGAAACTGCGAATCATCACCGTGCGGTTGAACAGCGTTCGGCCGGCGGGGGCGACGATCTGGGCGTGCGCCAGCGGTGCGAGCAGCAGGGTCGCAACCAGCAGGCTGGCGGTGCGGAGCCACATCAGCTTACTGCGAGAACTTGAAGACGGCGTCCATCAGCTCGTCGTAGACCTTGGGGTCGGAGCGACGGATGGCGTCGGTGGCGCACTTCTCGAGGTAGTTGCGCAGCACGCTGCGGCTCACCTGGCGCAGCGCGCTCTGCGCCGCCGCCAGTTGGGTCAGGACGTCGAGGCAGGGCCGCTGCTGCTCAATCATTTCCTGCACGCCGCGCAATTGCCCTTCGGCGGCCCGCAGCCGCCGCAGCAAGTTCCCCTTGACCTCCTGGGCGTAGATGGGCAGGGCAGGGGCTTTGGCAGGACTCATGGTCGGTTCACTCCTTTTTCTTCTCCCGCTTGTCACGCGCGCAGCAGTTGGCGGCCGACTTCGGGTCGCGCCCGCAGCGCAGCGGCTCCTCGTCGCCGGCCTCCGCCTTTGCTTTGGCGGCGTTGGCCGGGACGCAGCAGCAGCTCTCGATGGTTTTCTTAGCCAGCGGGCAGTAGAGCTTGCCGTCCTTTTCGGTGCAGCAACAGCTTTCAACGGTCTTGCCGGTCAACGTACAGCGTAGCGGCGCTTGCGCCTCTGCTTGAGCGCCGTTGCCGTTGGCCTTGGGCTGGTCGAGCGCCGCCAGCCCGGCGGCGGCCAGCAGGGCCGCGCCCAGGATCAATCCCAGCTTGTAGCGCATGGTTTGTGAGCCTCCGTCCTAGTATACCCCAACCCCGTAGGGGTATCAGCAACCATAGGCTCCCGCCGCCCTCGTGTCAAGCGTTTTCTTCGGTGGCAACTTTTGCCCCTGAGGCTCGTACCTGCGCTAGAGTGCGCGGATGAACGCAGACGTCCCCACAATCTCCTTCGGCCAGGTGCTGCGCAACCGGCAGTTTCTGGCGTTGTGGCTGGCGCAGCTCATCAGCAACTTCGGCGACTGGCTGGCGCTGCTGGCGCTGTTCAGCCTGGTCGCCTTCCGCTGGCAGGGCACCCCGTACGAAGTCAGCGGCATCTTCATCGCCTTCGCGCTGCCCTGGGCGCTGCTGGGGCCGGTGGCGGGGGTCTTCGTCGACCGCTGGGACCTGAAGCGGACGATGATTGCGAGCGACCTGGTGCGGGCGGGGCTGGTGGTGCTGCTCGCCTTCGCCGCGGACGTCTATCAAGTCTACGCGGTCGTCTTCGCGCTCGGCGCCGTCGGCGTCTTCTTCATCCCCGCGCAGAATTCGATTATCCCGCTGCTGGTGCGCCGCGAAGAACTCCTGGTGGCGAACTCCATCAACGCCCAGACGCTGCAGCTCAACAAGATCGTCGGGCCGGCCGCGGCCGGGTTCGTGGTGGCCGCCGCGGGGGAACGAGTTTGCTTCTATCTCGACAGCGCGTCGTTCGTCCTCTCGGCGGCGCTGCTTTTTCTGATCACGGCCAGGCGCCCGGCGGGGACGGCGGGCCGCGGAGTCGGCGCCGTGCTGGCCGACCTGCGCCAGGGACTGAGCTTCCTTTGGCAGCACCCGGCCGTCCGCTTCGTGGTGCTGGCGTCGGTGGCGGCGCTGGTGGCCATCGGCGCCTTTGACGCTCTCGCCTCCATCTACGTGCGCGACGTGCTGGCGGCTGAATCAAGAGTCTTCGGTTTCATCATTTCGCTCATCGGGGTGGGCTCGATCCTGGGGTCGCTGGTGATCGGCCGGTTCGGACAGCGGTGGTCGCGGGTCCTGCTGGTGCTCATCGGGATTGGCGCCATCGGCGCGGGCGTGGCCGTGCTGGCCGTGACCGGCACCACGGCGGCAGCGCTGCTCATCAGCTTCTTCTTGGGGTTCGGCGCCAGCGGGGCGCTGGTGCCGGCCCAGACGCTCATTCAGGAGGAAACGCCGCAAGCGCTGCTCGGCCGCGTCAGCAGCACGTCCTGGGCGATGTTGACGGTTGCGCAACTGGTAGGCGTGGGCCTGGCGGGGAAAGTGGCGGAGTGGATCGGCATTCGCAGCTTGTACTCCGCGGTGGGCGTGGCCTTGGTGCTGATTGCGGCTCTGAGCTACGCCTACGCCCGGTTGCGCCACTTGCTTCGCCCGCCCGCTCTTCCTCCGCCGCCAACGGGTTGATCCCCGGCGGACAAATTGGCTGTTGGGCGGCGTGGTAGGATGCTTCATCCGATCTCAGGAGGCCATCATGAAGCGCGTCAAGGTGCAGGACCAATTCAAGCAGTACATGGCGCGGATGAAGAGCTACATCGCGGGGCGCGACCCGCTGAAGATGCAGGCGGCGTATCCGGGGAAGCTCGCGCGCGCCGTGCGCGGGCTGTCCAAGGCACAGCTCACGCGCCGGCCGCGGCCGAAGAAGTGGTCCATCCAGGAAATCCTCGGGCATCTCGCCGACACCGAAGTGGTCTACGGCTGGCGCCTGCGGCTGATGCTGGCGGAGCCGGGGGCGGCCATCCAGGCCTACGACCAGGACGTCTGGGCGGCCAGCCTGGGTTACAAGCGGCCGCCGGCGGGCAAGCTGCTCGAGCAAGTGCGGGTGCTGCGCCAGGCGAACCTGCGGCTGCTGAAGGCGGTGCCGCGGAAGTGGTGGAACCGCTACGGCATGCACTCCGAGCGGGGCAAGGAGACGGTGGCGCGCACGGTGACGCTGCTCGCCGGCCACGACATCAATCACCTGAACCAGATCGCCGCCATCCGCCGCCAGTTCGGCTGGTAACCAAAAAAAGACTACCGCAGAGACCGCAGAGAAGAACTGAGAGAACAAGAGCTTCTCACCGCAGAGGCGCAGAGGACGCAGAGGAAGCACAGAGAAGAGCAGAACGCACCTAGGAACAAGGAACTTACTTCTTCTCTGAGAGGGGAACCAGCAGGCGCGGGTAGGCCACCTCGACGTCCTTCAGTTTCTGGCCATCCAAGCCAACGACTTCCAGCGTCCATTTCCCGTTCTTTTCAACGCGCGGGCTGAGCTCCACCTCCAACACATACAAATGGGTGACCGCCTCGCGCATAGGAATCATCTTCTCGGAGACCTTCTTCGGGCTATCATAGAACAAGTCCACAAACAGGCCGCCCGAAGCCTCGGCAAACCCGCGTGTCACTCTTCTGGCGGTGCGAGTCTCTCTCTTGGAGTCACTGCTGTGCAGGGAAAGCATGAAAAAACGGGCGCCCGTGCGGGCAAGCTCCATTTCAATCGCATCGGCTCTGGTGTTGCTGGAGTTGTCCACGCCGTCGCTGACGAGGCAGACGGTGTCGCCCAAACGCCCGGAATCGCGGGCTACGAAGAGAATTGCGTCATACAGCGAGCTTGAGCCTCGTATGGACAGGCGCTTCTCCAACTGCTGCAGCGCCTCCTCGCGGCTGGCGGGGCCGGGAGGCACCGTCATCAGCAAGGACATGGTTTCCTGCGCTGAAAATAGTGAAATGTAGTGGTCCGGGCTGGAGCGCAGGAATAGGTCCTCCACGGCTGCCTGCATCATCGCCAGGTTGGGTCTCATGCTGGCGCTCGTGTCGACGATGATGGCGAGGCGGCGGGGGGAGGAGTCCTCCGAAACCGAGAGGATGCGGACGGGCTGGCCGCGGAATTCGCCGCGGAAGTTCTCGGCGATGAGGCCGTGAACCGCCTTGCCGTCCTTGGCGAGCACGCTGACGGCGAGGGTGCGGCGCTCGGGCGGCGGCGCGGGCATCTGCGCCGGGCAGGGAACAACCGCCGCCAGAAGAAGCGCGAACGAACTGCGGACAAGATGGCGAAGCACTGAGCAAGGCTAGCGCGCTCGCGGCCTGGTGTCCAGCCGGAAGACACAAGACAGGATTTCACCGCAGAGGCGCAGAGGCCGCAGAGAAAGACGAGACAAAAGCAGGTTCCTCCCCCGCCCATTCGTAATCGAATGGACGGGGTCGGAAAGACAAGCTTGGAGCGGGACGCGGGGTATAATCGTCCGATTCTAAGGAGGTGCTTGGCGTGGCGGACGAAGTGGCCGAAGCTAAGAAGCCGCGGCTGACGGAAGCCAGCAAAGCCGCGGGTTGAGCGAGCAAGCTGGGTCCAGCGGTGCTGGACTCGATTCTCGCCAAACTGCCGCGGCAGTCTGACCCCAACGTGCTGGTGGGCTACGCCACCAGCGACGACGCCGGGGTGTATCGTCTCTCCGACGAGCTGGCGCTGGTGCAAACGGTGGACTTCTTCACGCCCATCGTCGACGACCCCTAC
>Ga0114945_10000444_pt1 | contig 26588 bp, 32 predicted proteins | sample OV2TP3_FD_87194 | JGI IMG/M metagenome (GOLD analysis project Ga0114945, IMG submission 87194) | Hot spring microbial communities from Beatty, Nevada to study Microbial Dark Matter (Phase II) - OV2 TP3 | ecosystem: Environmental > Aquatic > Thermal springs > Hot (42-90C) | place: USA: Beatty...
ATGCTGCAGAATCCGCTCACGGGTGAGCCTCCTGTCGGTTGGCGGTGTCGGACCTTGGGCGGTCTCGACCTCACCATACCCCAGGGGGCTCATCCGCTCTCAACGCAATTTGGACAAGAGTGGGTTCCTTCGGTCCGCTCATGCCGCGCTCCCGACGAGCCCCGCGTCCATCCCTGCCACCCCTCCGCGCCGCACCTCCCACGTCACCCCGATGCCGGTTGGTCCCGCACCGTCGGTCGCCGAGAAGACGACCTGGCCCTGGCCGGCCAGCCACGTGAGGACGCGCCCACGCGCCCCGAGATCCAGCTCGGACAGGAGGTCGTCGAGCAGGAGCACCGGCGCGCTGCCGCTCTCCCGCCGAACCGGCCCGGCCTCCGCGAGCCGCAGCGCCAGAGCGAGCAGCCGCTGCTCCCCGCGCGATGCGTACGTCCGGGCGTCGACCCCGTCGAGGCGGACCAGGAGGTCATCGCGATGCGGCCCCACCGGCGTCGTCCCGTGGCCCAGTTCCTGCCCCCGGCCCGCGGCGAGTGCCGCGAGGAGCCGCTCACGAGTCCCCTCCGGGTCCGGCCCGGGCGCGACGCCCGCCGCGTAGGCCAGCTCGAGCGTCCGGCCGTCCGGCGCCAGCGCGCCCCAGACCTCGCGCGCGTCGTTTCGCAGCGCCTCGAGCGTCGCCAGGCGCCGATGGACGATCTCGCTACCGAGCGCCGCAGCCTGCTCATCCCACGGCGTGAGCAACCGCGCCGCGTCCGCACGCCCGGCGAGGCGGGTCAGGAGCCGTCCCCGGTGGTGCAGCACGAGCCGATACCGCCGGCAGGTCTCGCCGTGGGCGGGGGCCAGCTTCGCCGCCACACCGTCGAGGTAGGCCCGCCGCACCGACGGGAACCCGGTCAGGAGCCCGAGGTCCGCCGCGCTGAAGCTCACCGCCCGCGCCCAGCGGACGCGCGCCCCCTCCGTCGCGAGCCCGCCGTCCGGCCGCGGCGAGAGCACGAGCCGCCCCTCCTGGGACTGCCCCGCGCGCTCGACCCCGGCGCTGAGCCTCGCCTCCGACGCGCCCCAGGCGACGCACTCGCGCAGGCGCGCGGTCCGGAACGAGCGACCGGTCAGGATGACGTGGAAGGCCTCGAGGAGAGACGTCTTGCCGTGGCCGTTCGCGCCGACGAGGACGTTGAGCCCGGGGTCAGGAGCGAAGCTGAGGGAGGCGTGATTTCGGAACGCCACCAGCCTCAGCCATCGCACATGCACTCGCCGACGGGCCTCCTCTCAAATCCGCATCGGCATTATAACACAGAGGTGTTGCTCGTCCGTGGCGCTCCTGAACACGCCCGGGCTCAGCGCGTCCTTCAGCTCGACGACGACCTGCTCGCCTTCCATGGGCCCGAGCGCCTCGAGGAGGTAGCGGGCGTTGAACCCGATCGTGAGCTCCTCCCCGGCGAAGTCGGCCGCCAGCACCTCCTCGGCCTCGCCCAGCTCCTGGCTCGACGCCGTGAGCCGGAGCGTCCCCGGCCCGAGCACGAAGCGGACGGGCCGCGTGCGATCATCGGCCACGACCGACACCCGCCGCAGCGCCGCGATGAGCGCCTCCCGCCCGGCGGTGAGCCGCCGGGGATGACCTTTCGGCAGAACCTGCTCGTAGTTCGGGAACTGCCCCTCGATGAGCTTGGACACCAGCACGAACCCCGGTGTCCGCAGGAAGAACTGGTTCTCCCGGATGGCCAGCGCCGCCCCGTCCCCCCCGCCGAGGACCCGTCCCATCTCCTGCACCGCCTTCCGGGGCACGATCCCCGCCACCTCCCCGTCCGCCTCCACCTCGACCTGCGCGAGCGCCAACCGGTGCCCGTCGGTGGCGACCAGCCGGAGCTCGCGCTTGCGAAGGACGAGGTAGAGCCCGTTCAGAAACGGCCGGCTCTCGTCCTGCGACATCGCGTAGCCGGTCCGGGCCAGCATGCCCCGGAGCCTCGCCCCATCCACCGCGACCCAGCCCTCGGTCGCCTCCGTCTCGAGTGGCGGATACTCCTCGGCCGGCAGCCCCACCAGGCGGAACGCCGCGGTCCCGCACACGAGGTGCACCCACCCGTTCTCCTGGAGGGTCAGCGTGATGGGCTGCGCGGGAAGCTCGCGCACGAGCTCCAGGAGCTTCCGCGCCGCGAGGGTGACCCCCCCGGCCCGCACGACGGTCGCCGGCACGGCCACGCGCGCGCCCACCTCCAGGTCGGTCGCGGCGATGCAGACCCCGCTCTGCCCGGCCTCGATCAGGACGTTCGAGAGGATCGGTAGGGTCTGGCGGGGCTCGACGATGTTCTGGACGAGCTGGAGCGCTCGGATGAACGGCTCACGGGCGAGTTGAATCTCCATGGAGTGTCTTTTTCCTCCTTAGAGAAAAATCAGTCGTCGTCGTAGTAGGCGTGGTGGACAGAGGACCAAGGGGCGAGCCGCGCCACCGTGACGCGCGCTTGGGCGGCGGTCCGGGTGGGGAGGGTCCGGGGAGAGGGCGGGGGACGGCGCGGGGATAACACGGGACGGCGGCACGGTGTCAACGCGTGTTCTCACTCGAGGCGCAGGGTGTTGATGATGTTGTCGAGCGTCCGGCGGAACTTCGGGTCCTCCTGGAGGAGCGCCTCGATCTTGTTGACGGCGTGGAGGACCGTCGTATGGTCCTTGCCGCCGAAGCCCCGACCGATCTCGGCGAACGACTCGCTCGTGAGCTGGCGCGCCAGATACATCGCCACCTGGCGGGGGAAGGCGACGGCCTTCGTCCGGGTCTTCGACCGGAGGTCCAGGGGTTTGACGCCGAAGACTTCGCCGACGCGACGCTGGATCTCGTCGAGGGTGATGAACCGCTCCTCCGAGCCCCAGATGTTCGCGAGGACCTCCTGGGCGAGGTCGAGGTTCAGTGCGCGGCCGGTGAGGTTGCAGAACGCCCGCATACGGACGAGGCACCCCTCGAGTTCCCGGATGTTCGACTTGACCTTGTTCGCGATGAAGAAGGCCACGTCGTCGGGAAGCGCGATGCGGTCCAGTTCCGCCTTCTTCTTCAGGATGGCAACGCGCGTCTCGAAGTCGGGCGGTTGGATGTCCGCGATGAGCCCCCACTCGAAGCGGGAGCGGAGGCGCTCCTCGATCTCCGGGATGTCCTTGGGCGTGCGGTCACTCGAGAGGACGATGAGGCGGTGGGACTCCTTGAGGTCGTTGAACGTGTGGAAGAATTCCTCCTGCGTGCGCTCCTTGCCGGAGAAGAACTGGATGTCGTCGAGGAGGAGGACGTCGATCGTGCGGTAGCGCTGGCGGAAGTCCTGGGTCTTGTCGTAGCGGATGGAGCCGATGAGGTCGTTGGTGAACTTCTCCGTGGAGAGGTACTCCACGCGGAGGTGCGGGTGAGCGCGGTGGACGTGCTGGCCGATGGCGTGGAGGAGGTGGGTCTTGCCGAGCCCCACGCCGCCGTAGATGAAGAGCGGGTTGTAGGCGCGCGAGAGCTGCTCCGCGACGGCGAGGCACGCGGCCTGGGCGAACTGGTTCGATGAGCCGACGACGAAGGTCTCGAAGGTGTAACGACTGTCGAGCTCGGCCAGTGGGGGCGGTGTCGTCGAGTCGGGCCGGGGTGACGCGTCCGGCCGTGCAGCGCGGTCCACGCTGACGGCCACGCGCACCCCAGGGCCGAGGCAGGCGATGGCGGCCGCCTGGAGCTCGGCCAGGTAGTGGTCGACGACGTACCCCCGGATGAACTTGTTCGGGACCCCGATCTCTAACCTGTCGTCACGATAGGCGAGAACCCGTGCCGGACGAATCCAGGTCTCGAGGACCTGGGGGGGCAGGCGCCCCTCCAGGGCCGCAACGAGGCGCTCCCACAGGCCGTCATGCATAGCGCTGACTCCCGCTCCTCGGAGTTACGCACAGACTTATCCACAACTGTGGATAACCGGGGGTGCTCGCGAGGGGGCCCGGATCGAGGCCCCCGTGACTTGGCCGCACCACAACAACTGCTCCCTGGCGTCCGCCGACGCGCCGGCCCGTCGGCGGGTGCGGGCGTCGGTGGAGACGATGCGATGCACTACGCGCTCGGCAAGGAAGACTCGAGCCGAGCGGCCCACCTATAGCATGGTCGTTCGACACTGGGCAACCCCGAATCCGGGGCGCGAGGGGCGGCGTGCCCCTTGACTTGTCGGAGACGCGACCGGTAGGATCGTTAGGCTTTGCGCATTCCCGCCTAGGAGGCTCTCGTGAAGCGCACGTTTCAGCCGAATCAGCGCCGTCGGAAGAAGACCCACGGCTTCCGCAAGCGGATGACGACGAAGGGGGGCCGCGAGGTCCTGAAGCGCCGGCGCGCCAAGGGGCGCCACCGGCTCACGGTGTAGGGCGGCCGGTGAGCACGGCTGAGCGCGCGACGCTCCCGCGCGCGGAGCGGCTCCGCGGCGCGGGCGAGCTGCGGCGGTTGTTCCAGCGCGGGGCCCGCCTCGAGCGCGCGAGCTTCGTCCTGGTCTGGCTGCCGGCGCCCGGGCGGCGCGCGGCGGCGTTTGCCGCGAGCCGCGGGCTCGGCGGCAGCGTGCCCCGGAACCGCGCGCGCCGCCGGCTGCGCGAGGCCTACCGCCGCCAGAAGCACCTGCTCCCGCCGGGCGGGATCCGCGTGTGCTTCGTCGCGCGCCGGCGGGCCATCGAGGCGCCGTTCGCCGCGTTGAGCGCGGAAGTGGGTGAGGCCCTGCGCGCCGCGGGGCGGCGACTCCGGGCGTGAACCCGCACACGGCGGCGGCGGCCCGCGTGGTGCTCGCGGGACTCGCGACGTACCGGCGCTGGGTGTCCCCGCTGCTGCCCCCGGCGTGCCGGTACTGGCCCTCCTGCTCGGAGTACGCGCGGGTCGCGATCGCGCGGCACGGGCTCCTGCGCGGCGGGGTGGCCGCGGTGGGGCGCCTGCTCCGCTGCCAGCCCCTGAGTCCCGGCGGGATCGACCTCCCACGCTGAGCGGCGCGGCAGCCGGCTGAATGGAACGACGGGCCCTCCTCGCGATCGTCCTGTCCGTGGCGGTGCTGCTGATCTGGCAGGCGCTGTTCCCGCCGCCGGCGCCCCCCCCGAGCGCGCCGGAGCCCGCGGCCCCCACTGCGCCGCCGGCGGCGTCGCCCGGGGCCCCCCGGCCCCCGGAGGGGCTCGGCGCGGTGCCGCGCCCGGCGGCGGCACCCGCCGGACCCGGGCCGGTCGCGCAGGTGACCACGCCGCTCTTCGAGGCGGCGTTCGGTGCGGACGGGGCGGTGACGAGGTGGGTGCTCCGCTACCGCGGCAGCAAGACCCTCGTCCTCGGCGCCCCGATCGGGCCGCTGGCGGTCGGGCTGTTGCGGCCGGGCCAGCCGCCAACCTTGATGTCCTTCGCGCCGCGCGCCGGGCGGCTCGAGCTCTCGGCGGATCGTCCCGAGGGGACTCTGGCCTTCGGGGCGGTGGGCCCCGACGGGCTGCGGGTCGAGAAGACGCTCGGCTTCCGCGCGGACTCCTACCGCGTCGAGATCCAGATCCGCGCGGAGGGCCGCCAGGCGGGACCGCCGGGGACGCTGGCCCTGTACTGGACGACGCCGGTCACGCTCCCCGGCGACAAGCCTGACGCGCCCTGGGTGACGGTGGGCGAGGCCCCGGCGGGCCGGCACCTGCTCGGCCGCATTCTGCTCGCCCAGGACGGCGCGCTCAGGGTGTTCGAGGCGCCGCCCCCCGCCATCCAGGACGCGAAGGACGCCCGGGGCGGGCGGGAGCTCAAGGATCCTCAGCTCCTCCCGGTCGCGGTGGCGACGCCACGCCGGGGCTGGGTGGCGCTGGAGAGCGACTACTTCATCGCGGCGCTCTTCGCGGGCGAGGACACGCGCCTCCTCCACGGCCGGGAGCGCGATCTCGCGGAGGTGGGGCTCGTCTTTCCCGAGGTGCGGGTCGAGTCGGGGCGGTCCTGGGAGGCGCGCGCCGTCCTGTACGTGGGGCCCAAGGAGTGGCATCGCCTCGTGGCGCTCGGGGTCGGGCTCGAGCAGGCGCAGGCGCGGAACTACGGGGACTTCCTCTGGCTCCCCTGGCTGCCGATGTGGCTCTTCTGCGTGCCGCTGCTCTGGCTCATGAACTTCTTCGGGACCCACATCCCGGGCCAGAACTACGGGGTCGCCATCATCCTCCTCACCGTGCTCGTGAAGATCGTCTTCTACCCGCTCACCCAGAAGAGCATGACCTCGATGAAGCGGATGCAGGCGCTCCAGCCCCAGGTCAACGCCCTGCGCGCGAAGCACAAGGCGGACCCGCAGCGGTTCCAGCGGGAGCAGATGGAGCTCTTCCGCAAGCACAAGGTCAACCCGATGGGCGGGTGCCTCCCGATGGTCGTGCAGGTCCCGATCTTCTACGCGCTCTACCTCACGCTGCAGTACTCGGTCGAGCTGCAGGGCGCGCCTTTCCTGCTGTGGATCACGGACCTGTCGAAGAAGGACCCCTACTACGTCCTCCCGATCCTCATGGGCGTCTCGATGCTCGTCCAGCAGATGATGACCCCGACCGTCGGGGACCCGCGCCAGGCCCGCGTCATGCTGATCATGCCGGTCATCTTCACGGTCATGTTCCTCGAGTTCCCGACGGGGCTCGTCCTCTACTGGCTCGTGAACAACGTGCTCTCCATCGGGCAGCAGTACCTGATCGACCGCGCCGCCCGCCGGGCGAAGCCGCTCGCCCTCGCCGAGGCAAAGGGGGGCAAGGAGACCCGGAAGGCCTGACACGACCAGCCCCCAGAAGACGCCGAAAGCATAGTGGTTTCATATAGTTACGAGACATGACTGCCACCGTGACCCCCTGGACCCGCCTGGCGGCCGACGTCGCCGCGCTGGGCCTCGGCCTCGACCCCGGCTTCGAGCGCCGAGCGCGAGTGCTCGTGGATGAACTGGGCCGGTGGCGCGCCGTGGCGCACCTCACGGGGTATCGCACCCCGGCCGAGCAGGTCGAGCATCTCGTCCTCGAGTCGCTGCTGTTGCTGGCGGTGCTGCCCGAGCCGGCGAGCCCCCTCCTCGACATCGGGAGCGGGGCCGGGGCCCCGGGGTTGGTCGTGAAGCTCGCCCGCCCCGAGTGGAGCGTGGGGCTCGTGGAGGCGAACCGCCGCCGGGCGAACTTCCTGCGCCACGTGGCGCGCCGGCTCGACCTCGCGGGGCTCGACGTGCACGGGATGCGGGCCGAGACGCTCGCGCGGGCGCCGGAGCACGAGGCCCGCTACCGGACGGTGACGCTCCGAGCTGTCGTCCCCTGGCCCGCTCCCCTGGCCCTGGCCCGGCCGTTCCTCATGCCGGAAGGCCGTCTCGTGCTGCAGCTCGGCCCGGGGCCGGTGCCATCGGGAGGGGCGATCCGCCGGGTGACGCTCGCGCACTGCGGGCGCGCCTTGCCGCTCCGCCGCGCCTTTCTTATAATCAGAGCGGCCGAGGCGGGGGCCGATGTTCCACGTGGAACAGGGGGGGCGCGTGGCGCGCGTGCTGGCGGTGGTGAACCAGAAGGGCGGGGTGGGCAAGACGACGACCGCGGTGAATCTCGGCGCCGCGCTGGCCGCGGCCGAGCGGGCGACGCTCCTCCTCGACCTCGACCCCCAGGGCAACGCCACGGCGGGCGTCTGCCCTGACCGGGCTGCCCTGGCGGGCCCCACGATCTACGAGGTGCTGCTGGAAGGGATTGCCGCCGAGCAGGCCTGCCAGGACACGGGGATCCCCCACCTCGCGCTCCTCCCCGGGAGCCCCGACCTGGTCGGGGCCGAAGTCGCGCTCGTCGAGGTCGGGGAGCGCGAGAGCCGCCTGCGGAGGGCGCTGGAGCCCCTCGGCGAGCGCTTCGCCTTCATCCTGATCGACTGCCCGCCCTCGCTCGGCCTCCTCACGCTCAATGCGCTGGTCGCCGCCGATGCCGCCCTCATCCCCCTCCAGTGCGAGTATTTCGCCCTGGAGGGGCTGGCGCAGTTGACGAAGACGCTCGACCTCGTCCGGCAGCGGGCGAACCCGCGTCTGGAGCTCGAGGGGATCGTGTTCACGATGTTCGACGGCCGGACCTCGCTCGCCCTCCAGGTGCGGGCCGAAGTCGAGCGGTACTTTCCGGAGCACCTGTTCCGGACGGTGGTCCCGCGGAACGTCCGCCTCACGGAAGCCCCCAGTCACGGGCGTCCGATCCTGCAGTACGATCTCCGCTCGCCCGGAGCCGTCGCCTACCTGGAGCTGGCCAAGGAGGTGCTCGCCCATGATGAAGCGCGCGCTCGGTCGCGGGCTCGGAGCGCTCTTACCCCCGCCGGTTGAGAGCGGCGAGGGCGCCCGACTCGTCGAGCTGCCGGTCGACAGCCTCGCGCCCAATCCGCTTCAGCCGCGGAAGCGCTTCCCGCCGGAAACCCTGGACGAGCTGGCGGCCTCGCTGCGCTCGACGGGCGTGCTCCAGCCGCTCGTGGTGCGCCCGCGGGGCGACCGCTACGAGATCCTGGTCGGGGAGCGGCGCTGGCGGGCGGCGCGCCAGGCGGGGCTCGCGCGGGTGCCGGCGCTCGTCAGGGAGGCCAGCGACGCCGAGGCGCTTCAGCTCGCCCTCGTGGAGAACCTCCTTCGGGAGGATCTGAACCCGCTGGAGGAAGCCGAGGCGTATCAGCGCCTGATGGGGGAGCTCGGCTGGACCCAGGAAGACCTGGCCCGCCGCATCGGCAGGGATCGATCCTCCGTGGCCAACGCGCTCCGGCTCCTCCGACTCCCCGAGGTCATTCAGGAGGATCTGCGCGGCGGGCGGCTCACGATGGGCCACGCGCGCGCGCTTCTCGGGCTCCCGACCGCCGCGGCCCAGCTGCGGCTGCGCGAGCGGATCCTCGCCCAGGACTGGTCGGTGCGCGCCACCGAGCGAGGTGTCCGGGCGCGCCGGGGGCGCGCCGGCGGGCGGCGGCGCCCCGCAGAGATCGAGGGGCTCGAGGACGAGCTTCGCGAGGCGCTGGGGCGCCGCGTCCACGTGGTCGGGACCCTCACGCGCGGCCGCGTCGAGCTGCCCTACGGCTCGGCCGCGGAGCTCGAGGAGCTCCACGCCGTGCTCACGGCGAAGCGCCCGCGATCGACATCCAGTTAATGCAAGTATCAAGCAGCAAATAGCATCAATGGCCAGACTCGTCGTCGGCATGAGCGGGGGGGTGGACAGCTCGGTGGCCGCCGCGCTCCTCCTCGAGGCGGGCCACGAGGTCATCGGCGTCACGCTGCGCACGGCGCCGTGGACCGAGCCCGACGACGAGCGGGCGCGCTTCGGCGCGTGCTGCTCGCCGGCCACGGCCGCGGGCGCGCGCGCGGTGGCGCGCCAGCTCGGGATCCCCTACTACCTCCTCAACCACGAGCGCGAGTTCGCGGAGCTCGTCATCGGGGACTTCACCCGCGAGTACCTGGCCGGCCGGACTCCGAGCCCGTGCGTCGTGTGCAACCGCGAGGTCAAGTTCGGGACCTTGCTCCGCCGCGCGCTCGCGCTGGAGGCCGAGGGGGTCGCCACGGGCCACTACGCACGGCTGGGGCGCGCCCCGGACACCGGACGGTGGCTGCTCTACCGCGGCCAGGACCGCGCGAAGGACCAGAGCTATTTTCTCTGGCCCCTCACGCAGGCCCAGCTCGCGCGCGCGCGGTTCCCGATCGGCGAGCTGACCAAGGCCGAGGTCCGCGCCCGGGCGCGGGCCCTCGGGCTCGCGACCGCGGCGACGCCCGAGAGCCAGGAGCTCTGCTTCGTTGAGGGCGACTACCGGGCGTTCCTCCGCGCCCGCGCTCCCGAGGCGTTCCGGCCCGGTCCGATCCTGGACGAGGCGGGGCGTGAGCTGGGTGTCCACGCGGGGCTCGGCGCCTACACGGTCGGCCAGCGCAAGGGCCTCGGGCTCGCCGCGGGCGCTCCCCGGTACGTGATCCGCCTCGACCCCGCGCGGAACGCCGTGATCGTCGGGGAGCGCCCGGCCCTCGAGGCGCGGCGGCTCGTCGCGACCGGCGTGAACCTCATCGCGGTCGAGCGCCTCGACGCGCCGCTCGAGGTCGAGGCCAGGATCCGGCACGGCGCGCCGCTCGCGCCGGCGCGCCTCGTCCCGCGTGGCCCGGGGGAGGTCGAGGTGGGCTTCGCCGCGCCCCTGCGCGCGGTGACGCCGGGCCAGTCGGTCGTCTTCTACCGGGGCGATCTCGTCGTCGGGGGCGGTCTGATCGCCTCCGCGGCTTGACACGGCGGAGAGGTGCGTGGTAAGAGCTAAACGGCCTTTGCCCCTTTTTTCACAACACGCCCGCCGCGAGGCTGACATGACACGGAGCCGGCACGTCTCGGGTCAGCATGTCCGGGTGTCCGTGATGAGCGCGCTCGTGGCGCTGGTCCTGACGCTGGGAGGGCCGGCGAGCGCCGTTGCCGCGGAGGGGGGCGGGGGCGGGCTCATCGACCTGAACCTCTCGCTCCTGGTCCAGGTCGTGAACTTCCTCATCCTCCTCGTCGTCCTCTACCGCTTCGCCTACAAGCCGCTCCTCACCACGCTCGAAGGCCGCACGGCGACCATCAAGCAGCAGCTGGCCGAGGCCCAGGCCGCGCGCGAGCAGGCGCAGCGGCAGGCCGCCGAGTTCGAGGCGCGGCTCCGCGAAGCCCAGGCCGAGGCCCAGGCGGTGCGGGAACGGGCGCTCCGGGAGGCCGCCGAGCTGCGCGAGCGGCTGGCGGCGGCGGCGCGGCAGGAGGCGGCGCGGCTCCTCGAGGCGGCGCGGGCCGAGATCGCGCAGGACGTCCGGCGGGCCAAGAGCGAGCTGCGGGCGGAGGTCGGGACGCTCGCCGTGGAGATCGCCGAGCGGCTGATCCAGAAGAGCCTCCGGGGCGAGGATCACCAGCGGCTGGTCCAGGAGGCGCTCGCGCGGATGGACCGGAAGTGAGGCGAGGGGCCGCGGTCGCCCGCCGCTACGCGAAGGCTCTACAGGCCCTCGCGGGGGCCGAGGCGCGGCTCGAGCCGGTCGCCGGCGAGCTGGCGACCTTCGGGCGGCTGCTGGGCGACGAGCCGACCCTGCGCAAGGCGCTCACCCAGCCGTGGATCACGGCGGCCACCAAGCGGGCCATCGTGACGGCGGTGACCGAGCGGCTCGGGCTGTCGCCGCTCACCCGGAACTTCCTCGCGCTCGTCGCGCAGCGGCGGCGGCTCGAGCTCCTGCCCGACATCCTCGCCGCCTACCGCGCGCTCGTGGACGACGCGGCGGGGCGCGCCCGGGCCCGCGTGCGGACCGCGGTGCCGCTGACGGAGGCGCACCAGGGGGCGCTCGGCGAGCGGCTCGGCCGCCGGCTCGGCAAGACGGTCCTGCTCGAGACCGAGGTGGACCCGGCGCTCCTCGGCGGCTTCGTCGCGGAGGTGGGGACCGCCATCCTGGACGCGAGCCTCACGGGACAGCTCCGCGCCCTCCGCGACCAGCTCATCAGGGGGTCAGCATGATCAAGGCCGGCGAGATCAGCGAGATCATCCGACAGCAGATCCAGGGGTTCGAGGCCCAGGCGGATCTGGCCGAGGTGGGCCGGGTCATCGAGGTCGGCGACGGGATCGCGCGCGTCTACGGGCTCGAGAAGGCCATGGCGGGCGAGCTCCTCGAGTTCCCCGGGGACGTGATCGGGATGGTGCTGAACCTCGAAGAAGACAACGTCGGGGCGGTGCTCCTCGGGGAGGACCGCGCGATCCGCGAGGGCGACGTCGTCAAGCGCACCGGGCGCATCGCGCAGGTGCCGGTCGGCGAGCCGCTGGTCGGGCGGGTGGTGAACGCCCTCGGCCAGGCGATCGACGGCAAGGGGCCGATCCAGGCCACGGAGTTCCGCCCGATCGAGCGGTACGCGCCGGGGGTCGTGGACCGGCGGCCCGTGAAGGAGCCGCTGCAGACCGGGCTCAAGGCGATCGACGCGATGATCCCGATCGGGCGGGGCCAGCGCGAGCTGATCATCGGCGACCGCCAGACGGGCAAGACCGCGATCGCCGTGGACACGATCCTCAACCAGAAGGGGCAGGACGTCTACTGCTTCTACGTCGCGATCGGCCAGAAGCGCTCCACGGTGGCGCAGGTCGTCAAGGGGCTCGAGGACGGGGGGGCGATGGCGTACACGACCGTCATCTCGGCGACGGCGTCGGAGCCGGCACCGCTCCAGTACGTCGCGCCGTACGCGGGCGTCACGATGGGGGAGTACTTCCGCGACTCCCGGCGCCACGCGCTGTGCATCTACGACGACCTCTCCAAGCACGCGCAGGCCTACCGGCAGCTCTCGCTCCTCCTCCGGCGGCCGCCCGGGCGCGAGGCCTTCCCCGGGGACGTCTTCTACCTCCACTCGCGGCTGCTCGAGCGAGGGGCGAAGCTGAACGACGAGCTCGGCGGGGGCTCGCTCACGGCGCTGCCGATCATCGAGACGCAGCTCGGCGACGTCTCCGCGTACATCCCGACGAACGTCATCTCGATCACCGACGGCCAGATCTACCTGGAGACGGACCTCTTCTACGCCGGGATCCGGCCGGCGGTGAACGTCGGGCTCTCGGTCTCGCGGGTCGGCGGCTCGGCCCAGATCAAGGCGATGCGCCAGATCGCGGGCCGGCTGCGCCTCGACCTCGCCCAGTACCGGGAGCTCGCCGCCTTCGCCCAGTTCGGCTCGGAGCTGGACAAGGCGACGCAGTCCCAGCTCGCGCGCGGCCAGCGCATGGTCGAGATCTTGAAGCAGGGACAGTACGCGCCGCTGCCGGTCGAGAAGCAGATCCTCATCATCTACGCCGCGACGCAGGGGCACGTCGACGACCTGCCGGTGGACGCGATGCAGGCGTTCGAGCAGGCGCTCCACCGCTACGCCGACGGGCGCGCCCCCCAGCTGCTCGCCGAGATCCGCGAGACGAAAGAGCTCTCGGACGGCCTCCGCCAGCAGATGGACGAGGTGGTCCGCGCGGCGAAGGCGGAGTTCATCGCCGCCCGGGGCATCAAGGCCGCCTGAGGACGCCCGGTGGCGACGCTCCGCGACATCCGGCGGCGAATCCGCTCCGTCCAGTCCACCCAGAAGATCACCCGCGCGATGAAGCTCGTCGCGGCGGCGAAGCTCCGCCGGGCGCAGGAGCGGATCCTCGAGGCGCGCCCCTACGCTGCCAAGATGGCCGAGCTCGTCGGGACCCTGGCCCGGGCCCTCGGCGAGGACAAGCACCCGCTGCTCGTCCGGCGGGAGGGCCCCCGGCAGCTCTTCGTCGTGATCACGGCCGACAAGGGGCTCTGCGGCGCGTTCAACTCGAACATCATCCGGCGCTCGCTGGAGCTGCTCCTGGGGACCCCCGACGGGGGGGCGGCGCTCGTGGCGGTCGGGCGGAAGGCGCGGGACTTCTATCGCCGGCGCACCTGGCCGGTCCGCGGCGACCGCCTCGGCCTGCTCGACCGCCTGACGTTCGACCAGGCCCAGGCCCTCGCGGGGGAGCTCATGCAGGCCTTCCTCGGGGACGAGGTGGACGAAGTCTGGCTCGTCTACAACGAGTTCCGCTCGGTCGCGGCCCAGCGGGTCGTCGTCGCGCACCTCCTCCCGATCGAGCCCCCCGAGGCCGCGGGGGCGCCGGAGGGTCCCGGCGTCGAGTACCTCTACGAGCCCGACGCGGCCACGATCCTCGACGCGCTCCTGCCGCGCCACGTCGAGGTGCAGGTCTACCGGGCGCTCCTCGAGTCGGCGGCGGGCGAGCACGGGGCGCGGATGACCGCGATGGAGGCGGCGACGAAAAACGCCCAGGAGATCGTCGGGCTCCTGACCCTCCAGTACAACAAGGCGCGGCAGGAGCGGATCACCAAGGAGCTCCTCGACATCGTGGGCGGGGCGGAGGCGCTCCGCACGAGCGCCGAAGCATGACGCCGGACGCGCGAGACGTCAGGTCGTAACCCCCAGGTGGGGGGGTCACGGGGGTGGAGTGGTTGGGACTCCCCCCTTGCTCAAAGGAGCGGCGGGATGAACGAAGGGCGGATCGTCCAGGTGATCGGGCCGGTCGTGGACGTCGAGTTCGAGCCGGGCAGGCTGCCGGCGATCTACAACGCCCTCGAGGTGCCGGGCATCGAGAACAAGGACATCTTCTCGTACAGCGAGAAGCTCGTCCTGGAGGTGGCCCAGCACCTCGGCGAGTCCACGGTGCGGGCGGTCGCGATGGCCTCCACGGACGGCCTCGTGCGCGGCCAGCGCGTCGTGGACAGCGGCGGGCCGATCTCGGTCCCGGTCGGGAAGACGACGCTCGGCCGGATCCTCAACATCATCGGGGAGCCCGTGGACAAGCAGGGCCCCGTCGCGGCCGAGAAGACCTCCCCGATCCACCGCCCGGCGCCGCCGCTCGAAGACCAGGCCACCTCCGCGCAGATGCTCGAGACCGGCATCAAGGTCGTCGACCTCCTCGAGCCCTACACGAAGGGGGGCAAGACCGGCCTCTTCGGCGGCGCGGGGGTGGGGAAGACCGTCATCATCATGGAGCTGATCAACAACATCGCCAAGCACCACGGCGGCATCTCCGTGTTCGCGGGCGTGGGCGAGCGCACGCGCGAGGGCAACGACCTCTGGCTCGAGATGCAGGAGGCCAAGGTCATCGACCCCAAGAGCTGGAAGGACTCGAGGGCCGCCCTGATCTACGGCCAGATGACCGAGCCGCCGGGCTCGCGGCTCCGGGTGGGGCTCACCGCGCTCACCGTCGCCGAGTACTTCCGGGACGAGGAGGGGCAGGACGTGCTCCTCTTCATCGACAACATCTTCCGCTTCACCCAGGCGGGCTCCGAGGTCTCGGCGCTGCTCGGGCGCATGCCCTCGGCGGTGGGCTACCAGCCGACCCTCGGGACCGAGATGGGGGCGCTCCAGGAGCGGATCACCTCCACGAAGCGCGGCTCGATCACCTCGGTCCAGGCGATCTACGTTCCCGCCGACGACATCACCGACCCCGCGCCGGCGACCGCGTTCGCCCACCTCGACGCCACCACGGTGCTCTCGCGTCAGATCGTCGAGCTCGGGATCTACCCCGCGGTGGACCCCCTCGCCTCGACCTCGCGGATCCTCGACCCCCGGATCGTCGGCGAGGAGCACTACCAGACGGCGCGCGCCGTCCAGCTCACGCTCCAGCGCTACAAGGACCTCCAGGACATCATCGCGATCCTCGGGATGGAGGAGCTCTCGGAGGAGGACAAGCTCACCGTCGCGCGGGCGCGCAAGATCCAGCGCTTCCTCTCGCAGCCCTTCCACGTCGCCGAGGCGTTCACCGGCCAGGAGGGCAAGTACGTGGCGCTCGCCGAGACCGTCCGCGGCTTCAAGGAGATCGTCGAAGGCACGCACGACGACCTGCCCGAGCAGGCCTTCTACATGGTCGGGCCGATCGACGAGGCGATCGAGAAGGCCAAGCGCCTCCGGGAGTAGGCGCCCCGCATGGCCGACCGGCTTCGACTCGAGCTCGCGACCCCGATCCGCCTCGTCGTCTCGGAAGAGGTGGACGAGGTCGTCGTCCCGGGCGTCGAGGGCTACTTCGGCGTGCTGCCCGGCCACGCGCCGTTCTTGACCCTGGTCGGGGTCGGCGAGGTGAGCTACAGCGCGGGGCGCGCCGAACGCTACCTCGCCGTGAGCGGCGGCTTCGCCGAGGTCGGACCGGGCCGGGTGACGATCCTGGCCGAGACGGCGGAGCGCCCGGAGGAGATCGACCTGGCCCGGGCCCGCCACGCGCGGGAGCGCGCGGAGGGGCGACTCACGACCCGCGGCGGCGAGGAGACCGACTACCCCCGGGCCCTCGCCGCGCTCGCCCGCGCCCAGTCGCGCCTGCAGGTGGCCGGTCGCCCGCCGGCGCCCTGAACGCGCGTCAGACCGCGGGTTTGGGCGCCAGGCAACCTTGACACCCCTCCCCCCCGGTTGTAGGCTCAGACTGGCTTTTTAGCCGCTCTCATGCGAGTCGCGGGCGTCGCGCGGATCTGCCTCCGGGACAAGGTGCGGCGGGTGAGCGGGCTGGCTCGGCCCTGGCGCGCCCCGGCCCTGCTCGCCGCGCTCGAGGCGGAGCCGGAGACGGTCCCCGACCTTCTCCTCGCGGCCCAGCGGTTCTTGTGCGGGAACCCCTTCACCCGCGCCACCTACGAGGGGCTCCTCGGCGCCGTCTGCCGGGTCGGCCTCGACCGGCGCTACACCGAGGCCCCGGGGAGCCACGGCCTGCTCCTGCTCGACCTCGAGGCGCGGCGGGTCCGTTACGAGGTCCGCGGGGTCGGCTGGCGCCGTGCCGGCTGGCTCTACTACCACGACGGCGAGGCGTTCACCTGCCGGCGGGTCCCGTTCCGGATCCCGGAGTCGTGGCAGATCGACGGGCTGCCGGAAGACCGGACCCCGCCGATCGAGTGGAACGAGGGCGGGCCGGAGCCCTTCGCCTTTCTCCTCCCCCCCGACGCCTGAGATGCGGCGCCGCGAGGAGATCGCCGCCGCTCGCCTGAGCGACGCGCTCCTCAAGCGGCTCCTCCAGCGCAAGCTGATCGAGGTCAAGGACGAATCCCGCGTGCGCGCCCTCTTCCAGAAGGTCATCGGCGACAACCTCCAGGCCGAGGAGGAGCTCGACGTCGCGGCCCGGCAGCTCCTGCAGAGCTACGCCCGCGACATCCGCGAGAAGGGGCTCGACTACCGCCAGCTCTTCAGCCGGGCCAAGGAGAAGCTCGCCCGCGAGCGGGGGTTCGTCCTGTGAGGTTCAGCCGGGAGCGCGTGTTCCACCTCGCGGTGCGGCTCATGGAGGAGCTGCTCGCGACGGAGGGGGTCGTCGCGCTGAAGCCTGCGGACGACCTCCGCGCCGAGATGATCCGCACGCTCGGGGACGAGTCGCGCGTCGAGGAGACCATCGACGCGGAGGTGCGGAAGATCCTGATGAGCTATGCCCGGCCCGCGCCCGAGGGAAGCCCGGAGTGGGAGATCCTCTACCAGAAGACCCGCGAGGAGGTCTATCGACGCCGGTTCCGGCTCGGGTAGCCAACCCGGAGGGGGGCTCCGCCCCCCTTCCGGAACCTCCCCCCGGGAAGGGTTGCGCCGGCAAAGCCGGCGCTCGGAGCGGAACACCGTGAGCCTTGTGGTTTTGCTCAAGCGAGTGGCCCGGTCTGCCGGGGCGAACCCGTAGGCCCCGCCTGCCGATGTCCATGTCCCCGTCGCCGACGCGCCTGGTCGTCGCGCTCACCGGGGCGACGGGGATCGTCTACGGCGTCCGGCTCCTCGAGGTCCTCGGCACGGTCCCCGGGGTCGAGACGCACCTGATCCTCTCGAACCCGGCCAAGCGGACCCTCGTCGAGGAGACGGATCTCACCGTCCGCGACGTCGAGCGCCTCGCCCACGTGGTCCACGACGTCCGGGACATCGGAGCCTCGGTCGCCTCGGGCTCGTACCGGACGGCCGGGATGGTCGTCGCGCCGTGCTCGATCCGGACCGCCGCGGCGATCGCGACGGGGCTCACCGGGAACCTGATCACGCGCGCCGCGGACGTGACGCTGAAGGAGGGCCGCCCGCTGATCCTCCTCGTCCGGGAGACGCCGCTCCACGTCGGGCACCTCCGGATGCTCACCGGCCTCGCCGAGATGGGGGCCGTGGTCCTGCCCCCGGTGCCCGCCTTCTACCACCGCCCCAAGGGGCTCGACGACCTGGTCAACCAGACGATCGCCCGCGTGCTCGACCGGCTCGGCCTGCCGCACACCCTCGGCCACGAGTGGCCCGGCACGACGGGCGGGCGGCGCTGAGCGTTTCCCGGCCTGCGTGAAGCTCTGTCAGTTCCAGCACGCGGCCGGGGGGCGCCGCGTCGGGCTGATCGACGGGGACACGGTCCTCGACATCACCAGCCGGGCCGCAGGTCTGACGTCGGTCCTCGACCTCATCGTGCGCGGCCGCACGCCGGCAGGGATCGAGCGCCTGGCCGCGCGCCTCGCCCGCCGGCCGCGCCTCCCGCACCATGCCTGGCGCGCGCTCGACCGCGCCCCCGGGCCGCGGCGTCCCGGGCTCCTCGTGCCGCTCGAGCCGCCCGAAGTCTGGGGGGCCGGGATCACCTACCGGCGGAGCGCCGAGTACTACTCGGCGCACGAGAGCGGCCACGCCCACCGCGAGAAGGGCATCTACGACCACGTCTACGAGTCCGAGCGCCCGGAGCTCTTCTTCAAGGCGACGGCGGCGCGCTGCGCGGGCCCCCACGCGCCGATCGGCCTCCGCGGGGACTCGACGCTCACGGCGGTCGAGGCCGAGCTCGCGGTCGTTGTGGGCGCGGCCGGCGCGATCGTGGGCTACACGGTGGGGAACGACCTCTCGGCCTGGGACATCGAGCGCGCGAACCCGCTCTTTCTCCCGCAGTCGAAGATCTTCCGTGGCGCCTTCGCCTTCGGGCCGGTCCTCGCGACGCCCTCGACGGTGCCCGATCCGCACGCCCTCGAGATCCGCTGCGTGATCGAGCGCGGCGGCCGGGTGCTCTACGAGGGGCGGGCGAACACGCGCGACATGAAGCGCCGGTGCGCCGAGCTCGTGGACTGGCTCGGCCGCTACAACCCCGTCCCGCCGGGGACGGTCCTCTCGACGGGGACCGGGATCCTCGTCCCCGACGCGCACGCCCTCCAGCCCGGCGACGTCGTCAGCATCACGATCGAGGGGATCGGCACCCTGAGGAACCCCGTCCGCCGGCTCGCGGCCTGACGGGCGAGTTCGGGGTCTCCCGCTCCCCCGCTGGGGGAGAGGGCGGGGTGAGGGGGAGCAGTCAGTCGCGCCGCGTGATGACGACGACCTGACCCCGGTCGGAGAGGAACGCGTTCAGGACCCAGCTCACCAGGCTCACCAGCAGCGCCCCCCAGAACGCCGCCCAGAACCCCTGGACCTCGAACCCGCCGACGAGCGCGGAGGTGAGCCAGAGGCAGAGGGCGTTCAGGACGAAGAGGAAGAGCCCGAGGGTGACGAGCGTGAGCGGGAGCGTGAGGACGAGCAGGATCGGGCGGACGAGGGCGTTGACGAGCCCCAGCACGAGCCCCGCCGCCAGCGCGGCGAGCGCGCTCCGGACCTCGATCCCCGGCACGACGTGGGCCGCGGCGACGATCGCCAGCGTGTTGCCGAGGACGCGGAGGATGAATCCCATGGCCCGAGTGTACCGCGGGGCGGGAGCCTGGGCGGGAGGTTACGCGGCTGCTAGAATGGCTGGTGCCGAAGGGGGGACTCGAACCCCCACACCCTTGCGGGCACTAGACCCTGAATCTAGCGCGTCTGCCAATTCCGCCACTTCGGCGCCGAGCAGCGGGTAACGTTACCACCGGCCCCGAGAGCCGTCAAGCCGATGGCCGAGATCGAGAAGCTCGTCGCCTCCAACCGGAAGGCGCGCCACGCCTACGACATCCTCGAGACGTACGAGGCGGGCCTGGTCCTCCGCGGCACCGAGGTCAAGGCGCTCCGCGCAGGGCGCGCCGACCTGAAGCAGAGCTACGCCCGCATCGAGGGAGAGGAGGCGTGGCTCCTCGGCTGCCACATCAGTCCCTACGCCCAGGGGAACCGCTGGAACCACGACCCGCTCCGGCCGCGGAAGCTCCTGCTGCACCGCGCGGAGCTCCGCCGGCTCCTCGGCAAGGTCATGGAGAAAGGATTGACCCTGGTCCCGCTGAGTCTATACTTTAGGCGGGGCCGCGCGAAGGTCGAGCTGGGCCTGGCGCGCGGCCGCAAGCTTCTGGACAAGCGGCACGTCATCCGGGAGCGGGAGGAGCGCCGCGAGATGGATCGCGCGCTCCGGGCTCGCGTCCGGGGATAGCGGTCGGCAGGGGGGCGGAACCCCCCTCCGAGAAAAAGGGGGCGATCGGTTTCGACGGGGATCACGAGGCTCAAGGCTGCACCCCGAGGGCGCCCATCACCTCGTCAAATGGTGGGTCGGCTATAGCTGCCGACAAAGAGCTAGCTCTCGCCGCCTAACACGCGGTGACGTCCGCCTGCCTCGCGCCAGCGGGGGGTGGGGCCGGGCGTCAGATTCCGGTGGCTGGCGTCGCGGACGGGCCTGGGTACCGCGACGCGAGACCTGACAGGCTGGCCCGGCGCGGATCCGGCCCGCAGGAGCCGCGCGGGGCGAGATGAAATCGCGGGCTATGGGTGTAGGGGCCGTGAGCTGACGGTTTCCGGACGTGGGTTCGATTCCCACCGCCTCCACCAAATCTCGCGCGGGGCTCGGGCCGAGCCGGGCCCCGCGCGCGTTTTTTCCCAAAAAGCTTGGGCACGCGCGCGCCGCTTCGCTAGAATGACCGTCGCCCCATGCGCCGGCCGGTGATCCTCCTCGTCCTGCTGACGCTCGCCGCGCTCCTCGGCGCCGCGAGGGCCGAGGCGCGCCCGGTCACCGTGGAGGTCCGCGCGGCGAGCGGGGCGAGCCTCGGCCGGCTCGTCGGGACGGCGGACGATCGGATCGCGTACTTTCCCCTTCACGACGTCGCGCGCCTGACGCGGGCGAGCCTCCGGCCGGCCCGTGACGGGAGCCGTGCGACGCTCGCCCTGCGCGGGGCGAGCGTCGTGGTGCGGCGCGAGAGCCCGATCGCCCTCGTCGCGGGGCGGACGCTCGCCCTGGCGGGGCCGGTCCGGGTGCGCCAGGGCGTCTGGTGGGTCCCGGGCGACCTGCTGGTCCGGGCGCTGCCGGCGCTCCTCGGCGAGGGCGTGCAGATCGGCGCGGCCCCGGCCCCGCCGCCCCCGGCGCCGCCCCCCGTGATCGCCCGGCCGGCCAGCGCGCCAGCGCAGCCGGTCCCGGCGCCCGCGCGGATCACGCCGCGCGGACAGGCCGTGGCTGCGGTGCGGGAGGCTCCGGCGCTTCCCGAGCGACCGGCCGTGCGGGCCGAGCCGCCCGCGCCGCGGGCGGAGCCGGAGCCGAGCGGCCCGTCGGACTCGGCGCCGCTCAAGGCCGGGACGCTCGAGCTGCGCTACCGCTCGTACCCGACCTACACCCGCGTGGTCCTCGAGGGGGGCGCTCCGTTCGAGCCCCGCCTCATCGAGGTGGAGGGCGCGCTGGTCGTCCCGCTCGGGCGGCTCGCCGGCGCGCCCCCGCGTGGGGGCCGGGCGGTGCGGGACGGCCTGGTCGCGTCCCTCGAGCTCGGCGAGGTCCGCGGTGGCCCCGCCCTCCGGGTGACCTTCGAGCGCGAGCCCGCGTCCCGCCGCGCCTATCGACTCCAAGACCCGCCACGGCTGGTCCTCGACTTCTACCGGCGGGCCGCGCCGGCCCCGCTCCCGCCGGGGCGCGTGGGGCTCCAGACGATCGTCCTCGATCCGGGTCATGGCGGGGACGATTCCGGTGCCGTGGGCCCGGGTGGGCTCCGGGAGAAGGAGCTGACGCTGGACGTCGCGCGGCGCGTGGCGGCGCTGATCCGCGAGGAGCTCGGCGTCACGGTCCAGCTCACGCGCACCCGGGATGCGTTCGTGCCCCTCCGCGAGCGGACCGCGTTCGCGAACCGCCAGAAGGCGGACCTCTTCGTCTCGATCCACGTCAACGCGGCGCCGCACGCGACCGCGACGGGGACCGAGAGCTACTTCCTCTCCTCGGAGGCGACCGACAACGCCGCGCGGGCCGCGGCGGCGTTCGAGAACCGCGTGATCGCCCTCGAGCCGGGGCCGCGCACGGGCCCCCGCGACCTCGTGCGCTCGATCCTGTGGGACCTGACCCAGTCCGAGTTCCAGCAGGAATCGAGCCGCCTCGCCGAGGCGCTCCAGGACAGCCTGGAGCGGGCCCTCCGCCTCCCGAGCCGCGGGGTCAAGCAGGCACCGTTCTACGTCCTCGGGGGTGCCGCGATGCCGGCCGTCCTCGTCGAGATCGGCTTCATCTCGAACCCGCAGGAGGAGCGGCGGCTGCAGGACGAGGGCTACCGCGACCGCATCGCCCGGGCCCTCGCCGCCGGCCTCGCCGCCTACAAGGGGCGCTACGACACCAGGGGCGGCGTGGTGGCCCAACCGTGACGCGGCACGACGGCCGCGGGCCGGGCGACCTCCGGCCGGTGCGCCTCACGCGGGGCTACCTGCGGCACGCCGAGGGCTCGGTCCTGGTCGAGGTCGGCGAGACGCGCGTGATCTGCACGGCGTCGGTCGAGGAGCGCGTGCCGCCGTTCCTCCGGGGCCTCGGTCAGGGGTGGGTGACGGCGGAGTACGGGATGCTGCCGCGCGCCACCCTGACCCGGACGCCGCGCGAGACCGGGCGGACCGGCGGGCGGACGCACGAGATCCAGCGGCTGGTCGGGCGCTCCCTCCGGGCCGTCGTCGAGCTCGCCAAGCTCGGCGAGCGGACGATCTACGTGGACTGCGACGTGATCCAGGCGGACGGCGGGACGCGCACCGCGGCGGTCACGGGCGGGTGCCTCGCGCTCGCCGACTGCCTCCACCACCTCGTGGCGGCCGGGCGGCTCGCCGCGAGCCCGCTGCGGGACGTCGTGGCGGCGACGAGCGTGGGGCTCGTCGGCGGGACCGCGGTCCTCGACCTCGACTACACCGAGGACTCGACCGCCGCGGTGGACATGAACGTGGTGATGACAGGCGCGGGGCGGTTCGTCGAGGTCCAGGGGACCGCCGAGCAGACCCCGTTCGACCTCGCCGAGCTGGAGCGGCTCCTCGCGCTCGCGCGGAGCGGGATCGAGCGGCTGCTCGCGCTCCAGCGCCGCGCCCTCGCCGACCGGACGACGACCGTCTTCGCGCTTCCGTGACGCCGCGGCTGGTCCTCGCCACGGCGAACGCCGCGAAGGCGGGCGAGCTCCGCACGCTCCTCGACAGCCTCGGCTACGAGATCCGGACCGCGCGGGACTACCCCGACCTCCGTCTGCCCCCCGAGGGCGATCAGAGTTACGCCGACAACGCCCGCGCCAAGGCCCGGGCGGCCGTCGCCGCGACGCGTGCCGTGGCCTTGGGAGACGACTCGGGCCTCGAGGTCGAGGCGCTCGGGGGCCGTCCCGGCGTGGCCTCGGCGCGCTACGGGGGACCGGGGCTCACGGACGGCGAGCGCGTCGAACGGCTCCTCGCGGACGTGGCCGGTGCCCCGTCCCGCGCGGCGCGCTTCCGGTGCGTCCTCGCGCTCGCCGCGCCGTGGGGGGAGGAGGCGGTCGTCGAAGGGATCGTGGAGGGCGTCCTGGCCGACCGCCCGCGCGGCGCGGGCGGCTTCGGCTACGATCCGATCTTCGTGGTGCCGGCGCTCGGGCGGACGCTCGCCGAGCTGTCCCCGGCGGACAAGCACCGCCTGAGCCACCGCGGCCGCGCCGTCGCCGCGGCGCGCCCGATCCTCGAGCGGTGGCGCGGACGAGCCGCGGCGGGGGGCGGCGGCTCTTGACGCGTCGGAGCGCGGCCCGTACCGTAGGGTCCGACGTCGGGGCGTAGCGCAGCCAGGTAGCGCACCTGCCTTGGGCGCAGGGGGTCGGCCGTTCAAATCGGCTCGCCCCGACCACTCCTACCCCGTTCCCGGGGCGCGCAGGAGGAACGATCTGATGCGACGGGGTGCAAGGGTCGGGCTTGCGGCCGTCGGGTTCGCCGCGGCGCTCGCCTCGGGGGCCCTGGCCTACAGCTGCCCGATCCTCATCAGGGACGCCGAGGAGCTGATCGCGAAGGCCCAGGTGGCCGTGACGAAGTCGGCGAGCCCCGACAAGCCGCAGGCCGAGCAGGCGCTCGCGGAGGCGCGGCGGCTCGTCGCCGAGGCGCGGAAGGACCACGAGGGCGCCAAGGCGAAGGCGAACCACGCCACAGCCGTTCGGAAGCTGAGGACGGCAAAGGCCTTCGCCGAGGAGGCGCTCGTCCTCTCTCAGCCCTGAGCCGGGTCCCTACCGGGCGGGCACCAGGCGGAGGACGCGGTCGTCGTCCGGCGCCGGCGCGCCGCGGCCGTCGCGGTTCGACGTCGTGACGTAGAGGGCGCCGTCGGGTCCTTCCGCCACTTCCCGGATCCGCCCGTACTCCCCGTCGAGGAGCCGCTCCTGCCGCACCACCCGCCGGCCCTCGACGACGACGCGGATCAGACAGCGGCCACGCAGGCAGCCGAAGACGAAGCTGCCGCGGAAGTCGGGGAAGGCCGAGCCCCGGTAGAACGTCGCCCCCGCGGGCGCGATCGCGGGGGTGTAGACGAGCAGCGGCGACTCCATTCCGGGCTGCGAGCGCGTGTGGGAGACGACCGGCCAGCCGTAGTTCCGGCCGGCCTCGACGAGGTTCACCTCGTCCCCGCCGCCCGGCCCGTCGAACCCCGAGGGGCCGTGCTCGGTCTGGAACAGGAGCCCGGTCGCGGGGTCCCAGTCGAGCCCCTGGGCGTTCCGGTGCCCGTACGACCAGATCTCGGGTCGGGCGCCGGCCCGGGCGACGAAGGGGTTGTCCGCCGGCACCGAGCCGTCGTCGTTCAGGCGGAGCGTCTTCCCGGCCAGGGAGTCGAGCCGCTGCGCCAGGTCCCGCCGCGCGGCGTCGCCCGTCGTGACGTAGAGCTTGCCGTCGGGCCCGAAGCGGAGGCGCGTGCCCGCGTGGACGCTCGCCGCGGGGATCCCCTCGAGGAGCACCGTGCGCTCCGCGAGCCCCCGGCCCGTCTCCCGGAACCGGAGCACGCGCACCGCGAGCCCGTCGGCCCGGTACGTGTGGGCGAGGTAGAGGTGACGGGTCTCGGCGAACCGCGGGTGGAGGGCGAGCCCCATGAGGCCGGCCTCGCTCGCGGCCGCCACGTCCGCGATCACGGCGAGGGGCTCCGGGCGAAGCCGCCCCCCCTCGATCACCCGCACCCGGCCCGGGCGCTCCGTGAGGAGGATGCGCCCGTCCGGGGCGAAGGCGAGCGCCCAGGGGACCTCGAGGCCCGCGGCCACCGTCTCCACGCGGAACGGGGCTGGTGCGGCGTGGGCGTCGCGCGCCGGCCCGACGCCGGCGGAGGGGCCGCAGCCGGTCGCGAGGAGCGAGCCGAGGCCGAGCGCGAGGGCCGTCCTCGTCGTGGTCAGCATGCGTCGCCGAGTATAGCCGACCCCGGCACCCGCGGCTCGTGTGCTATCCTCGCGGGAGCCGTACACACCGCACGGGTCGAACCGGAGGGCCTTCGCAATGACCACCCCATCGGGCGAGCGGGTCGCGTACTACAACGGGCGGATCGTCCTGGAGAGCGAGGTGCGGGTCCCGTTCCGCGACCGGGGCTTCATCTTCGGTGACGCGGTCTTCGACACGACCCGGACCTTCGGCCACCGGGTCTTCAAGCTCCGGCCGCACGTCGAGCGCCTCTATCGGTCGCTCCGCTACCTCCGGCTCGACCCGGGGATCCCGCCGGCCCGGATGATCGAGATCACCGAGGCGGTGCTCGCGCGGAACCTTCCCCTCCTCGCGCCCGACGAGGACTACTGGGTGACGCAGCGGGTCTCGCGCGGGACGGACCCGGCGTTCGTGCCCGGGGCGCCCGGCGGCCCGACGGTCATCGTCGAGTGCCTGCCCCTGCCGCTCCGGGCGCGGGCCCGGCTCTTTCGCGACGGGATCCGGGTGATCGTGCCGTCGGTCCGCCGGGTGCCGCCCGAGTGCCTGAGCCCGCGGGCGAAGACCCACAACTACCTGAACCTCATCACCGGCGACCTGGAAGCCCGCGCCCGGGACCCGGAGGCCTGGGCGGTGCTCCTGGACATCCACGGGAACCTCGCCGAGGGGACCGGCAGCAACCTCTTCCTGGTGAAGGGCGGCACGGTGTCGACGCCGCGCGGGGAGTTCGTCCTCGGCGGGATCAGCCGCGAGACGGCGATCGAGCTGGCGCGCGAGGGCGGGATCTCCGTCCTCGAGCGGGACCTCGATCTCTACGACGCCTACAGCGCCGACGAGGCGTTTCTCACGTCCACGAGCCTCTGCATCTGCCCGGTGCGGAGCGTCAACGGCATTCAGATCGGCGGCGGGGAGGTCTGGGGCCCGATCACCCGGCGGCTCGCCGACGCGTACGCGCGGCTCGTGGACTGCGACTTCGTCGCGCAGTACCTCAAGCGCCTCGAGGCCTGACGGGTCCGCGGGGATCATGCCCCACCTGTTCCCGCATCTTACGGGGCGGCGGGCCGGGCAGCCGCGACGGGACTTCCGCAAGGCGTGGCAGACCGCGTGCCGGAAGGCCGGCGTGCCGGGGATGCTGCGGCACGACTTCCGGCGGACGGCGGTGCGGAACATGGTCAACGCGGGGATCCCGGAGCGCGTGGCCATGAGCGTGACCGGCCACAAGACCCGGTCGGTGTTCGACCGCTACCACATCGTCTCGCCCGGCGACCTCCAGGAGGTCGCCCGAAAGCTCGCGGGCACAATTTCGGGCACAGTCGCCCCGGGACGGTTGACACCCGCGCCGTAACCCCGCATGCTTCAAGCGCGCGCGCCTGTAGCTCAGTGGATAGAGCAACGGCCTTCTAAGCCGTGGGTCGGGGGTTCGACTCCCTCCAGGCGCGCCACGCGTTCACGATCGGCGCGGGGGCTCCGGCGACTTCGCGCACTCGGGGCAGATCTCGCGTTCCTCGTCGTAGGCGATCCCGTGGATGGGGCAGCGCACGATCGGCGGCATGGGCGACGATGACCTCGTCGCCCAGCGTACCATTCGAGCGGGGGGCGCACGTCAGGATTGTGAGATGACATCACCCGGTGCCGGCGATCGCCGCCGATGAGTGCCGCTCCCAGAAGTCCTCGAAGCGACCGCTGAGCTTGCAACAGCGCAGGGCGATGATCGC
>Ga0114945_10000448_pt1 | contig 26492 bp, 18 predicted proteins | sample OV2TP3_FD_87194 | JGI IMG/M metagenome (GOLD analysis project Ga0114945, IMG submission 87194) | Hot spring microbial communities from Beatty, Nevada to study Microbial Dark Matter (Phase II) - OV2 TP3 | ecosystem: Environmental > Aquatic > Thermal springs > Hot (42-90C) | place: USA: Beatty...
GTGGAGGATCCGGTTGAGGACCCGATCGACGAGCTGGGCGACTTCCTGCTTTCCGGAATCGTCGAGGGCGGAGAGTCGCGAGAGGGTCTTCTTCGCCTCTTCGTCGCCGATTCGGTGGAAGAGTTCGCGGAGCTGCGCGAGGATTCGATGGAGATCGAGGGCCTCGATCTCGGACATCGCCAGGTCGGCCGCCCGTTCGAGATCGGGCTGAACGATTTGGATTTCGCGCTCTCGGTCACGAAGGTTTTGTCGGACGATTTCCTGGAGGTCGTCGATGTCGAACAGATAGACGTTGTCCAACTGGTTGACGTCGGGGTGGATGTTCCGCGGGACACCCAGATCCAGGAGCACCATCGGCTCGCGGCGTCGCGCTTCCAAGGCGGCTTGGACGTGACGGAGAGTGAGGACGAACCCCTCGGAGGAGAGGCAAGAGACGAGGAGATCCGCGCGCGGCAGGGCCGTCGGCAGGTCCTCCAGGGAACAGGCCTCGGTCCCGAGGTTTCGCCCTTTCTCCAGGGTACGATTGGCCACGAGGATCCGGCGGACGCCCCGCTCTCGAAAGGCCTCGACGGCGAGGCGGCCGGTCTCTCCGGCGCCCACGACCAGGAGGGTCCGGGAGCCCAAGTCCGAAAAGATCTTCCCGGCCAGCCGTGCGGCCACCGAGGGGATGGAGACGCTTCGTTCGGCGAGGGAGGTCCCCGTGTGGACCCGTTTCGCAAAGGTCAAGGCGGACTGGAAGAGCTTGTTGAGCGTGCGTCCCGTGGATCCGGATTCATGCGCGACATGGTAGGCCTCCCGAACTTGCCCGAGGATTTGCGTTTCTCCCGGCACCATCGAGTCGAAGCCTGCGGCTACTGCGAAGAGATGGCGGGCGGCCTCCAGGCCGTCATGGACATATAGACGAGGGAGAAGCTCCGCCGGGGGGACGCTTCGGCGCCGGGCCAGAAACTCCGTAGCGTCCGCGGGCGCGGCCTCGTGAACGTGGATCAACTCCACCCGATTGCAGGTGGAGAGGATCACCGCCTCCGTGGCTCCCAGCGCCTCGCGCGCCGCGGCAAGTTCGGTAGGGAGCGCGGTGGAGGGAATCGCCATCCGCTCGCGCAACTCGATCGGCGCGCCCCGATGGCTCAGTCCCGTTACCCGAATGGCCATGATATAAAAGAAGCCTGGCTATTTCTATATCATCGGTACCGGTGGAAGGGGCTCCAGAACGCGCTGGCCCAGAAGGCAAGGAGGACGAGGGCGAACGAAACCACGCTCGCCCAGGCGGTGCGCTTCCCGCGGAGAAGGGGGACAAACGACCCCACCGTCACCAGAACGTACGCCAGCCAGGTGGCCGTGGTAAGGAAGACTTTCGGGTCGGTCCGCCACGCGTTCGAGGCCGTCTCGATCGTGCGCGCGTACAAATACCCGACGATGAGGCCGACGGTCAGGAGGGCGGCCCCTGCGGCAGTGCCGGCGATCGTCATGCGATACATCGTCTCCAGCGGGGGCAGGAGGCCGAGTACGGTCTCCGTGGGGCGCACCTTGAGCTTCCTCTGTTCGAAGAGGAAGAGCATCCCCCCGACGAACGCCAGAGAGAGTGCGCCGAAGGCGACAAGCATGATGAGGACGTGGGCCGTCGCCCACGGGGTGAGGACTTTTTCCGGACGCGGGCCGCCATCGGCGCCGACAAGGGTGGCCACCAGCGCGAACGAGAGCGCCGTGGGAGCGCAACCCACCGAGAGCACCCTCGTCCCGCGCACCAGGTCCGCGGCGACCCCCAGGAACATCACGCTCGAAGCCAGCAGCAGCGCAAAATCGAAGAGCGTAGTGGGAGGGATCCCCCCACGAATAAAAAGAACCGCGGCATGGGCTCCACCCGCGACCAGGGACAAGCACACCCCCGCCCCGAGGAGTCGGCGCGATCCGCGGCGGATCGCCGAGAAAAGCAGGACCACCGCACCGAAGTAGAAGGTCAGACCCAAGTGGAGAAGCAAGATCGAAGGCACCGGAAGATCCCCCGTCGACGGCGTCCATTATACCATGGAGCGCGTCCTTCTCGCTTCCGCCCCCCATTGACGCGGGAGCGGGTTATAATTCGACCGGAATCTTCGAGATGGGACAGACGCTGAAAGACCGCGACATCGGAGATCTGGCGGTTCGCCACCACTTCATCTCGCCGGAAGAACTGGAGGCGGTTCTCGAGGCCCAGAAACTGTCGGACCCCACTCGAGCCGTCTCCGAAATCCTCCTCGAAATGCAGCTCGTCACCCAGACGCAGCTCGATCGCCTGATGCGGATGCGCGAGAAACCCACCGAGCAGCTCTCCTCCATCAACGATCTCTTCGGCCGGTTGGCCGTCCAGCTCGAGTTCGCCAGCACCGAGCAAGTGGACGAGTGCCTTACCGAGCAACGCTTGCTCGAGTCTCAGGGCCAGCACATGAGACTCGGACAGATCATGTTGAAACGCCGGCATCTGAACACGGAGCAGTTCCTGGAAATCCTTCGCCTTCAGGAGAAGACCGTCTTGACCTGCCTGGCGTGTCAGGCGCGCTATCTCGCCGGCGACTTGGGGAATCCCGAGGCGGGGGGAATCTTCCGATGCACGACGTGTCAATCGGTCCTGAGCGTTCCGGGAAGCTCGGTCCCGAAGTCCGAGGCGCTGACCCCTCCGATCCGCGCCGTCTCCCCGCCTCCGGAAAAGCCGCCCTCCAGCCATGGCCCGGAGTCCGGAGTGGAAACCATCCGGATGGCCGGAACCCCGAAGAGTCGTCCGCCCTCCACTTCGGCGAAGCCTCCTTCGCAGGCTTCCGGCGGTGGGAAAAAGATGTTCGGCCGGTACGAAGCGTTGGAAATTCTCGGACGAGGGCCCCTCGGTGTCGTCTACCGCGCCCGAGACTTGCAGCGCCATCGGACGGTCGCGCTGAAGGTCCTCGAGGGAGAAAAACCGGACCCGCAAGTGGCCCAGCGCTTCCTCCGCGACGCTCGACTGGCGGCGCAACTGGACCATCCGGGGATCGTGGAGATCCATGAAGTCGGATCGAACGAGGAGTCCCCCTACTTCGCGATGGAGTTCGTCGAGGGAAGGACCCTCGCTCGGATGTTGGAGGAGCGCCGGGCGGCCCGGGACGAGTTCGTTTCGATTCTCGAGAAGGCGTGCCGAGCGGCGGAGTACGCCCACTCGCAGGGAGTGACGCATCGGAATCTCAAGCCGTCCAACATCCTCGTCGATTCGTCCAAAGCCCCGCGGCTCTCGGACTTCGGCCATCGCGCTCGAGCTTCCGCGGCGAGCGCTCCGGAGTTGGTGCGCGGCGAGGAAGAGTCGATCGACGCGCGCAGCGACGTCTACTCGCTCGGGGCCATCCTGTACGAGATTCTGACCGGCCGGCCTCCCTACGAGGGCTCCAAGGCCGAAGAGATCGCGGCGGCGATCGAGGACGGAGTGCCTCCCCGGCCGCGCACCGTCGTGCCCGATCTGCCTCGCGAGCTGGAGCTCATCTGCCTGAAGGCCATGGATCGGGACCGGGCTCTTCGCTATCCCAGCGGAGGCGAGATGGCCGACGACCTCCGTCGCTATCTCGAAGGAGAACCGGTCACCGCCAGGCCGATCTCGGTCATCACTCGGGTCGGGAGCCGCGTCCGCCGGCATTGGGGACTGTCCGTTCTTCTGCCGCTCCTGGTGTTGCTGCTCGCCGGAGGGGTCGTTTTCGGCATGAGCTGGTGGAAGAAGCTCCGCAAACAAAAGGAGCGGGAAACCGCGGACGCCCGCCGCAAGCAGGCCGATGTCCCCTACAAAGAGGGCTTCACCCTTCAGGACGATTCGGTTCGCCCCCTTCAACAGGATCGGGAGAACCTTCGGGACTTGCGGGGACATCTTCGCGACGCTTCGCTCAAGTCGGACGAAGCGGCCCGGCTCCTTCCTCGGGAGCAAGCGGAGGTGGCCTCGGCGCTCAGGGGCGCCCGCTCCCGATTCTCGGAGATGGTCCAGAGCCTCCTCGCCGGAACGGCTCAGGGCTCCTCGATGCTGGGGGAAATGGCCGCGGCCCGAGAAAAGCTCGCTCAGGCCACTCGGTCGGTTCGAAAGCCCTCCTCGGAAGTGGATCGACTACTTCGGGAGACCGGGGAACACCAGAAGGAGGCGGAACGCCTTCTCAAGCGAATCAAGGCGTGGCCCGGCGAGGTCCGGCTTCAGCTCGAAGCGGCGATCGCCAAGCTGGACGTCGCGATCGGGCTGGACCCGGAACACCCCGAATCTCTCCACCTCCGCGGTCGCCTGCACCTTCTCTTGGGCCGCTACGGGGCCGCGGGAACGGATTTCGCCGCCGCCCACCGGGCGTACCAGAAGACCATCGCGTGGAAGGAAGAGGAGCCGTCGGCGACGGCCGACTTGGAACGGCTTCGGAGGATGCAGAGCGAGTTGCGATACGAGCGCGGAAAATACCTCTTCCTCGTCTACGAGCTCTGGCGCGGCCGTCCGATGGTGCTCTTCGGAGACGGCGGCGAGAGCCTGTCCTTCACGACGACCGAGACCGCTCCAGCGGAAAAGACACGCCGGGAGATGGCGGAGGAATTCCGGGCCTTCCTCGCCTCCGGACGGGGCGAGCCGCCCGAGATCATGCTCGCCCAGACCGCCCTCTACGTGGCGGGCGAAGCGGCTTCCGGATTCAAGTTGTCCGAGGCGGATCCCTATCTCCGGGGAGACAAGAGCGACGGCGTGCCATTGCGAGTGCTCGCGCTGGCTCATCAGAAAGACCGATCGGTTCGAAAGCCGTTCGAACAGTACCACGCGGCCGCCTACCCCGGCTCCCCCTTGATCGACCACTCGAAGCCGCTGTATGGACTCCCCATCCATCCGCGCGTGGCGTTGGAATGGGCTCTGGAGCTGCACTCGCAGGCGATCGCCGAGGCCGCCACCCCCGAGCTTCTGGCGAATCGCGGCGTTCTGAAACTGGCCCTCCGGCGGTTCGAGGAGGCGCAGGCCGACTTCGACAAGGCGCTCGAGAGCCGGCCGGCAGACGCCGAGATCCAATTACGAAAGGCCGCCGTACTGGCGGCGATGGGAAAGACCGATGCCGCCTTTGCCCTCGTCCGTCAAGTGGCGGCCGGGGGAACCTCCACGGCCGAAGCCGTGGCCTGGCGCGCCTCGCTCCTTCTGAATTCGGGGGATCCGGAGGCCGCGCTCCCGGAGGTCGAAAAGGCTCTCAAACTCCTTCCCGAAGATCCGACGCTGCTCTATCTCCTGGGGCGGGTGCATCTGGCCCGGGGCGATGCCAGCCTAGCCATGCACTACCTCCGGCGCGCGGCCGACTCACTCCCCTCGTTCTACCAGGCGCATGCGCTCTGCGGCGCCGCCAAGGTGGAGATTCAGGACTGGCTCGGAGCCAAGGAGGCGGCGCGCGAGTCGATCCGCCTGCGCCCGGACTACGCTCTGGCCTACATCGTCCTCGCCCGAGATCGCCATCGGAACGGAGACATGGAGGCCGCGGAATCCGATCTCGATCATGCGGCGAAGCTGGATCCGAGGTCGCCTCTGCCGTGGATCTGGCGCGCCGAGTTCCTGAGGCTGAACGCGTGGGTGAAGTCCCGCGAATTCGTCAACCGCCGATTCAAAGAAAACCTCACTCAGAAGTCATTCTCGACCGCCATCACGCAAGCGCGCGACGCGTATGGGAAGGCCGCCTCGATCGATCCGACTTCGGTCGAAGCGCACGCGATGGCGTTGATGTGTCGGTTGGAGTTGGGAGAGGACGAGGCCTGGAACGCCCTAACGGACCTCATCAAACGATTCCCGAAGGCGGCGCTCCCGGTGGAAATCCGCGCGGCGGTGCACTACTTCAATCAGCGCTATGCCCCCGCGATCCAGGACTGGGAGCTCGCCGATAAACTCCAGCCGGCGAGGAAGCCCTATTTCCGGGAGAAGATCGAGGAGGCGAAGCGGAAGAAAGAGGAGGAGGAATCGCGCCCCGCGTGGTTCAAGGGATTCGATCGCGCGAACAAGCTTCTCCATGCCAACCGCTATCCGGATGGGCTGAAAGCCTTCCGCGAAGCGGAGAAGACCTTGCCGGCGGAACTCCCTCCGGAGCGCACGGCCGAGTATTCCATGCTGGTCACGGGAGCCTACAACTACGCCTGCGCCCTCGCGGTGGCCGCGGGGGAAGAAGGCGCGGATCGCCGGAGCCTGGTCGAAGAGGCCTTCAAGTGGCTCCAGATATCGATCGAGTTGGGCTTCGGAGTCTCCCGGGACGGCGGGTCGTGCCGCCATGCGAACGGGGCCGAACACGCGCGGTTCGATGTCGATCTCAAGATTCTTCGCGAAGATCCCCGGTTTCTCCGGATCCTTCAGTACGCGGAGCATTGATCGACGACGCAGGACCAAGGTAGAATACCCCCAGCCTCTTGGAAACCCGCATCCTCAAACTAGATCCGGAACGGTTCGATCCGACCCAACTCGACGAGGCCGCGGATTGCCTGCGTCGGGGAGGATTGGTCGCGTTTCCCACCGAGACGGTGTACGGGATCGGCGTCAATCTGGACTCGGCGGATTCCGTGCGGCGGCTCCTGGAGATAAGACAGAGTCCGGCGGAGAAGCACATTACCATTCACCTGGGATCGCGGGAGGAGGTCGCGCGCCATCTCCGCGCTCCTGTGCCCGTGGCGGCCCAGCGGCTGATCCGCCGATTCTGGCCCGGTCCGCTCACCCTGGTCTTGCCGGTGGAGGACCGAACCGTGGGAGTGCGCTTTCCCGATCACCGAGTGGCGCAGGAGCTCATCCGTCGCTCGAAGGCGACCGTCGGGGCTCCCTCGGCGAATCTAGCGACGAATCCCCCGGCGGTGGATGCGGAGGAGGTCCGCCGAACCTTCGAAGGGCGGATCGAGTTCATCGTCGACGCCGGTCCGAGCCGCCACCGCGTGGCTTCCACGGTCGTTCGGGTGGAGGGGCGATCGGTTCGGGTGGTGCGCGAAGGCGCCATTCCCCGAGCCCTCATCGACGAGGCGAACGCGCCGACGGTGCTCTTCGTCTGCACGGGTAACACCTGCCGCAGTCCCATGGCGGAGCGGCTGCTGCGCGCGATGCTCGCGAAAACTCCCGGGGCCGAGAGCGTGCGAGTCCTTTCGGCCGGGACCGCCGCGGGGCTCGGGATCTCGGCGTCCGGAGAGGCCGAGATCGCCGTGCGAGAGTTCGGGGGACAACTCCAGGGACATCGGTCCCAGCCCCTCTCGATTTCGATGGCGGAGGATGCCGACCGGATCTACGTCATGACGGAAGGACACCGGAGAGTCCTCGAGGAGTGGATGCCGGACGTCGCGTCGCGCGTCGCCCTGTTGGATCCCGAGGGCGGAGAGATCGAGGATCCGATCGGAGGAACGCTCGACACGTATCGCGGGACGGCGAAGCGGATCCACGGCTGTTTGGAGAAGCGCTGGGGGGAGATCGTGGATCTGGTCCGAAAGGAGGATCGATGAAAATCGCGATCGGGGGCGATCACTCCGCATACCGAATCAAGGAGGAGATGAAGGCCAGGCTGGTGGCGCTCGGCCACGAGGTCGAGGACGTGGGGACCCATTCGGAAGAATCGGTCGACTACCCCGATTTCGCCGAGCAGGTGGCCCGCGCCGTCGCCGGCGGGCGCGCCGATCGGGGCGTCCTCATGTGCGGCACGGGGATCGGGATGTCGATCGCGGCCAACAAGATCTCCGGCGTTCGGGCCGCTCTTGTGACGGACGAGTTCACGGGGGAGATGAGTCGCCGCCACAACGACGCGAACGTCTTCTGCGCGGGAGTCCGCGTCCTCCCTCCGACCAAGATCGGCGAACTCCTGGAAGCGTGGTTGAAGACGCCCTTCGAGGGCGGCCGGCACGAGCGGCGGGTGGAAAAAATCCGCAAACTCGAGTAGCTCACTTCTTGGGGGCCGCCTTCTTCAGCACTCCCTCGCGCTCCAAGAGTTCGCGCAGCATTCCGTGCAGCTCCTGGAATCGCGCCAGGTGGGGAACCTCCCCGCCCGTCTTGGCGAGATCCTGATCCTTCTGGATCTGCCGCCCGATCTCCCGATGGAACTCGAGGATCAGGCGGGCTTTGACGTGCGTGAAGGCGAGGATGCCGAGGTAGGCGAACGCCCCCGCGCCCCCCACGACGAGGACCGCCATGAGGGGGAGGAGGTTCCGCAGGGCCTCGATCGTCTCTCGGCTCGTCTCCACCCCAGCGCCGCCCGAAAGCCCATCGTCCCCGACTCTCCATTTCGCCTATCCCCGAACTCAGAATCGGCTCGAGTCTCGGGGAAACTTGGGTCACTTCCATCCGGCCAGGACGTGAAGCTGGGGGAGCACGAGGACCTCGATTCCCCGCCGCTCGAATCGCTCTCTCGCGCGCGCGAGGAGGACGCCGTCCGGGGGCCGCACGGAACCGGCGACGGGAGTGGCCACCTGGAGGACCGCCGGCATCCCGGGATCGACGTCGGCGATCAACTCCGCCGCGCGTTCCATCTCTTCGATCCGCGCCTCCGCGGTGGTGACGATCTTCACGAATCCGCGCCCCCGCGCGATCTCGAGACATCGGCGCACGTCGGGTTCGTCGAACCGCACCCCGGGAGTGGACGGGAGTTTGTAGTCGAGCGCGAAGATGTCGATGACGTCCGCGACCTTCGCGAGTCGGTCGGAGAGGGTCCCGCTCGTGTCGAGGTAGGTGAGCAAGCCGAGGGAACGCGTCCGCTCCGCGAGGTCGCGCAGGAACTCCGGTTGAAGCACGGGCTCGCCTCCGGTGAAGCTCACGGAGTGGAACCGCTCGCGCGAAGTCCAATCCTGGAGAATCGTCGCGACTCCCTCCGGCTCCACCGGATTCGGGCGAACCTCTCCCTCCAGGCTCCACGTCTTGGAGCGCTCCCAGGATTCCGGGGTGTCGCAGTAGTGGCAGCGGAGATGACATCCTCCGAGTCGGACGAAGACTTGACGGACCCCCGCGTAGGGCCCTTCGCCCTGCCAGGATCGGAACATCTCCAGGAGATGACCCCTCATAGCCCCGCTCGGAGACTCCGGAGGCAGGATTCGCACTTCCGGCACCAGCGCCGTCCGCCTTCGTAGCACGGCCACACGTGCCCGAGGGGGGCGTCGAGCTTTCGTCCCAACCGGACGATCGCGGCTTTGTCGAGACGCGCGGTGAAGCTCACGACTCGGACGCCGTTCGCCGTGGAGAACGAGAGCGCGCGGTTGATCGCCCGCACGTAGGCGGCGGAGTTGTCGGGAAACGTCTCCGCTTCTTCGCGGTTGAAGCCCGTCACCAGCCGCTCCGCGCCCGCCGACTCCGCGTGGGCGGCGGCGATCTCGATGAAGCAGCCGTTGCGGTTGGGAACCCAGACGGCCCGCGCGCTCGCCTCCGACATCTCGCGTTCCGGAAGCCGCTCGCGCCGGTCGACGAGGGCCGTCTTCGTCCACGCGCGAAGCCATGGGATTTCGACGACGCGATGCGAGACGCCATACTGTTCGGCGATCTTGCGGGCGGCCTCGCGCTCGCGCCGCGCGGCCCGCTGGCCGTAGTCGAAGGTGAGGGCCGACACGATCGTCCACCGGCGCACGGCGACCGCGAGCGACACGGTCGAGTCGAGCCCGCCGGAAAGTATTGCGACGCCCTTCATGCCCGAGGATTATAGGTCCGTGCGGTCTTTCGTCGCCATTCCCATCGACGATGCGATGCGGGCCCGAATCTCCGAGACGCAGAAGGCGCTCCAGCGCGCCGAGGCCGAGGTCCGGTGGGTGTCGGCCGAGAATCACCACCTCACGCTCAAGTTCCTCGGAAACCTCGAGGAAGCGGAATCGGATCGCCTCCGAGAGCGACTCCGCCAAGAGGCGGCGCGATTCCCTCCCCTCGATCTGGACTTCTCCACCGTCGGGCGATTTCCGAAGGGAGGGCCGCCCCGGGTTCTGTGGATCGGCTGCCGCGGATCGGATGTGGCGAAACTGGTCGGACTGGCGGAGGCGATCGAACGGGTCGCCCTCGAAATCGGGGTGCCGCGCGAGGAGCGCCCCTTCTCTCCGCACTTGACCATCGGGCGCGTGAAGTCTCCGCGGAACCAGGACCGGCTTCTCCGCGCGATCGAGGCGAGGCGGGACGACGTCTTCGGACAGCGCCGGACGGAGTACTTCACCCTCTACCGAAGCACCCTTACGTCCGCGGGGCCGATCTACGAGGAAATCGAGCGGTTTCTGCTGGGGAGGTAACGCGTCCTCGATGCGGAAGGTCCACCCAGGGAGAGCCCACTTCCTCTCTTCACCGAATCCCGAATGCCGACCTCACTCAAGCTTGGCACCGCAATACATGCAGGCATTGGCTCGTGTGGCCCGCTTGCGGCCGCACTTTGGGCACGGATCGAGTCGGACCGGTTGCGGTTTGCGGCGTTCCTGCGTGACCGCAAGGAGCTTCTGCTCCAGCCCCTGAAGGATATCGAGGCTGGTCATGGGGGGGCGTACTTCGACGAATACCCATTCCATGGGATTGATCAGCGTGACGGGTCCGACCGAGTTTGCGAGCGCGGCAGCAACAGCGGCCACCTCTTCCCCGGCATCATTGTGAACATCAAACCAGAGGGACGGGACGTTTTCCTCGTCGAGCTCAAACTCCTCCAATTGGTCGCCCCAGAAGGTAAGGCCATCGCGATGAAGAAAAGGGATGGCTTCTAGAACATGGGCGAGTCGCTCCACCGGAATGCCCGGAAGATCGCCGGGGAATTCGGAGGAGGGGATGGCGGCGACGCTCGCTTCGCGCGCTAGAGCGATGATGAAATGAGTCCCCATCTACCCCCTCCTCCAGGTCTTGTTTCCGTGCCGGAGCTCTACGCCCACTCCGTCGCCTTGCCGATGCTCATCAGGAACTCCGCGTTCGTCTTCGCCTTCTTCACGCGGTCGATGAGCGTCTCCATCGCCTCGATGAGCTTCATGTCGGCGAGGACCTTGCGCAGCACCCAGATTCTCTTGAGTTCGTCCGGGTGGAGCAGGAGCTCTTCCTTGCGCGTCCCGGATCGGGTCAGGTCGAACGAGGGGAAGATGCGGCGGTCCGCGAGCTCGCGGACGAGATGGATTTCGCTGTTGCCCGTTCCCTTGAACTCTTCGAAGATGACCTCGTCCATCCGGCTGCCGGTGTCGATGAGGCAGCTCGCCACGATCGTGAGCGATCCGCCTTCCTCGATCTTCCGCGCGGCGCCGAAGAAACGCTTGGGTCCCTGGAAGGCGGTGGAGTCGATGCCGCCGGAGAGAATTCGGCCGGAGTGCGGCGCCTCGGTGTTGTAGGCGCGCGTCATCCGGGTCAGGGAGTCCACGAGGATCACCACGTCCTTGCGGTACTCCACGAGGCGCTTCGCCTTCTCCAACACCATCTCGGTGACCTGGATGTGGCGCGCAGGGGGCTCGTCGAAGCACGAGGCGATCACCTCGGCTTCGCCCTTGAGATTCCGCTTGAAGTCCGTCACCTCTTCGGGCCGCTCGTCGATGAGGAGGACGATGAGATACACCTCGGGGTGGTTCTTGAGGACGGCGTTGGCGATCTTCTGGAGGAGGATCGTCTTGCCCGTGCGCGGCGCGGCGACGATGAGCGCTCGCTGACCCTTTCCGAGCGGGGCGATCATGTCCATCACGCGCAACGAGAGCTCGTTCGAGTCCACGTCTCCCAACCGGATCCGTTCGTTGGGGTGGAGCGGCGTCAGGTTCTCGAACGCGATCTTGCCTTGGACCGATTCCGGATTCTCGTGGTTGACCGCTTCGACTTTGAGAAGGGCGAAGTACTTCTCCCCGTCCTTGGGCTGGCGGATCTGCCCGCTGATGATGTTCCCGGTCCGCATCCCGAACCGCCGGATCTGCGAGGGGGAGATGTAGATGTCGTCCGGGCAGGGAAGATAGTTGTACTTGGGCGATCGCAGGAAGCCGAACCCTTCGGGCAGGACTTCGAGCACGCCTTCGCCGAAGAGGAGGCCGTTCTGTTTGGCTTTCTCTTGGATGATTCGGTAGATGAGCTCCTGCTTCTTCATCCCCATGATGTCCTTGACGCCGTCTTGGCGGGCGATCTTGAGGAGCTCGGCGACGGTGCAGTCTTGGAGCTTGGAGAGATAGACCTCTTCGCGCTTCACCCGCTCGTATTTCTCGTTCGTGTCGTGGCGGGGCGGAGCGGGGGGCGGCTCCGGAGGCGGCGGGGGAAGCGGAATGGGAGTGGATTCGACGACAGGAGCCGGCGGCGGGGGGCCCCCGTTGTTGGGAGCCTTCTCGACGTTCTCCGGTGCGTCCTTCGCCTTGCGCGGTACCATGAAACCCCCTTACCTATGATGGGACGGTATTCCCAGATCCCGGAGCACGGCCCGCACCTGACGGGCTGCGGCCGCCCGGGATCCGCTGTTGTCGATCACGTAATCGGCCCTTCGGCGCTTTCGAGAAAGCGTCCACTGGAATCGCTCCCGCCGCCGGAGTTCGCCTGGGCCCCAACCCCGGTTCCGGACGCGCCGGAGCCGGACGGCTCTCGGGGCATCCACGAAGGCGATCCGGTCGCACGTCGCGTCCGCGCCCGCTTCGAGGAGGAGAGGGGCGTCCAGAACCACGATCCGTTTTCGGGAACGAGAGATTCGGTCTCGGACCTCCCGCTGGATCCTCGGGTGCACGATCTCGTTCAACCTTCTCACCGACTCCTCGTCCCGAAACGCCACACGCGCGAGGGCCGTCCGGTCGATGCGGCCGTCGCACAACACCGCCGGTCCCCATTCCGCAACCAGACGCCCTTTCAAGGCCGGATGGTCGAGAAGCTGATGCACCAACCGGTCGGCATCGAGGATCTCCGCGCCCAGATTCGCGAACACCGAAGCCACCGTGGATTTTCCGCTTCCGATTCCCCCGACGAGTCCGAGGACCCAGGGGCGTTTCCTCATGAGGTCAAGCTGAACGACTCGCAGCGACTATCGCGAATCACCTTCCGGGACTTGTGGGATCAACTACCCTACTCTGGAGAGGCCCTGTTTCCATTGGGATGCTAGCACCCGCAGGGCGATGAAGTCAAATGAAATCCGTGGGAATCGATTCTCTGCGGGCTTCGGCCGGGCTCGCCCGTCTAGTTGAAAGACGCGCGCGGGCTAAATCCGTTGACCGCCCGCCGCCCCGCACTACAATAGCGGGCTGTTCCCGACCTTCGATCGGAGCGATTTATGACGGGCTCTCGGAGCCGGCGGGCCGCACTCCAACGCGGCATCTCTTCCATCGTCGTCGTCGTGCTCGTCCTCGTGACCGTGGCGCTCACCTTCGCGACGATTCTCCTCTACGCGAACGCGGCGGAAAAGGAGCGGACCGTCAAGGCGCTCAAGGAGCGGGAGAAACGGCTCAACGACGAGCAGTCCCGGCTCAAGCGGGCCGGCGACGCCTCCGTCGCGCCGATCGGGGTCGTGCCCCAAGCCCCCGCCAAAGTCGAAGGAGAAGCCGAAGTCACGTCGACGCCCGCTTCCAGCTTTCCCGTGGAAGAGGTGAGGAAGGAACTCCTCGAACGGCGGCAGAAGCTCCTCGAGAAACCGCAACAGCGGGACGACTCGACCGATCCCACCGTGACCGCCACCCTGCAGAAAAAGGACCAGGAGTTCGCCGACCTGGCCAAGAACGCGACGGGGGACAAGGCCGGCAATACTCTGGAAGAGCTCGTGGTTCTGGCCGCCGCGCGCGTCATCCAGGCGATGATGCTCATGGATCAAAGGAGGTTGGAGATCGAGCTCGCCGAGACTCGAAAACAGGCGATCTCCCAGAACAAGGACAAGCTTCCGGCGGAGTCTCTCGCCTACAACTCCGAACTCAAGACGAAATGCGACGACATCAAATCAAAAAAGAACGCTCTCGATACCGCGTCAAAAATCCGAGTGGATTCCCTCACGGATCAGATCGGTCAAGAGAGGAAGAAAGTCGAGGCGCACAGGATCGACAAGAACAAGGAGAACTTCCGCTTCACCACCGCGGTCAACAAGCTCAGGGGAGAACTCGACGATCTCAAGGTGAAGGAGGTCATCCGGTTCGAGGTGAGGGAATCGCACGGGAAGATCCTGAGCCCCGATATCCCCAACCGAATCGCCTTCATCGATCTCGGGAGTCGCGAGCGCGTGGTGCCGGGTCTGAAGTTCCTGGTGGCGAAGATGGGACCGCAGGGAAAGTTCCACTTCAAGGGAAAGGTTCTCGTCAAGAAGGTCTGGATGACCTATTCCGAGGTCGCCATCACCGAAGTCACCGACCGAAACCATCCGATCGTGGACGGCGACGTCCTGGTGAATCCGCTGTTCCACCCGCGCCATCCGGTCGTCGTCCATTTTCTGGGGGAGCGTGAGCCCAAGAAGATCCGGCCGAGTTGGAGCGTCGCGGAGGCGAGCCGGAGGATCTCCGAGATCGGCAGCGTGGTCCGCGAGAAGCTGAGCTTGGACGTAGATTTCGTGATCTACACCGAGGCCAGGGCGAACGCCCCTCGAGATCAGGACGGCGGCTACAAGCTGGCGGTTCTCCTCGGAGTCCCGGTGGAAGAGGCCTCCGAAGTCTATCGGTTCCTGGAGGACTAGTGATGGCCGAGTATGTCACGAAGGCGGAAAACACGCGGCGGTTGGTGATCATCGCGCTCTGCGTGATCCTCGACACGCTCCTCCTGGCCGGAGGGATTTACTGGATCAAGTCCGCCTCCGACACCGAGAGGGGAGAGAAGAACTCGGAGAGCATCGTACTGTTGCAGAAAAAGGTTCAAGATCTGGACGCCCAGAACCGCGCCGCGGAGAAAGGGCTGATCGAGTTCGCCCAGCCGATCGGTTGGCGAACGCACGCGAACTGGACGACGGACCGACTGGTCACCGGCGCGTTGAATGCCGAAGAGTTGAAGCGGTTTCTCAACGAGTGGGCGGCGGAGCTTCGAGGTCGCGCGCCGAAGGAGGGGGAGCGGGAGTCGATGAAGTACGCGTTTCTGCGGCGACTCAAGACCCTTCTCGACGGAGCGGAGAGGCAACCGGGCTTCCCCGGTCTGAAGAACTTGCAGAGATCCGCGGAGGACCGAGAGAAATCGGCGGCCTCGGAGGGCGAGCGCAAGTTCTGGCAGGGCGAAGCGGCTACCCTCAAGACCTGCGTGGAAGCGGTGGACGCGGGCGGGAAGAAGGTGGAACCGACTCCCGAACTCCCGGTGTGGACGGATCGCGCCGAGGGAATGGTACTCAAGAAGCTCTTCGAGGAGCTGGAGAAACTGGAAGTGGCCTATCTGGCCGTCGCGGTGGCTCTCGGCAAGCGTCTGGAGAAGGCTTCGGAAGGCGAAAAGGAGTTGGTGAAGGAAGGGCGGGTCCAGAGCGATGAGGCGCACAAGAAGCTCCTGAGCACGATCGACGATCTCATCGGGGCGGATCGGGGAAACAAGTCCTTCACGTCGAAGGATCTTCCGGGGGGACTCTTGGGTGAACTCCGGGACTCGGAGGGCAAGGGACCCAAGAACGAAGCGGAAAAGGAAGTGGAGCTCAAAGCCGTTCTGGCCGAGGTGGCGGAGGCCAGGCAGCGACTCGATCAACTCAAAGCGGAGAACGCGCTCAAGGAGAAGGATCTTCAGGCTCGGATCAACTGGTTCAAGCACCGGCGCGAGGAGGCCAAGGAACGACGAGAGCCCGATGGCGAAATCGTCGGAGTCGTGGAGGGGCAACAGACGGTTCATATCGATCTTCTTCACAAGGACCGGTTGTTCGTGGGTACGAGATTTCGGGTCTATTCTCCGAAACAGGGCGGCGTCAAGGTGGACAAGGCGGAAATCGAGGTCATCGAGGTGCGCGAATCCGGCGCCAGCGTGGCGGCCGTCACGCGGATCCTGAACTCTTCCGACGCGGTGCGTGCCGGCGACCGCATCTACAACGAAGTGTACGAGAGGGGGCGTCCGAGGTACATCGCGATCGCGGGCCGGTTGACGGGTCGGCTCTCCAACGAAGAGGTCGCGGCGATCGTGCGTCGGTTCGGCGACCATTACCAGGATCGGGTCGACCAACGGACCGATTTCCTGGTGGTGGGAGAGGGATACGACGGTTCGGATCACAGGGCGGGGACGACGGAGACCGACGAGGGCGCCGAAGACGATCACCCGAATTTCACGCTGGCGAGGGAGTGGGGGGTGCGCGTCATTCGCGAACGCACGCTGTTCGAGTACCTGGGAGTGAAGTAGGCCGTACGCTTCTGCTATACTCACCCCGATGACCGATTCGGGGAAGCCCGATTTCGACCCCACCGAAGTCCGGATGACCTTCGGCGAACATCTCGAGGAGTTGCGGCGTCGGTTGTGGAAGGCGCTTCTCGCTCTGGCGGTGTGCTTCGGAGTGGCGATCTATTTTTACGGGGACCTCGTCCGATTCATCACGCGGCCGCACTTTCTGGCGATGCATCTCCTGAATCAGCCGCCCGAATCCTCGCGGCTCCTCTCGGGGAGCTATCCCGGACCCATCGGGGCCATTCTCAAGCTGGCATTCATCGTGGGATGTTTCGGAGCGTCTCCGGTCATCCTCTACCAATTCTGGAAGTTCGTGAACGCGGGCCTGTATCCCCGGGAACGGCGCTGGGTGGCGACCTTCGGCGTCGCCTCGTTCGTCCTGTTCGTGGGGGGATGCGTTTTCGGCTATTTGGTCCTTATCCCCTATACCCTCTACGGATTGGCGAAGGCGGCGACCATCGACGTCATTTCTCCGACGTACACCTTCTCGGATTATCTGAGCCTCGTGATGACCCTTACCATCATCATGGGGGTGGTGTTCGAGATGCCCCTCGTCATGCTTTTCTTCGCGAAGATCGGGATCACGTCCGCGTCCACCTACAACAAATGGCGCCGGTACGCCATCGTGGGCAATTTCATCCTGGCCGCCCTCTTGACGCCGGCGGACGTCCTCTCGATGTTGGTGATGGTCGTCCCGTTGCTCTTCCTGTACGAGGTCGGGGTGCTGCTTTCCTGGATTCTCGTCAAGAAGCCCAAGTCCCGGGTGGAGACGGCGGCCGCGTAATCACTCTTCCACGGGACCGTCGTGGCGGCACACCACGAAATGGATCTCCGGGTAGCTTCCGGCCGGTCCGTAGACCTTCGCGGTGATCCCGTTCGCATCGGACCGGCAGAGCACGAAGTGGTGGAAGGCGAGGTACCGGTCCCGTTTCTTGGCCAGCTTCGGGTTCAAGCTATAGAGCGGGGCACCGCCGCCTCCCGTCACCACATATCGGACGCGGTCGCGGCGAGTCGTAAAGAAGTGGTGGTCGTGTCCGCAAAACGCGGCGCAGAAACCAAGTCGCTCGAGGGTGGCGTGGATCAGATCGAAGATGCGCTTGGCCCGCTCCTCTCGACCTTCCTTGATGGTGTACGGGGGATGATGGAAGACGGCGATCTTGTGTCGGGCTTGAGAGACCCGCGCGCGCTCCTCGAGCCACTTCACCTGCGCGCCTCTCTCGAAATCCGTGGTCGAATCGAGGAAGAAGAAATGGATGCCGTCCCGCTCGCGCTCGAAGTAGGGGCGATCGACGCCGAGTTCCCGATCGAAATGACCGCTGGGCCCGAGATCGTGGTCGCCCCGGCAGGACCAGTAGGGAACTTTGGCTCGTAGTTCCTTGGTGATCTCCCGCCATCGCTCCCAGGACTTCGTGTCCTCTCCGTCCTCGGCGAGGTCACCCGTGGCGATGACGAACCGCGCCTCGGTCTTGAGAAGCGCCGCGCAGATTTCGCGATGGATGTCGTCGCCCGTCCGGCTGTCCCCGTACAGGGCGAACTCCACGGCCGGCCCTGCCGGAGGCGGAGCCGGTGCCGCCGGGGGACGGCACCCCAGGGTGAGGAGGAGGACCGCGAGGGTACGCTTCATGGTGCAGACGATAGCGAGGGATTCGTGGGGGCTCAAGGAATCATTCCACGCGGAAGCGGCGTCGGATTCGTTCGCCTCGAGGGCCCTCGACCCGAAGCTCATGGGTACCTCGCCGGAGGTGCCAGCGATCCCGGACTTCTTCGCCGTCCACAAACCATCGGGCCGGGGCGGTAGCTTCCAACCCCAGCGACTGCAGCTCGGCCGGCCGCGAGGGGTCGAGGAAGAATACGTCCCAGTCGTTCGGGTGGATCACGTCGAAGCCCGCGGAACGGGCATGCCCCAGGCGCGAGCCGATCGGTTCCCACCGGCCCTCTCCACCGAGCGAAAGCAGGATATCCCGCCAGGCCGGAGCGGCACCCGTCGTTCCGGAGACTCCTCGCATCGGGGAACCGTCGAGATTCCCGACCCAAACGCCGATGACATGCCGTTCCGTGCCTCCGATGCACCAGTTGTCGCGATAGTCGGCGCTCGTTCCCGTCTTGACGAAGGCGGGGAAAGGAAGGGCCAAGGCGCTGCCCCGTCCGAAGCCGGTTTGCCTCGAGGTGTCGTCCGAGAGGATTCCGACGACGGCGGCCGCCGCGCTCGTCGAGAGGATGCGGGATCGACGAAGGGGTTCGTCCGGGCAGAGGCGAGGCGCGGTCCATTCTCCTCCCCGAGCCAATGCGGCGTAGGACGCGGTGAGGGCGACGAGAGTGGTTTCCGCATCGCCGAGGACGAGGCCCAGGCCGTAGTGCTCCGGGTCCCGGTCGAGAGGCCAATCCATGGAGCGAAGGAGGTCGAAGAGGCGGGCGGGGCCCAGTTCGTGGAGGAGACGGACGGCGGGGACGTTGAGCGAACTGGCCAATGCGGCGCGCAAGGGGACGGCTCCCCGATAGAGGCCGTCGTAATTCCGTGGGGAGTAGTCTCCCGTCGGGGTCTCGAAGTGCGCGGGTTCGTCGAGGATCGTATCGTCGGGGGCCCAGCCGGATTCGAAGGCGAGGGCATAGGCGAAGGGCTTGACGGTGGAGCCGGGGCCTCGACGGGCGACCGCCGCGTTGACCCAGGAATCTCCGGGTGCGGCGATCGCCAGGATCTCGCTCGACCGCGTGTCCAGGACGACGGCGGCCGCGGCCATTACATGCCGGATCTCCAGTCCGCGGAGGTGGGTCCGGAGAATCCCTTCGATTCGCTCTTGGAGTTCGAGATCGATCGTCGTCCGTCCGGGCCGCCGGGCGACGTGGCGCGCGAGGAAGGATCGTCCCGGGGGCAGGGGGCCCAAGGCCTCGGAGAGAGCGCACGCGTGCTCTTCGCGCGAAATCCACTCCTCCTGGAGCATCACGTTCAGGATCCATCGCTGGCGGTCCCAAGCGCGGCGAGATCGGTACGGATTGAGCCGCGTCGGGGCGTTGGGGAGTCCGGCGAGGTAGGCCGCTTCCGCCAACGAAAGGTCGCGCGCGGGCTTGGCGAAATAGAGGCGCGCGGCGGCTTCGATTCCCGTCACCCGGTTTCCGAACGGGGCGCGGTTGAGGTACTGCTCGAGAACGCCCCGCCGACCGAGGGTTCGCTGGAGGCGCAGCGCCAGGGCCGCTTCGACGACCTTGGAGCGGAGGGTCCTCGGTCTTGGCTCGAGAAGTCGGACCACCTGCATCGCGATCGTCGACCCGCCGGTTCGGCGGCCGAGGACGTTGTCGCGGACGGCGCGGAAGACGGATCGCGGGTCGACTCCCGGATGGTCCCAGAATCTCCGGTCTTCGGCGGCGAGGAAGGGGGTGACCACGTGCGCGGGAAGCTCGTCGACCGACACCCATCGAGACCGAGTTCCATCCGGCCCGGCCAATTCCTCGATCACGCAACCGTGACGGTCCAGGAGGAACTCGGAGCTCCCGGGAGCGAGTCGTTCCGTCGGATACCGCGGCCCTGCGGCGCCCCCCAGCGCCCCGCCTACCATCCCCCCGATTCTCCCGAGGAGGATGATATAAAACAAGCCTGGCTTTTTCTGTATCATGATATAAAAGAAGCCTGGCTATTTCTATATCATCGGATTCGGACGACGCCGGAATCGGTGGTGCCGAACACCTCGGGACGGTACATGCGCTCGGCTCGGGCCGGCGGGTGGACGAAGGCTCCCGGGGTCGTCGCCCGCAATCGGTATCGGAAGTCGTGCACCCCAGGAGAGAGATCGTCCGCATAGATCTGGATTCGATCGTCGCGGCGCTCGGCGTGCGAACCCGCCTCCTCGAGAAGCGGTTCGAGCCCCGCCGGGAGGGGATCCTCGACCGCCACGTATCTCGCGCGGTGTCGAACGATGACGCGGAGACGGACCGTCACGAGGTCCCCGGCTCGGATGTCCTGAGGAATCTCGCGGAGCAGGGAGATTCCCCGGTCCAGGCGCCGGGTCTCGCGCGAGGGACCGGTCGCCCGGATCGACCAGTAGACCGGCGCGGTGCTCTCGATCGTGAAGTCGCGAGCCGAACCCCGGTACCGTAGGGGCGGCCCCACCCGGGTCTCGCCGAACGGGGTCCGGACGTGCACCGCCCGAGTCGCCGGGGGAGACGCGGACGCGAGCGCGAGGATGGCGAACGAATTCTGCGTCGTCTTCGGCCATCGACCCTCGCGGCGCTCCGCCAGTATTTCTCGGGCCAAGTCCAGTCGGCGCGGATCCGCCATCAGTTCCAGCGCGGGTTCAAGGTCGGAGTAAACATCATCTTCGTCTCTCGCGCGCGCGGGACCCGGCGAGCCTCCTGCCAGAGCGAGGAAGGCCCGGGCCGTACGGGTCAGGTCGGGCCGTCGGCAAAGCGCGTCCACATAACCGGGCTCCGGACGCGCGGCGAGAGACAGGACCCAGACGGCGTAGGCGCGCACGGTGACCGAAGCCTCCGTTCGCAACACTTTGGAGAGGTCGTCCAACGCGCGCCGAAGCGCGGGAGCGGGCACGTCGTATCCTTGGCGGAATCCCAAAGCGATCGCGTGCGTGCCGTACACGGTCCCCCAGGGATGCGGGCGCGATCCGCCCGGCCAATACGCGAATCCCCCGTCCGTTTGCATCGAGAGAATTCGATCCAGCCCGGCCTGGGCGAAGGGTCGCACGTCGCCCGAGACGAGAGGGAGAAGCGGCCCATCCTCCCCCCAGCGCACGGCGAGAAGGGGAAGCGTGCGCGAGGTCGTCTGCTCGATGCAGCCGTGCGGATACTCGAGGAGATAGCGGAGACCGCATTCCAATTCCGCCAGGGGGCTTCCCGAAATCGTCACTTCCATTTGCTCCAGGGGAACCGAAACCGAAAAGGTCCCCCCACTCTGGCCCTGGAGAATGCGCGTCTCCACGGGGGCGGAAGGGAGGATCGGAAGCTCGATTTCGAGCGCATCTCGATGATCTCCCAGAATCGCTCGGAAACTCAGTTTCTCCACTCCCCTCCGCTCCGCCCGCAGGGGAAAGGAAACGGCCGCCGTTTCCCCGTTCCTCACGGACGCCGTTCTCGTCTGGTCCCGGAAGTCGACCCGGACCTCCCCATCGTCCCCGCTTCCGTTCTGGACGAGCACCCGCGCCTCGAAGGCGTCTCCCTCCCGAGCGAAGCGGGGAAGCGCGGAAGTCAGAACGAGAGGTTGACGAACGACGATCGCCGACTCGGTCCGACCGTAGGCATCGCCTTTTCCCACGGCGAAGACCATGATCCGATAGCGGGTGATGTTGTCGGGGAGGGCGAATCGAATGAGAGAATGCCCCCCGCATTCCTCGACGTGGAAGAAGGCCGTGGGCACGAAGCGGGAGCGCGGAGCTCCTTCCTTGCTTCCCCCGCCGCCCCCCGGCGCGCCTTTCTTTCCGAACTCGTCGTAGGACGTACGTGCCAATACGCACCGCCGACTCTCGGCGCTCCGAACTCCGAGCGGCCGTGGTTTCGAGAAGAAGGCGAGCGGATCTGGCGTGTCATGGCCGGTAAGCGCCAGCACGGCTTCGTCCACCACCATGACCGTCACCTCGGCAGGTCGCGAGGATGCCACCTCCAGAGCGACCTCTTGTCGGGGCGAATAGATGGGGCGATCGGCGACGACGCGGAGATCGATTCGCCGCGATTCGTCCAGGACGGGGAGGGAGAGGTAGCCCAGGCGGTAGGTGGGCCGGCCCAAATCCGCGCCGCTCTTCGTGAACCCCTCGGACGTCCGGCCTTGCACCACCAGCACCGATACGAAGACGTTCGGAGCGTAGCGCGATTCGATCGGGACCTCGATCATCGAGGAAGATCCGAGACGGTGCGTTCGGACGTCGAGCACGCCTTCCCGTTCCACGGTGACGAGCGCGTCCGCCTCCGCGAAGGGGGAGGGAACCAGGATTCGCGCAACCTCGCCCGGTCGGTACGAGGCTCGATCGGAAATGAGGCGGAGACGGAGATCGTCGCGCATCTGCCAACCAGAGAGTCCGAAGCCGGCGACCGACACCTCTGCGACGGTTCGGGCCGATCCGGACTCCGCGGCGATCAGATACGTTCCCGAGCGGAGGGGGCGGAACCTCCAGAAACCCGGAGCCCAAACCATCCCTTCCTCGATGATCTCGTCCACGGGTTCGGATCGGTAGGTGATGGCGCCGCCGGCGGCTCGCTTGGCGACGGTGTGCCATTCGCGACGGAACACGGAGATTCGGGCCGGCGCCGACCGACGCGACCCTTCTGGAGAAACGGCGACGACGAACACCGAGAGATCTCGCTCGATGAGCCCCACACGGGCCTCCGGCCGGAGGCCCAAATAGAAGTCGGAGGAGTGAAGGACGGTCCGCCCCACGGCCTCGACGGATTGGTGGCCGGCGTCCGTAACGGTGGCTTCGAGGGTCAGTTCGCGCGGGACTCGACTCGAGGACACGGGAACGAGAAGCTCGCAAGAGCCCTCGATGCGCGTTTTCGACCGTGGGCGATGCTCGATGGCCGAAGGCCTTCTCGTAGAGTCTCCGAAGACGAAGTCCCCGTGGCCCGGCGGATGGAATTCGATTTCTTCGATTGCCGCCTCCCACTCGACCGAGCCCGAAACCGACGCGCCGAAGAAATAGCGGGCCGTAATGGCGGTGCGCTGTCCGGCTCGAACGTGGACTTCGAATGGAGCTGGACGATAGCTCTCGACGCGGAACGACCCGGCCCATTCTTTTCCCACAAGCACCGAGTAGGTCCCGAGTGAATCGCGTTCCCGATGGCGGAAGGATACGTCGAGGGTCCCGTATTTCGAGGGCCGAATTCGCTGGTTCCATACGGTTCGGTCGCGGGGATCCTGAACGGTGACCTCCAGCTCATCGGTCACCGGGAGAAGTCCCTCCGGGGTCGATCGTCGGAGGATGGCGCGGATGCGTGCGGTGTCGCCGGGCCGGTAGATTCCTCGATCCGTGACGATCTGGACCAACGGCTTGGTGGAGGGTTTCCGGGAGGTCTCCACTCCATATCTCCAGGACGGGATCGCGTCCTCCTCCAGATCCAGAATGGAGACGTCGTCTCCCGAGCGCGCGAAGACGTGAGCGGCCCGAGGAAGCGGAGGAACGGAGACGAGACCGCTTTCTAGAGTGGCGCCCATCCAAAGGGTCCGTCCCTGCTCGTCGTGCACGGAGATGGCCGCAGAAGTCGGGCGGCCGCTGGAGAGCGTTGTGGTCCAGATCAGGAGCTCCGACCCCTGCTTGGCGTGAATCGCAAGGTCGGTGACTTGGAGCTTCGCCCGGCGAGTCAGGGATCCGGCCGTTGCTTCGAAGAGAACGACGCCGGGGATTTCCATCGGGAATCCTAGGGTAAGGACTTGGTTGGGTTCGTCGGCGATCCGCCGGGTTTCCCACGAGCCGTCGGGAAACTGGCCCGAGATCCACGTCCGAAGTTCTTGGCCGGCAGGGGCGACGTAGGTTCGAGTCTTGATTTGGCGCAGGTTCACGAAACGGACGGGGAATCGCGCGTCGGCTCTTCGTTCGAGGATGGCGCGATCGGAACCGAGATCGAGATCGGGAACATAGTCGGGAATGCGTCCCGAGAGGGTTACGGAATCGATGCGATTGCCGAAGCGATCCTCGAGATCCTCCAGGGTAACGACGTACTGGCGACCGGGGACAAAGGGACCGGTCACGGTGAGTCCTCGCCACGAGCGCGATGCGGTGAGCTCGTGCGGCGGGGAGGTGCGGACGCGGGGAAGACGGTCGCGGAGGGGATAGTTCGTCGAGATCGTGAACGAGGTTCCGTATTCGGGGGAGGCGCGGCCGATCATCTGCTGTGCGGTCAGAGGGCCGCAGACCTGGAACGTCTGGACGTGGTCGCTTTCGAGCGACAATCGGCCCGAGCGAAGCCCGCGTCGGAGGATCCACTGGGCTTGCGCGTGCTGGGGGAGAGGGGTCGAGGAGCGGAGCTCAAAGCCGGAGCCCTGAGCGCGGACGGTGAAGGGATGGGGGAAGGAGACGTGGCCGACGAGATCTTCCACCGCGACCGCGTGGGAGAAGCGGACGAAGAGGGGTGCGTCGGGGGCGCAACGACCGTCGACGGTTTCGAGGCGGGATTGGAGGACTTCCAATCCTGGCGTGCGGAAGGTCCATCGATAGTCGGCGATCGGGATGCGAGCCTCGTAGGTGGTTCCCGGTTCCAATTCTTCGGGGCGAAACTCCAGGGCGGCCTCGCTAATCCAGACCGCCTCGCCGCGGAGGGGAGGGTGGATTTCGAGGATGGAGGTTCGGGTGCCGACTTCTTGAGCCGAGATCATCGGGCGATCGAAGAGAGCGGTGATGGGTTCCGGGCGTCCGAGGATTCCGGTTGGTCGGGCCTCCAGCACCGTGGGACCGCTTCGTGGGAAGCGGGCGACGGGTGATGAAAGACGCTCTTTTGGGCGGGCGAAGACAAATGCGACGACTGCGGCGACGGCAAGACCCGCGGCTAACGCGCTGCGTTTCACGGCGCCCCCCTCTCCCTCCCGCAGTTACAACATATAACGTCTATTTTATAAATGTCAATGATATAAAAATAGCCAGGCTATTTCTATATCATCGGGTGACGGGGAAGGGGATGCGCTTGGGGAGGCTGTGATTCTTATGGAGGTTGACCAGCGTAACCACGGCTTCATGGGGGCCCGGAGGGAGCGCGTGCTTGACGGTGATGGTACCCGTAGCCGCGTCGTATTCGTGAGCCACGGGCTGTCCGTCAATTCGGACGGAAACGAGTTCCCGGAAAATCTTGAAGGGCTTGGCCCACTCGGCACGATCCTCCAGACCATCCCGCACGCGGAATCGAATCGTTCCTCCTTCCGAGGAGAGGAGCTCCGCCTTGGGGATCCCCAGGAATACGTATTCGACGATTCCGAGGAAGAGCCCGTAGGCTTCTTGTCGGTTGAATTCGATATCGCGCAGTTTCCGTTCCATCGCCAGATTCGAGTAGTAGGTCGTCTCGCAAAGGCATCCGGGGACGTCCGCCGGAAGCTGGCGCAGGACTCCGAAGCCGGTCTCGTACATCAAACCGTCGGACATGAGCCCTCCGCCGCGAGGGGGGGGCTGAGCGAGCGCTCGCACCAGTTCGCGCTCCACGTTTCGCGCCAAATCCATGGCCGCCGGTTGATGATCAGGTACGAGGTGATACCACGCGGAGGGGGCGGTCGCCTCCAGATTCGGAGACCAATTGTGGTGAATCGAGAGAAAGAAATCGTGTCCGGCCGCCGCCTTCGCGCGCGCCTCGAGCGTCACGTCCCGATCGGAGTCGCGCGTCAGGGTAACGAGCGCGCCTTGGGCGGAAAGATAGTCCCGGAGGAATCGCGCTACCCGAAGGTTGATCTCGGCTTCGCTGGCGTAGGTCGGACCGCGCTTGAAGCCCCGCTTGTGCGTATCCCCTCCGTGGCCGGGATCGAGGCAGATCTTCCATCCTCGAAGGTACTTGGCCCGCTCCGGAATGGGGTGCGAATCCGGAGCAGGTCGAGGTGTGACCTCGAACGAGATTCCGTTCTGGGACCACCATTGGAGCGCCTCTTCTTTCTTGGCGAAGGACCTCCCGGTGATCGAGCGAAGCGCGAATCGGGCTTGATCTCGGACGAAGCCCGGAAGCGGATTGTCGTACGCGCCGTGGAGGCGTTCCCCATCGTCCGACAAAACGTTCAAATCGAGGGTGCCCGGGTCCTCGAGAAGATCCATCAAGGGTCGGACGGATCGGCGGTCGGGAATCCGCGCCAGGGTGGCCGCCGCCAGGGCCCGGCCGTTTCCGCTCGAGCCTCGGAGCGCATCGAGGAGCGCCGGGATGGCTGCGGAGCCGAAATAGGGGAGGTAGTCGACCGCGTCCAAGCAGACGGAGGCGTTCTTCGACTCCAGTCTCTTGACGTACCGTCGGATCTCCGCTTCCCGTTCCGAGTCCTGCTGGGAAATCGGGGCGCCGTGGCATCCGAATAGGGTCAAGATCAGGGAGAGACGCATCGGGGGCATTGAACGAAGGGGAGATGGGGGGTGCAAGGAAATTCCTTGATATAAAAACGGCCGGACTTATTCTGGAGGGTCATGAAGCGTCCGAAGACGGGAACGGAGTCGTGGCATGTGTTGGGGCGCGGGGCTCGACGGCTCGAGATTTTCCGGGACGACCAGGATTCCGAGCGATTCCTCACTGCGGTTCGGCGGGCCTCGCAGAAGTGGTCGGTTCCCGTCCATGCCTACGTCTTGATGGGAAACCACTTTCACATGCTGGTCTCCGCCTCGAGCCGCGACCTCGGTGCCTTCATGAAGTCGGTCAA
>Ga0114945_10000449_pt1 | contig 26451 bp, 20 predicted proteins | sample OV2TP3_FD_87194 | JGI IMG/M metagenome (GOLD analysis project Ga0114945, IMG submission 87194) | Hot spring microbial communities from Beatty, Nevada to study Microbial Dark Matter (Phase II) - OV2 TP3 | ecosystem: Environmental > Aquatic > Thermal springs > Hot (42-90C) | place: USA: Beatty...
CGCTTGAACGTCATAGGGTGGCTAAACAAAAAGCGTGACTGGAAAGGACGTATTTTACGCTATCTGAAAATATAAGTCAAACAATTTCAGTCTATTATAAACGCGGAAGACCGGTTACGCCCTTCTCAAAGAGGAGTGGCCGGAGGTTTTTGAATCGGCGGCCAAGGCAGAGACGCTGGCGTATCCCGACGCGCGGGCGGCCTGCTTCTACACCCGGCGCGCGCTGGAACTTGCCGTGTCGTGGCTCTATCGGCACGACAACACGCTCAAACTGCCCTACCAGGATCACCTCAGCGCCCTCCTCCACGAGCCCACCTTCCGGCAGGCGGTGGGTCCGGCGGTCTTCAGTAAGGCGAAGATCATCAAGGACCTGGGCAACCAGGCCGTCCACAGCGCCAGGCCGGTGCGCCAGTCCGATGCGCTGACGGCGGTGCGGGAGCTGTTTCACTTCAGTTTCTGGCTGGTGCGCACCTATGCGCAGGGGGGCAAACCCGCCGACGGGCTGGCCTTTGACGCGGACCTCCTGCCCAGGACTTCGGCCATCCCGCCCCGGACGCGGGCGCAGTTGCAGGCCCTGTCGGAGCAACTCGCCGAAAAGGATGTCCGGCTGTCGGCGTTGCTCTCAGACAGGGCCGCGCTGGATGAGGAGTTGAAGCGGCTGCGCGAGGAGGTGGCGAAGGCCAAGGCCGCGAACGCCTCCCGGCCCGACACGCACGACTACTCCGAGGCCCAGACCCGGGATTACTTCATCGACCTGCTGCTCAAGGAGGCCGGCTGGACGCTGAATCGGCCCGAGGACCGCGAGTTCGAGGTCAGTGGCATGCCGACTTCGACTTCGCTCAGTCCCCGCTCCCCGAGCGGAGCCGAGGGGAGCGGCAAAGGTTTCGTGGACTATGTGCTGTGGGGTGACGACGGCAAGCCCCTCGCCCTCGTGGAGGCCAAGCGCACGAAGCGCGACGCGCGCGTGGGCCAGCAGCAGGCCAGGCTCTATGCGGACTGCCTGGAGAATCAGTTTGGTCGGCGTCCGATCATCTACTACTCCAACGGCTACGACCACTGGCTGTGGGACGATGCGAACTACCCGCCGCGCCCGGTGCAGGGATTTCTCAAAAAGACGGAAATGGAACTGTTGATTCAACGGCGCAGCACCCGGCTGTCGCTGGCGGGCGCGGAGATCAACCCGGACATCGTCGAGCGCTACTATCAGACGAGGGCCATCCGGCGGATCGGGGAGGCCTTCGAGAAGGACTACGACCGCAGGGCGCTGGTGGTGATGGCGACCGGGGCGGGCAAGACCCGCACGGTGATCGCGCTGTGCGACCTGCTCATGCGCTGCAACTGGGCCAAGCGCGTGCTCTTCCTGGCCGACCGGGTGGCGCTGGTGAACCAGGCGGTGGGGGCCTTCAAGAGGCATCTGCCGGCCTCGTCGCCGGTGAATCTGGTGACGGAGAAGGACACCGAGGGCCGGGTGTATGTCTCCACCTATCCGTCGATGATGCGACTCATCGACGAGATGCGCGACGGCCAGCGCAGGTTTGGGGCAGGTCACTTCGACCTCATCATCATCGACGAGGCGCACCGCTCCATCTACCAGAAATACCGTGCCATCTTCGAATACTTTGACTCCCTGCTGGTGGGCCTGACGGCCACGCCCAAAGATGAGGTGGATCGAAACACCTACCGCCTGTTCGACCTGGAGACGGGGGTGCCGACCGACTATTACGAACTGGAAGACGCCGTGAAAGACGGGTTCCTTGTGCCGCCGAAGGCCGTCTCCGTGCCGCTCAAGTTCCAGCGAGAGGGCCTCCGCTACGACCAGCTCTCCGAGGATGAGAAGGAGCAATGGGACGCGCTGGAGTGGTCTGAGGAAGGCGATGTGCCCGACCGCGTGGAGGCCGAGGCGGTCAACAAGTGGCTCTTCAACGAAGATACCGTGGACAAGGTGCTGGAGCACCTCATGACACGCGGCCTGAAGGTGGCGGGCGGGGACCGGCTGGGGAAGACCCTCATCTTTGCCAAGAATCACATCCACGCGGAGTTCATTGCCGACCGTTTCAACGCCAACTATCCGCACTATAAGGGGGAGTTCGCGCGGGTAATCGACTTCAAGGTGGAGTACGTGCAGAGCCTGATCGACAGCTTCTCTCATCCCGACAAAGCGCCACACATTGCCATCTCCGTGGATATGCTCGACACGGGTATCGACATCCCGGAGATCGTAAACCTCGTATTTTTCAAGCTGGTGCACTCAAAAACCAAGTTCTGGCAGATGGTCGGGCGCGTGACGCGCCTGCGTCCCGACCTGTTCGGGCCGGGTAAGGACAAGGCATTTTTCTACCTTTTCGATTACTGCCAGAACCTGGAGATCTTCAACCAGAACCCGGAGAAGACCGATGGAGCAGTGGGCGAATCCCTGGGCAAGCGGCTGTTCACGGCGCGGTTGGAGTTGATCGGTGAGATAGACGGGAAGCTGGACGCATCGACCGTTCGCGGAGATCGCGTTCAGAGACCAGCAGCGCCCTATGGCGAAGCCACGACAGCGGAACAATTGCGCCATGAGACGGCGGGGCTCTTGCAAGAACAGGTGGCGGCGATGAACCTGGACAACTTCATCATCCGCCCAAAACGCCGGTTCGTGGAGAAGTATGCGAAACCCGAAGCCTGGACGAGGCTGAAAGAAGAAGATCGTAGCGAACTGGCGCGGGAAGTCGCCGGCCTGCCGAGCGAACTCGTGGACGATGACGAGGAGGCCAAGCGCTTTGATTTGCTGATGTTGCGGCTGCAACTGACCCTGCTGCGGATCGATCCGGGATTCGGGCGTCTACGCGACCAGGTACGGGCCATTGCAGGTCTGCTGGAGGAGAAATCGAGCATCCCGATGGTGCGCGATCAGATGCCGCTAATCCAGGAGATTCAGTCTGACGCCTGGTGGGAAGATGTGACCGCTCCCATGCTGGAAAGTGTTCGCAAGCGGCTGCGTGCCCTGATGAAACTCATCGAGAAGAGAAGCCGGAAACCTGTCTACACAGACTTCGAGGACCAGCTTGGCGACGAGGCGGTGGTAGAGCTTCCAGGCTTCGGGGCCGGTGCGGACTTCGAGCGCTTCCGCGCCAAGGCACGCCAGTTCCTGCGGGAGCACGAGGACTATCTGACGATCCAAAAGCTGAGAAGGAATAAGCCGCTGACGACCACAGACCTCGAAGAACTGGAGCGGATCATGCTTCAGGCTGGCGTCGGCACATCGGACGATCTCAACCGCGCCAAACAGGAAAGCAGCGGACTCGGGCTCTTCATCCGATCCCTCGTCGGGATGGACCGGGAGGCCGCAAAACATGCCTTCGGCCAGTTCCTTTCCGGCAAGACCCCTGCGGCCAATCAAATCGAGTTCATCAACCTCATCATCGACCACCTGACGGAGCACGGGGTCATGGACCCGGGCCTCCTCTACGAGTCGCCCTTCACCGATATCAACCCCCAAGGCCCCGAAGGGGTGTTCACGTCAGGGCAGGTTGACCAGTTGGTCTCTCTATTGAACGAGATTCGCCAGCGAGCGGCTGCATAGCGAACAAGGCTGACGGTGTTGCCTCACCATTGATCCGGCGCTCCCTCAAGTGGAAATAACAAAGGCCCCAGGAAGAAGAACTCCAGGGGCCTTTCTTATACGGTTTTTATACGAGAGCGAACTGCTCCTCAGTCGGCTCCGCTCAGCAGTACCAGGGCTCGGTCAGATAGGGGATCGCGGCGGGGGGGCGGAGGAAATAGGACTCGGGGAGGGGGTCTGACCGCCGCAGGGCCCGATGGGCGCAGCGCCAGAGGGAGGCGAAGACCTCCCGGCGCGGCGCGTCTTTAGACTCGCGCACGAGGGCCGTGACCCGGCGGTGGAGTTCGTCCACGCGCGGGTCGGGATGCGCCCAGGCGTGGCTCAGGCGCTCGGCCTCGAACGGGCCTGTGAGCGCCCGCACCTCCGGGAGTTCAAGGAGGCGGGAGCCCGCCGGGAGGAGCAGGCGGATGGTCAGCTGGATGGGGGCCACGGCGTCGGTCAGGCCCAGGTCCCGGAGCAGGACGAGCAGGTCCCGGTAGCCCTCAAGAGAGGTCCAGGGGGTGAAGGGGATGAAGGTGGGGTTCAGGACGAGGCCGTTCTCCCGGAAGAGCCGGACGACCCGGATGAAGTCCTCCCGCGTGTGCCCTTTGTCCAGGATGTCCAGGACGCGGTCGTCGATGGCCTCCACGGCGGTCGTGACCAGGGCGCATCCGGTGTCGCGGAGCGCGGGCAGGGCGTCCGCGTGTCTCAGGAGGTGCTCAATCTTGACGGTGACGTCGTAGGAGACGCCGGGGTGCTCCCGGTGGAGGGCCTGGACGAGGGGGAGGGCGTGGCCGATGCCGTTGAAGAAGTCGGGGTCGCCGAAGGTGATGTGGGTCGCCCCGGCCTCCACCTGCTGGCGGATGTCCCGCAGGACGACGCCGGGCTGCACGATTCGGAACCGCCCCCCGTAGACGGGCACGACCGGGCAGTGGCGGCAGAGGTGCTTGCAGCCCCGGCTGGCCTCCACGTAGCCGACGACGCGCGGGGGTTGATCGCCGGCGCAGAGTTTCGCGTAGCGGGAGAGGGGGGGGAGGCCCAGGCGGTCCGGGACGAGGAACTGCTGGCGGCGCAGGGAGATCACCGGCTCGACCTGGGGAGAGGGGCCCTGCTCTTGAAGGCGGCGGCAGAGGCCGGCCAACCCCTCCTCGAACTCGCCGCCCAGGATGGCGTCCGCGCCGAGTTCCCGCAGGTAGGGCTCGTTCACGGGGGCGTAGAGGCCATAACAGCAGAGGGCGGCGGCCGGGTTGAGGGCCTTGACCCTGCGGAGGAGGGGGGCGGTCAGGCGCGTGGCGGTGTGCATCGGGACGTAGAAGGCCACCAGGTCCGCCCCGAGGACGGCCTCCAGGGGGAAGGGGTCCACGGAGAGGTCCGCGCAGGTCACGTCCACGCCGTCGCGCCGGAGATGGGCGGCGGGCGAGGCCAGGCCGAAGGGCTGGCGCCCCAGCTCGTAGGTCGAGATCAGCAGGGCCTTCACGGGTTTTTTTACTTCGTCTGCTGGTAGTAGGGGTTCCTGCCGCTGGCGTGGTCGGTCACGTCCAGCACCTCCTGGATCTCCGGGACCGCCTCCTTGATCATCACCTCGATGCCCTGCTTGAGGGTGACGTCCACCATGCCGCACCCCTGGCAGCCGCCGCCGAGCTGGATGTAGGCGACGTTGTCCTTGATGTCGATGAGGGTGACGTAGCCCCCGTGGCTGGCCACGCCGGGGTTGATCCGCTGCTCGATGACGGCCTGGACCCTCTGCGCCACAGGCCCCGAGAGGTGGGGGGGGAGCTTGCGGGGCGCGTCGATCTTGAACCCGCTGCCCGTCAGGCCGTCCACGTAGTCGACGGTGGCGTCTTCGACGTGTTCGAGGCTTTTGGAGTCGATGTACACGTTAAACCCCTCGAAGTTCACGACCGTGTCGCCGGGCTCCTCCTGGCCGTCCAGGATGAACGCCAGCTGGTAGTTGACCTTGAGGGGGGACCTGGCCTCGGCCCTCACGCGAAGCCCCCGGATGGGTTTTCCGGTGTTCTCCTTGAGTTCGACGATCTTTTTCTGGGCAGATTCGGTGATCGTGATCATGCCGTGCCTCCGTGTGTGTGAGGATCGCTGTAAGCTTATCTAAAGGTATCTAATTTTGCGCGGGTTGGCAAGGACAAGTGTCAAGTTTCAGGTGTCAAGTGTCAGGCGCAAGAAAAAAACGGACAGGCGGCGTCGCGGGAGGGCGGTCCTGCGCAACCGACTCTGTCCGTTTGCATTGCTGCAACCGTCGGCCATCCAACAGGAGGGCCGTTTTAACTGTACATCGCCATGGCCCGCGTCTCGTGGGTCTGCATCGCCAGGGCCACCACCTGCTCGACCTCGGCCGGGTCGCCGAAGGGTTTCCGGATCTGGAAGTCGAAGTCGCTCCATCTCGGATCGGTCTCCTGGAGGTCGAATTCCGCGATCAGGATGGTGATCAGGGGGAGGTCGATGCGCTTCATCGCCCTGGCCACCCGGCCGCCCACGCCCTCGGCCGCCTTCAGGTCGATCAGGACCACGTCGTAATATCCCGGTATCAGCCGGGAGACGGCCTCCTGCCCGCTCGAGGCCGTCTCGACGCCGTAGTCCTTCGACAGCAGTCGAATGAGCAGCCCGCGGACGAGGGGATTGTCCTCGATGATCAGGATTTTGCCTCTGTGCGGCTGATGACTTGCCATGATCTCCTCCCTCAAGCTTCCAGCCTCCCATCTCCTGAAAAAGAATATAGGCAGATCGCTCGCCCGAAGATGTGACGCCCATCACCTGAAGATGCGTTTGAACCAGCCCCAGAACCCCCCTTTTTTCTCCCTCGGCGTCTCCTTTGCGCCGGGCTCCAGCAGCAGGTTCGTCAGATGCGCCTCGTCGTAGTGCGAGCAGACGCGCGCAGGCTCCGTGCCTCTGACGTAGAATTCGGCGCGAATCTCCTCACAGCGGTCGGAGGCGAGCAGCCCGGTTTGGGCGTCGATGGAGACGGCCACGATGTTTTCCGGGGGGGAGAAGGCCGCGCCGGAGAGGTGGCCCAGGCGCTGGGCCTTCGTCATGAAGAGGGTCCAGATCGGAAGCGCCCCCTGGGCGCCGGTGAGATGGAGGGGGCTGGAGTCGTCCAGCCCCACCCAGACCGCGCAGAGCAGGTCCGGGGTGTAGCCGACGAACCAGCTGTCGTCGTCCGAGGTCCCCGTCTTCCCGGCCGCGGGGAGATGAAACCCGCGGGCGCGGGCGGATGCCCCGGTCCCCTCGCTGAGGACCGACTCCAGCGCGGAGGTGATCAGGAAGGCCACCTCCGGCCGGAGGGTGGGCCGGGCCGGGTCGGCAGGGGGCTCTCTGAAGGCTCCATCCCTTTTGACGGCCGTCACCGCCCGCAGGGGGGTCGCAACGCCTCCGTTGGCAAAGACCGCGTAGGCCTGGGCCAGCTCCAGGAGGGTCACTTCAAACGTCCCCAGGGCCATGGAGGGGTAGGGGAGAAGGGGTTCCCCGAAGCGAAACCCGAACTGCCTGGCAAAGATGGCCACGGAGTCGAACCCCACCTGCTGGGCCAGCTTGACGGTGGGGACGTTCAGAGACCGGGTGAGGGCCTGTCTCAGGGTGACGGGGCCATAATACCTTTCGCCATAGTTGCCGGGGGAATAGGCCTTCTGGGCGAAGTGGAACGTGTAAGGCTCGTCCATCAGCAGGCTGGAGAGCGTGCAGGAGAAGAAGGCATACTCGTCCAGGCCCTTTTGCAGGGCCGCCGCATAGACAAAGGGTTTGAAGGTCGAGCCCGGCTGGCGCAGGGCGCGCGTGGCCCGGTTGTACTGGCTGGTGGCGTAATTCCGGCCTCCCACGAGCGCCAGGATCTCCCCTGTTCCGGGATCGACCGCCACCAGGGCGGCCTGGGGCTCCGAGGAGGGCCTTCTCCTCCTGCGCGACAGGAGGCGGTCCACCTCCGCCAGGCCCTCCTGGACGGCCTCGAAGGCGGCCTTTTGCAGGTCGATATCCAGGGAGGTGTAGACCTCCAGATAGGGGATCTGGCTCAGGTCGCCCAGCTCCCGCTCCAGGGTCTCCTTCACGTCATCGACGAAGTAAGGGGCCCCGGTGTAGTTCTGCCGGAAGGGGGAGAGCGCCCGCAGGGGGGCGCTGAGGGCGGCGGTCTTCTCGCTCGACGAGATGAACCCCTTTTTCTCCATGAGTTCAAGGATGTAGTTGCGTCTCAGGAGGGCCTCCTGGGGGTGCCGGTAGGGGGAGTAGCGGTTGGGCGTCTGGATGATCCCGGCCAGCAGGGCGGACTCCTCCAGGGTCAGGTCTTTGACGTTTTTCCCGAAGTAGGCGTCCGCGCCCTGGCCGAACCCCAGGATCCCGAACGATCCCATCTGGCCCAGGTAGACTTCGTTGGCGTAGAGCTCAAAGATCTCCTTTTTGGAGAGGCGGGTCTCCAGCAGGAGGGCCAGGCAGGCCTCTTCGAGCTTGCGCCTGTAGCTCTTTTCGGGGGTCAGGAAATAGTTCTTGATGAACTGCTGGGTGAGGGTGCTGCCGCCCTGGAGCGGCTCCTGGCTCCTCAGGTTTGTCAGGCCGGCCCGCAATATGCCCCAGAGGTCCAGGCCGTGGTGGGAGAAGAAGCGCTCGTCCTCGGCGGCCAGCACGGCGTTCACGAGCCTCTGGGGGAGGTCGTCGAAGCGGACGTATTTCTTCTTCTCCCGGGAGGACCCGAACAGGCTGGAGAGGAACTGGGGTTTCAGGTGGGCCTCCGGGATGGCCTTCCCCCCCGCGCGGATGCCGGTCACGCGGTCCTGAGGGGGGGCCTTCCCGGAGAAGAGGATTTCAAACTCCTCCACCGGTCCGCGCCCGTCGGCATGGCCGAGGCGAAGCCGGTTTTCCAGGACCTGGTACCAATCCGTGGCCCTGGGGCCTTCGCTTTCGGCGCGGCGGTAGCCGATCCGGTCGAGGCGCTCCTGGAGGGCCTGCAGGGAGGTCCTCTGGCCCACCCAGACCCGGTGGGGGCGGGCGTAGAGGGCGGTCCTCTGCGGGGGTTGCCCCAGCAGCCTGGCGCTCAGGATCTGGGAGAGTCGGGTGTAGTGGCGGACTCCGACAACCCCTGTCAGGACCAGAAAGAGGAGGAGGAGGAGGAGGGATGCCTTGAAAAGGAGGGACCCCTGCGGCGCGACGACCGGCTCAGGGTTTGTCATATCGTCCTGCTGGGGACTCCGGAGTTCGCGCAGTTTGTTCTGGGTGGCGCGCGTGATTCGGGCCAGGAAGACCAGGCCGAGGGTAATGACGGCGCAGAGGATCAGGGTCGTCTGGGTCATAAGGAAAAATGCCCTTCCCCGTGTTCGGTCACCTTGGAGCGGCTCCTACTTGGAGAAGGGCTTGTTGCCTCGGCTCACCCCGCTCTGAGGCAACCATGTCGAACATCCAAATGCGAAGGGTCAGGCGTTAAAAAGTGATCCCGAACGTCAGCTTGAACTCAGGGGTATTCCCCACGCCGACTTTGATCTCGGCCAGGAAGTTCTGGGGGGGCCTGATGGGCGCTTCTATGCCGAAGACAAAGTTGATCCCCACGTCGGTGTGCGTGTCCTCAAACGGCCTCCGGCGGTCGAAGACGTTGATGCCGGGCCCGCTCCCGATGTAGGGTTTTATGGGGCCCCGGGTCGTGAAGAGGTAGTTCACCTCGGGGTTCAGCGCGATGAGGGTGAGACCGTTCCCAACGCCGATCTCGACGTTGGGCTGAAGCCGCAGGCGCGAGATGACGGGGGCCTGCGCGTGAAACCCGAAGTGGACCTGGTCAGGGCCCATCATGGCGCCGCCGCGCACTCCGAGCCGCGCCTGCCCGCGCGCCGTCTGGGGCCAGGCCACGCAGAGCGCCGCCAGCAGCCCGCAGATGAAGATTCCGGTTCGTCGCATTGGGACCTCCTGAAGGCATACTGCGCGCATTACCGCCCCGACGTCTCCACCTGGCCGGAGGACTCCGCGATCGTGAAGGCGGCGCGCCGGTTTTTGGACCAGGAGACCTGGCCGTGGCCGGGGTCCGCCGGTCGCGTCTCTCCGTAGCTGATCGCCTTCACCCGGCCGGGGTCGATCTTCCCTTTCGTCACCAGCAGCCGCTTGACGGCCTCCGCCCGCTTCTGGCCGAGGGCCAGGTTGTACTCCGGCGTCCCCCGCTCGTCGGCGTGCCCCTCGACGGTGACGCGATAGGGGGGGTTGGCCCGCAGCTTCTCGACCAGCTTGGTCAGGACCGGCTTCTGGTCGTCGCGAATGACGTATCTGTCGTAGTCGAAGTAGATGCTCTCGTCAAACGCTCGGGCCTTGCGCGCCATCTCTTCGGCCTCCGCCTTGGCCCTGGCAGCGTGCTCGGCCTCCTCTCTGGCCTTGCGCTCGGCCTCGGCCCTGGCGGCGCGCTCGGCCTCCTCTTTAGCCTTGCGCTCGGCCTCGGCCCGCGCCTTCGCCTCGCGCTCCGCAGCCGACTCCTGAGGCGGGGACTTCCGCGCGGTCTGGCTTCCGCCGCATCCCATCAGGGCCACCACCCAGCTGAACACCAGCGCCAGGGCGAGGGGTTTTGCGGTTTTCAGGTAGAGGGTCTTCATCGGAATCTACCTCCAAGAAAAGACGGTATGATCATCGAGCGCTCGCCACGGGCTGGCCCCCGGTCATCTCCATCTCCACCGGCTGCTTCAGACGGAAGGTGAAGCGGGCGCCGGAGGAGACCTCCACCTCCTTGCCGCGCGTGGACACGGCCACCCCCGTGCCGGCCGCCCCGCCCAGGGTCGCGCCGATGGCCGCCCCCTTCTTCCCCCCGGCGATGCCCCCGATCACCGCGCCGAGGCCGGCGCCCCCCCCGATGGTCGCGGCGTCCCGCTTCTTCGTGCTCCTGGCCTGCGCGTGGAAGGCGTCCGTCACGATCGGGCAGGCGCGCTGGCCGAGCTTCAACTCCACCAGCGTGAAGCCGAGTTCGGCCCTCCCGGACACCCGCCCGGCCCCCTTCGCCTCGGTCACCCGGCCCACGACCTGGCTCCCTGCGGGGGCCACGGTGCGGCCGTTGATGACCAGGGGCTGGTCGAGCGTCAGGCGGAAGGTGTCCCCCGCCCGGTTCCGCCCGCTGCTGACGCCGTCGGTCGCCCGCACCTTCAGGCTGGTCCCGGCGGGGAGGACCAGGACCTCGTTGGTCACGCTCAACTGGACGGGTTTGCTGGACTGTCTGGCGCTGCGGTCGGTCACGACCAGGTCGTAGCTTCCGGGCTTCAGGTCTTTCGGGAGCTCCACCACCAGGAGCGAGTCGGCGCCCCGGCGTTTCACCTGGGCCTCAGCCTGTCCCACTTTGACGGTGATGGAGTCGGCGGACTTTTTGCTGAACCCCTTCCCCTCGATGGTCACGGTCGATCCGGGCCGGGCCTCCTCCGGAGAGACCTTCGCCACGGCAGGGGGGGTGGTCCTCTGGCATCCTCCGGCGGAGAGGGCGACGCCTCCCACCGTCAGGGCCAGGGACATGCGCAGGATTTTCGACGTGGCCTTCTTCATCTGCGCCTCCTCTTATTTGTCTTTTTCCCCTTTTTCCCTGTTGCGGGATTCCTTGTCCTTCTTGTTCTCGGAGGGGTCTTTGCGGCCTTCTGCGGCAGAGGGTTGCGACTGTGGGCTGGACTTCTCCTGGGTCACTCTCTCCTCGTCATTTCCCCTCGTCTTTTTTTTTTCCTTGTTCTCCTGGGCCTTTTCTGCGCGGCTCAGCGCGTCCTCCAGCGGGGTCCCCCGCAACACGCTTTCGGTCACGGCCCGCGCCGCCTCGGAGATGGAGGTCTCTTTCTGTCCCCTCTCGATGGCCCGGACGAGTCTGTTGACCTCGTTGGGGGGCGTGCGTTTCTGCATCCAGAGCGCCCCGAGGTCGTCCGCCTCCTTCTCCCGCAGGCCCAGCCTCCCGGTGAGGTGGCCGATGGCCTCGCTGACCTGGAGGAACCCGTGCAGGTTCACCTCATGCTGCTTCGCCTCCTCTTCGAGCCGGCGCAGCCAGCCGTCGTCCTTTCTCAGGCGCTGCAGGATGCCCAGCCTCAGGATCGTCTCCCGCTCGGTGATGCCCTCTGAGTTGAGGTCGTCCCGGATGACCCGGGCCAGCCGGGCCGCCTGGCCCAGGCTCTTCCCCAAGCCGTCCAGGACGCGCAACAGGTGATCCCCCGACACCCCCTTGGCGAGGCCCTCCGCCGTCTTGTCCAGCATCAGGTCCACCGGGGCCCCGTTTTCCGAGGAGCGCTGAAGGGTCTGGAGAAGGGGACGGGGGTCCCGGCGCGTATCTCGCTCCACCCAGCGTTCCACGATGGAACGCGCCGTCGTCTCCTTCACCCCCAGGGAGACGAGCTGCCGGACTGCGGCGTCGACGCGGGGGTCACCCCAGGCATGTCCGCCCCACAGGAACAGGATCGCGAGAATTTGTCTTCCGAGTTTCATGGGTCTTCCCCCGCGTTAAGCAGTCTCCGAATGCCCCTCCATCAGGCCATTCTTTTTTCTGTAGGATAAAGACGAATGGGGGTGGAAAAAGTTACACTGAAACAGGTCTAGACCGGGCTTCTCAGGGCATCGAGGTGGGCCCGGAGCCGGGGGTGTCGCAGGCGGTTGATGGCGCGCTCCTTGATCTGGCGCACCCGCTCGCGCGTCAGGCTCAGCCGGCCCCCGATCTCCTCCAGGGTCAGGGGGTCGTCGCCGTCCAGGCCGAAGTAGAGCCGCAGCACCTCGCCCTCGCGCTCCTCGAGGGCGTCCATGGCCCTCTTCACGTGCGCGTGGACCGACGCCTCCACGAGTCGGGCCTCGGGCGACTTCCCCTCGTCTTCCACGAGTTCGTCCAGCAGGCTGCACCGGTCGTTCTCCCAGTAGGTGGCGTCTATGGACCAGGTCCCCTGCGCCCGCATCAGGGTGTCCCGGACCATCTCCACGGACACGTTGAGTTGCTCGGCGATCGCCGCGGGCTCCGGCTCGTCTCCGTGGGCCTGGAGCAGCCGCCGGGATACCCTGGTGATCTTTTTCAGCAGGCCGATCCGGTTGAGCGGGAGGCGCACCAGCCAGGCGTTTTGCGACAGGGTCTGCAGGATGCAGTTCCGGATCCAGCAGGCCGCATAGGAGATAAACCGGAACCCCCTGGTCTCGTCGAACCGCTCTGCGGCGATGATCAACCCCATGTTGCCGGCGCCGATCAGGTCCGGCAGGGGGACCCCGCAGTTCTTGTACTCGCGCGCCAGGAGGACGACAAAGCGGAGGTTGGCCGAGACCAGCCTGTCCCTGGCGCTCAGGTCGCCCTCGCGGATCTGCCGCGCCAGCTGCGTCTCCTCCTCGGAGGAGAGCGGCTCCGAAGGGGTGATGTCCCGAAAGTAGAGGTTTAGCAATTCCCTGTCCTGCATGGTGACTCCTGTCGCCTGCGTCCTCTCCTACCGGACGGTGAGGCCCTCCTCCGACTCGATGACCAGCACGCCGTTCTGATGGCCGAAGCCGTCGTCCACGTAGACGAGGGCCCCCGGCGGCGCCACCCACTCCTGGCCGTCCACGAGGAAGGCGTATTCGTAGACCCCCGGCCCGAGGGGGATGACGATCTCCCAGACCTCTTTTTCGGGCACGTAGCGCAGGGCATAGGCCTTCGGGTTCCATTCGCTGAAGGTGCCTATGAGATGCACGTTTCGGACGCCCGGACGCCTGAACCGGAAGACCCACCCCTTCTCCGTGACGTGGGGGCGTATGACGTCCTCCCTGGGCCTCTGCCGCTGGGGCGAGGGCCGGAGGGGGAGGCTCACCCTCAGGCCGGCGTTGATGAACGTCCAGGGCCGGGACGCCCGCTGGCCGTCCCGGTAGCTGTATTCCCTCTGCGCCCCGGCGAAGACGCTGAGATGGGGCGTGGCCTGACAGGTCGCCTCGGCGGAGACCCAGAGGGAGCGCCAGACCGAGGAGGGGCCCCCCTGGCCGTAGCGCCGCCACTCGTTGCTGCCCTGCAGGTCGAGGCTGAAGGGCCCGCTCTGGACGCCTCCCCCCAGGTCGAGCTGGAAGCCGTCGTAGTCGTAAGCGGGCGCGGTGGACCGGTTGCGTCTGGTCCCGGCGCCGGTGGACACGTAGAGCGCGGGGCCGAACCAGACCAGCCCCCCCCGGAGGCCGTGCCGCCGGTCCTGGCGTCCGGGCGTCTCCCCGGCCAGGGCGCCGAGGGGGATGGGCGCGAGGGGCGGGGGGCTGTCCTGTCGGTCCTGGGGTCCGGGGTTCGGGCTTTCCTGCGAATAGTCCGAGCGGGTGAAGGTGTAGCCGCCCGTGAGGTAGAGCGACTTAGAGAGGCCCAGGTTGCCGTTCAGGCCGGCGCTCAGGCCCGTTCGCCCGCTCCAGGGGGTGGTCCTGTCAAAGACGATGTGGTCCATCCGGAGCCGGGCGTCCAGTTGCATCCGCCAGGTCGGGGAGACCCTCAGCCGCCACGCCCCTCCGAGGCTGCTCAGGGGCTTCCCGGCCCGGCGAGACGGGACATCGAGGCTCGGGGTGAGCCGGAGGTCGCTCGACAGGGCCTTTGACCCCCAGGCCAGGGTAAGCTCGGGCGCGACCTGAAACGCCCTCCGGGCCCCCGAAATCCTGTCGTCCAGGACCACGTCGCCGCCCTGCTCGCTCTGCGCGGAGGCGTTCACGTCCAGCTTCAGGCTGGCGGCCCCCCCAGAGGAGGGCGCGCCGATCAGCAGGCCGGCCAGCAGATAGACTGCCGGGACTTTAAAGGACACTGGGATCACCTTGACCCTCCGGCGTGAAGTTCACGACCTTTACGAGTGAGTTCCGTTGCCCAAACCCGTCATCCACCGTGTCGTCCCCCAGGGGATCCGGCATCCACGTCTTGCCGTCCACCACGAACATATACTGGTAGACGCCCGGCTTGAGGGGCAGGACGATGTGCCAGACCTCGTCCCCCTCCGGGTCCTGGAGCCGGATGCCGTTCGCGTCCCAGGCGTTGAAGTCGCCGGCCAGGGCGACCTGGCTTGCGCCGGGGGCCTTGAGCGCAAACCGCACCAGCACCGTCTGCCCCCCGGCGGCGGACGGGGCCCTGACGCCCCAGAGCGTCGCCCCGGCGCTGAGGGCGCACAGGAGGACCCCACAGGCGACCTGCCAGACCGGGCGCAGCAGGACGGGGCGCGGCATGAACAGAAGGTCGAACGCCCTGCGCCACATCCCGGCCCAGGCGGACCGCTCCGTCCGTCGCAGGGCCGCGGCCACCACCCGGTCGGCAAAGTCCTCGGGCAGGCCGTGCGGGGGCGACGCCTTGAGGGCCGCCACGATCCGCCTCAGCCCCCCGTCCGTGTCATCGTGTCTCCGATTCATCTCTCTTCTCCTCCGTGTCTCTCATACTCCGGCAGCAACCTGCGCAGCATCTTGCAGGCCCGGTGCGCCTGCACCTTGGCGGCCGGGACGCTGATGCTCAGGAGGTTGCTGATCTCCTCGTAGGACATCTCTTCCACGTATTTTAGAAGAAACACCTCCCTGTAAGCGCGGGGCAGCTCCAGCAGGGCCGCCTGAATGTGCTCCCCCATCTCCTGGAACTCGACGTCCTGAAGGGGGTCCAGCCTGGACCGGGGGAGCTCCGGGTTCCCTTCGTCGAGACAGACGGTCTTTTTGCGCGTCCTCCAGCGGTCCCTGATCAGGTTGACCGTGATCTGGCTCAGCCACTGGCTCAGGGCGCGGCCGTTGTTCATGCCGCTTAGGTTCTCAAACGCCTTCAGGAAGGTGTCCTGGGCGATGTCCCGCGCGGTCTCCGCATCCCCCACGAGCCGGTAGGCCAGGCGGTAGACGTGATCCTGATGCCTCTCCACGATCTGGCGCATCGCCTCCGGGTCCGATCGGGCGGCCTCGCGGACGAGGGCGCGGTCTTTTTCGTAGTCAGGTGTGTGCATGGGTCAGGGGTGAGGTGAACGCCGGGAATGAGCGGTATCGCCCATTCCCGGCGGTTTCGTCTCGGCGTTCGCCGGGCGAGGTTTCTACTTTCCCCCCTCTTCCTCATCCCGCCCGATCCGAACCTCGGTCTTCTGCCTGGCCTCGGCCTTCGCCTCGACCTTCTGGCGCTGGGCCTCCAGCTCCGCCTTGCGGGTCTCGGCCTTCGTCTGGACCTTCTCGATCTTGGCGTCGATCTTGGCGTCGATCTTTTCGCGCTGGGCCTCCAGCTCCGCCAGCCTGGCCGCGACGTTCGCCTCCAGCTCGCTGAGCCTGGCCTCTATCCTGGCCTCCAGCTCCGCTGTCAGCTTCTCCTGCCTGGCCTCCTGCCGCTCCTCTTTCTGCCCCTCGTGCCAGGCCTTGTGCTCGGCCTTCAGCTCCGCGTGCAGGAGCCTGTGCCCGTCCTTCGAGCCTTCGGGCTTCTCAGGGTCGGGGGCTTTGGCATCGCCCTTCTCTTTCTTTCCGGGGTTGTCCCGGTCGACAGAGACCCGGATCTTCTCACTGAGGAGGCCCCGGAGTTCCCCGACCTTCACGTCGCCGAGCGCCCTGACCTCGGCCCTCAGGGCCTCAAAGTCGGGCTCCCGGTCGGAGAGGCCTTCCATCTCGGCGTGTCGGAGGAGCAGGTAGGCCTTGACGGCGCCGTGGCCGGGGTTGGGTCCCAGCACGGCGGCGATGTCCTGCTGCATCTCGGCGACCGTCCCGTAGCCGGCCACGCGCGCGCGGAAGAACTCGCGGATCTCCTGGGGGGTGGCGTCCGCGCCGAGGACGGCCTCCGCCTCCGCCGTGAGCGCCTCGGCCTGCGTCCGGGCGCTGGTCCGCATCTCTTCGGCCGACCCGGCGGCGGAGCGCAGGCCGAGCTGCGCCTGAATCGCCATCATCTGGCCGAACATGACCTTGCTGGTCTGCCTCTCGGTCTTCATGGCCACAGAGCCGGATGTCTCAGCCTGCGTGGAGACATCTGCCTTCTCCTCCGCCACGCCCGGAGGGGCCGCCAGCCATAAGGCCAGGGCCGCGGTGGGTATCCACATGGACTTCATGTCGAATCTCCTTCTATGCTTTTTGGGTCGTGTCCGATGTTGAATCGTTTTCCCGGGATCTGACTCTGTTCCGGGCCGGGATCCTGATCGGCCCTCATACCTCAAAGACGAGAGATAGTCGCAAAAGTTACACGACCTCATCAATCGCCGCCCTTCGCTGGCGTTCACGTAAGAAATATCGGCCTTTTCAGCCGGTGGGGGTGTAACGCGGCGCACAGGGCGCAGGTGATTTGCGACACAAATAAACAAGGGGTTGCGAGTCGGTTCGCAACCCCTTGCGGAGGGCGTGTGATTCTGGTCACATTCATGCCGTCGCGTTGTCGCGGTTCATCTCATTTCGAAGGAGATGTTGATGTTGTGCCGGCGTCCCACCGTCGCGATGGCCTGGTCCAGGTCGGCGTCGATCGCATAGTCGACGGCGTAGAACAGACGGCCCAGGAACCGGGCCGCGTAGCCGATGCCCAGGACCGGGCTGGTCCGCCCATAGCCTTTCACCACGGCGGGGATTCGAGGGTCGGTGCGGGTGGTCGGGAATGCGCGCTCCAGGCCGCCGCGCACGGCCAGCCATTTTCCGGGGCCGACGCCCAGCCGGTACTCCATCCCCGCGTTCAGGGACCAGACCTGGCCGGCGGCCTTGACCAGGTCGATGGAGACCGTCAGGGAGTCGTTTCGACCGGCCTGCACGCAGCGGACAGCGCCCAGGGCCAGCTCCCGCACCAGTCGGTCCCGGACGCCGTCCGTCCTCTTCAGGCGGCCATACAGGTTCCGGAGGGCCAGGCCGTAGCGGAAGCGGCGGGAGAGTTCGTGGATGAGGCCGAGGCCTGCGCCGAACCCGCTGGATCGGCTCCCGAACGCCCCGCTCTGCCGGAGGAGGGTGAAATGGACTCCGAGGGAGATACGCCCGAAGACCGGGTCGGAGAGGATCCCCCGGCGGGAGAGGGAGAGCATCAGGGTCTGGTCGGAGAAGTTGAACGCGCCGTTGGGGACCCTCCGGACATACCCCTGCGCGTCTCTCACCTCGACCCCGCCGTTTTCGTCCCGCCACTCCACGCCGGGCAGCTCGTAGCGCGCGAAGTAGAGGCCGAGGCCCAGGCCGAGGGTCTCGCGCGCGGGGGGGATGACCGCGCCCCCGAAGAGGTGCGCGCCGGTGACCCGGTTCAGGACGGGGCCGACGCCGATCTGGTAGTTGAGGTTTCCGTCGGCGTTGTGCGTGTAGAGGTAGGCGCTGGACACGGTCAGGTGGCGGACGAGGGCCGGGCCTGCGGGGTTCCACCTCTGGCCGTAGACGCCGTCCGCCACGGCGGTGTAGGCGCCGCCCAGCCCCGCCCCCTGGCCGCCCGGGGGCGTGTAGAGGGAGACGGGCAGGGCGATCCCGGCCCCGGCCACGCCGCAGAGGGCGTGCGCGGAGAGGAGGGACAGGGCGAGAAGAAGAACGAATCTGGATTGCATGGGCATTCCCTTTGTATAACTTTTCACGCCTGTGCAGGGGGCTATATCGAGAGCTGATTTAAAAAAACGCTGTGGCTCTGGCCCTCACCCCGTCAGGCTGCGCCTGCCACCCCTCTCCCATAAATGGGAGAGGGGAAGCCGAGCGAAGCGAGGCGGGGTGAGGGCCTGTGCGCCAGGCGACATCGTTTCATGCACAAGATTTATTTGTTGTGGACCTACCTCGGCCTGGGGCCGATGGCGACGGGATAGTAGACGCGCTCGGGCCTGGACCGGTCCCCCTCATACTCGACCGTGAGTTCGGCGATGTAGACGCCGAAGCCCATCTCCCGGCTCAGGAAGTCCCTGCCGTCCCAGATGGGGGGCACGAAGAACCGGAGGCCGGAGGGGTCCAGGCTCAGGTCCCGGCTGAGGAGCGGGAGGTGGGGGGGGTGCGCGGTCAGGATGCGCAGCGAGGCCCGGGCGATGGGCTGCAGGAAGGTCGCGTGGAACTGGAGCTGCTCCCCGGCCTTCGGGCTGAAGGGGTTCGGGTAGGCGTAGAACTCGCGGACGCGTCTGCCTCCGGCGAAGAATCTGCCCGGGTTTGGGGTCGCCCAGATGGTGTCCGGGCCGACCAGGGCGCCCACGCGCCAGGTGTACCAGGTGTCGCCGGTCAGGGGTTTGGGGAGCTGGGGGTCCCCCACGGCCAGGCTTTCGACCTGGGCGAGCAGGGGGCCGGGGCTGCCGTTCGAGGGGGGGTCCAGAACCAGCACGTAGCGGGGGGCCTTTGCGCCCGCCTCGGAGAAATATGCCTTCCAGCGGAAGGTGGGGGAGGCGCTCCCGGTGAGCTGCCCCTGAGCAGGCGTGAGCAGGGCGAACAGGTTGACCCGGAAGCGCCCCGGGTCGCCCTCGCCGGAGGGGCCCCTGGAGAGTCGCTCCAGGCCGTTGGCGCGGGCCCTCACCCTCCAGAAGAGCATCCGATCGTCATATCCCTCGAAGGGCGGGTCAACCATGACGTAGAAGAGGGCCGTGCCGACGTCCCGGGCGAACAGGAGTTTCTCGAAGGTGGAGTCGGTGTGGACCTCCAGGAGGTAGGAGACCGGGCTGTCCGGCGTGCGGGACGCCCCCCACCTAAAGGCCATCGGCAGCCTGCGCAGGACGGTGTCTGCGGGGGGGTACGCCAGGTCAAACGGCTCCGGGCGATGCTCCACGCGGAACTTCCACTCCGCTGTCTCGCGGCGCAGCAGGCCCGGCAGGAGGCGGGTCTCCACCGCCCAATAATAGATGCGTCCGTACCTGAGCAGGCTGGACGGGGGGACGTAGGTCGTGTCCGGGATGGGGGACTCCAGGACGTCCGAGCGCCCCGGCCCTGTCCCGATGCGCAGGACGTAGACGACCCGCGCGTCCAGGCTGCGGGCGGCCACGGAGGTCCAGCGCAGGGCGAAGCCGGGGTCGGCGGTGTCGAGGACCGTGCTGTCCGCCGGCGTTAGCAGCCGGACCCGGAGGCTGTCGTCCGGGGTGTAGAGGAAGAAGGACCTGAAGGAGGTGGACGGGGTCTCCAGGATGCCGTCGGTGGCCACCACCCGCCAGTAGTAGGGGTTCCGGTTGGACGGGGACCGCGCGGTGAGGCTGTCGGCGGGGACGAGGAAGGAGGTGGTGGCGATCGTCTGGTTCAGGACGAGGTTGAGGAAGTCCGGCTGCCGGGCGATCTGGAGGTGATAGTTGACCACGTCGCCGGTGTCTGCGTCGAAGGCCCGGCCCCAGCGGAACGGGATCTGTTCCTCAGCCAGGGTGTCTCCATTGGCGGGGGTCAGGAGCTGGAAGGCCTCGGGGCGGTGCTCGGCCCAGAAGGTCTGAACCCCGGTCGTCAGCTTGAAGAACTCGCGCGAGGAGGCCGTGGCCACGGTGAAGCGGACGGAGATCCGGTACCAGTAGGCGCGGCCGTACTCCAGGGCGCGGTCGAGCCGCCGGAGGGCGGTCAGTGCCGCGCCCGAGGTGTCTGTGCGCACGCCCGTCAACTCCTGTCTGGAGGGGTCGTAGCCGGTCGCGATCTCCAGGCGGAAGCGCACGTCGCGGAGGTAGAGGGTGTCGGGGCGCTCCAGTCGCCAGGCGATGGAGTCCCGGAGGTCGATCACGGGCCGTGCGCTGTCCGGGGCCAGGACGATCAGGCGCACGTTGGGCGGGGGGCGCAGGTTGTAGAGGTTGAAGCTGCGCACGGGGGAGGAGGTCTCCAGGCCGCTGGAGATGCTGACGGCGCGCCAGTAGTAGGTCTTTCCGGCGGGCAGGCGGGTGGAGTCGGGCCTGAACTCCAGCTCGATGGGGTAGGTGATGCCGGGGAAGAGCCGTGCCTCGGCCGGGGTCTGCAGGGCGGAGTCGGAGGCCACGTCGATGCGCACGCTCACCGGCTCCCCGTCCTGGTCCACGCCCGCCCGGACCCTGAGCAGGAGGGCCCCGGGGTCGATCTCGGCCTGGTCGGGGGGGGGAGAGGAGGATGGGCGGGTCCGGGGGGCGGTCTCCGATGAAGGGGAGGGGGTCGCTCCAGAAGGAGAAGAGGCCCTCGTAGGTGACCAGGAGCCGGGCCCAGTAGGGGACGTTCAGGCGGAGCGTGTCCGGGAGGGTGAACGACGTGGCGTCCCCCACGTCCGTCAGGTGGATGGGCCGGTTCAGGAAGCGGTCGTCGGTCCCGTAGGCGATGCGGTATCCGGGGTTCTGGTTGCGCAGGGGGGGCATCGGGTCCCAGACGAGCCTGTCCCCCCGTCTCACCAGGGGGCCGCCGGTGGAGGTCCGCACCGGCGCGTTGAGCATGGCGCTCAGCAGGGCGGGGTCCTTGGGGAGCGGGATGTCCGGGGTCGGTCTCTTGGGGTCCAGGCCGCTCACCCCCACGTAGACCGGAAGGGGCGCCGCGTCGCTCAGGCCCGTGCTCCGGTCGGCCACGGAGACCCTGACCCACTCCAGGCCGAAGAACCGGCCTCTCCCGAAGACGGCCAGGACGTGCACGGAGTCCACCATCCCCAGGAGGCTGTCCGCCCCGCGGAACCTGGCGAAGTCCCCGGACCTCAGGAGGTCGGCGGCCCTGACCCTGAACACCCTCGCGTCCACCTGGATGCCCGGCTGGACGGACCAGGCCAGCGGATGCTGGGGGTCGGTCGCCCGCACGTAGCCCTCCAGGGGGAGATAGGTGGTGTCGTTGTGCGGGACTTCGAGGTAGCTGGGGAGGGCCAGGATCGGCCCCGGCACCACCCGCACGAGGACCTGCGTGGAGGCCCTCAGGTCGGCGCTGTTGCGGGCGGTGAGCTCGAAGTAGCCCGTGCTGTCCACGGTCACCTTCGACCGGACGATCAGGGTGTCGCGCCCGCCCGGGCTGGTGCGCACGAAGGCGTCGAACGGCTGGCCCGGAGGCACCCGGACTTCGAGTTCGATCTGGCCGGAGGCGTCTATGTCGTCCCGCACCAGCAGGGCCTTTTCGACGCCCGTCTCGCGGGCGCTCAGCACGAAGAGGGTGTCCCGGATGATGAAGTAGGGGGGGCGGCGGGGGGGATCGACGTTGATCACGGCCACGTCCGTGTCCAGCCGTCTCCCCGAAGGGTCCTCGATGTGGAACCTCAGGAAGAGGGGTCCTCTGACGAACAGCCGCCCGGCCTGGAGGCGGAGGGAGTCCGGGGAGATCATCTGGGCTTCGAGCGTGTCTCTCCCGATGGGGTCCCATTTCCACCGGACGTCCTTGAGGCTGGTGTCCGGCGCGATGTGCCCCTTCAGGGGGATCAGGATCTCCCCCAGGGGGCGGAGCACGAAGTCCCCCATGAAGATGTCGGGGACCTGGTCCACGATCACCGGGATTTGTCTCTCGCCGGAGTTGCCCTGGGCGTCCGTGGCTTTCAGGGTGACGGCGGACCGGCCGTGCCAGTCGGGGTCCGCCCAGAGGAGGAGGTGGTTGTTGCGGTCGATGCGGAAGTGGAGGGGGGACGGGGAGGGCGCCCGGACCTCCCACCGGACGGCCTTTCCGGGGGTCTCGTCGTCCCAGACCCTGTCGGAGAGGTTCAGGTCCAGGGTGGTGTCCTCGGTGAACCTGAGGGAGTCGAGCAGGATCACCGGGGGGCTGGCGCCGATGCCCTGCGCCCGCAGGGCCGGGGGGCGCAGAAGGGCCGCGAGTCCGAGGAGAACAGAGAGGGTCCGGAGAAGAGGAAAACGCTTTCCAGGCAGGCGCATGGTCATACCTCAGGGATGTCCAGGGCGTTTCTGTTACCGCGCCCCCAGCACAAAGAGCGCGGGGATGATGACGTACTTCAGGTATCGCTTGACGGAAAACGGCTTCCTCAGCCTTCCCGCGCCCTCTTTGAGGTAGAGGCAGGGCCTGCCCGGCTCGGCCTGAATGGCGATCACGCCCGGCTGATCCAGCCTGGGAAAGCCGGGGCGGTAGAAGAAGACCTGCTCCTGACGCCTCTCGTAGCCTTCGACCTCGACGGTCATCTCCAGGACCTTCCCGAAGGGGATGCGCCCGGCGTCTATCTCCTCACCGGGAGCGCCTTCCGAGACCTCTTTCAGCCGGACGGCCTCCGCCTCCGCGTAGGTCTCCGGCGCCCAGAGGTCCACGCGCGGGTCTATCGCGAGTTCTGAGGAGTCTCTGACCGACAGGCGGACGGGGACCAGGAGGCCCTGGGCGTCCCGGACGTTGTAGGTCCCGCGCGGCAGGTGGATGTCGAAGGCGGGGACGGAGGCCCGGACGCTGTCCCGCAGGGCGGCCTCCGCCTGGGCGCGAACGCCCTCGTAAATGGCCCTCTCCGCCCCGGTGGCCGGGGCGTCGGCGTCGGAGCTGTCGATCACCGCCTCCACCTGGAGGGGGATGAAGCGGAGGCTGTCGGCGGTCCACTGGGGGCTGACCGCCACGCGCACCTGCCCCAGCCTTCTGTACCAGCTTTCGGTCTGTTCTTCCATCCAGGTCCCCAGGGTGTCCGTCTGCGCGGCCCAGGAGAGGGGGGAGGGCTCCTGCCCCACCCTCGGATGCAGGGCGCGCGCGGCCGTCAGCAGGGCGTGCCCCTCGGGGAATCGGCGCGCCCTCCCGAAGGCGACGCCGGCGTAGGCGTAGACCAGGGCCGCGGCGCGGTCCACGCGCAGGTCCGCCAGGCCCTGCTCGCGGGCGAAGGACTGACGCTCCCGGGTCCTGCCCACGTAGCGTTGCAGGTCTTCGAGAAAGGGGCTCAGTTCGGGGTCGGAGGGGGTGATCCTGGAGCTGTCCCGGGACAGGACGGATTCCAGGAGCAGGGCTGCGTCCCTGTGGTAGTCCTCCAGCGCCCGGGCCAGGCCCCCCTGGACAACGGCCCTGGGTTCCTGAGCCGATGCGCTGCTCAGGGACGCGCTCAGAAGACAGGCCGCGAGAAACGGGACGACGCCGTGGCGAGACATGAGTTCCTCCGGGAGAGTTGTAGGGCGCGATCGGTGATCGCGCCGCTATTTGGATCAAGGCGTGTTCTGCGCGGAGCGGGTGCTGTCCTGAGCGGAGCTTCGCCGCGCGGTGGCGGGGCGACTCTGTTCCTCCTCAGGACGCGCCGGCTGCCCTTTTTCGTTGTCCAGCAGGAAGAGTTCCTCCGACCTGCCCATCTGGACGAGGACGTCGCGGTATTCCTGCTTGTACCTCGGGTCCAGGTGGTAGGCCTCACGGGCGGCCCTCGCCGCCTTTTCGCGGGCGTCCGGGGCGGGGGACTTCAGGCAGGCCCTGGCCAGCCTCGCGAACGCCTCCGCCTGGTAGTTGCTCCTGAACAGGGTGACGGTCTGGATGTGGGTGATGGCCTCGTCGATCCTCCCCTGGTCCAGGCAGGCGAGCGCCAGGTTGAGGGAGTGTCCCACGTAGTTGTCCCGGACGACCTGGCTCAGGGGGTTTTTGCCGTAGGCCATGCGGTCATACGCCACGGCCCTGCGGAGGTCGACTTTATAGGCGATGTGGGCCAGGTCCGTGTAGAGGGAGGCGACGGAGGAGTCCGATCTCGCATACCGCACCGCTTTTTCAAAGGCGGCGACGGAGGGTTCAAACTTCTCTTCCTGGTCGAGGGCCCGGCCTATCAGGCGACAGACCGCGGCTCGCATGTTGTGGCCGCCGTCGAACTGAATGGCATAGAGCAGGTCCCTGAACCACTGGGGATCGGATGAGGTCTCTCCCCGCCTGCAGGCGGCGGTGAGCTTGGGGATGAAATAGTCGGCCTGAAGGCCCTCGAAGTCGACGTCATAGGCCGTCTTTAAAAGATGGACGCTGTTTTCCGCATAGAACGTGAGGTACAGCTCCAGGGTGTCGGAGACGGCCTGACGGGGGCCGGCGAAGAGGCGCTCCCTGCGCTCCCGTTCGAGGACGGTGTCCCATATTTCGTCCAGGCCCTTTGCGCCGAGGGTCAGGAGACATTTCACCGAGTCGAGCGCGGACTCCGTCCGGCGATTGAGGAGCGTATCCCCCGTCTCGGCGCTGAGCTGCGCCCCCAGGGGGGTGGGGGAGAGTTCCCATTCGATGAGGTTTTTGGCGCTCTGGATGGCATACAGGACCGTCATCCGGCCGGAGTTGTAGTGGTGGTGGAGGTCGGCGTTCTTTTTGAAGGAGGTTTTATAGGCGTCGGCGCCCTCCAGGAGGAAGTGGAGGTTTTCGGGCCTCGGGTCTGAGTCATAAATCATCTTGCAGGTCGACCCCAGCCAGACGTGATAGATGGCCTCCTTTTGGGTCTGTTCGCTGGCCTGACGGAAAGAGATGTAGGCGCTCTTGTAGTCTTTCCTCTTGTAAGCCGCAATGCCGTTCTCGTAGGGTTCGTCGGCTACGGGGTCGCCGAAGACGAGACGAGGCCAGAGCATCAGCGCGGCTGCCGCAAGCATTTTGACCGGAAAATTTCCCACGGCTCTTCCTCGATGTTAACTGGATTGGGACCTCAACGCCTTTTCCAGGAAATCGATGGCCCTCAGGGCCGCCGTCTCTTTGGCCTTGTCGCTGGACTCGGATTCCAGGTCGATTTCGATGCGGCCCAATCTCCAATCCGCGCCAAAGTAGACGGCAAAGGTCCTGCCGTTCTCAAAGCGGACCTTGGCTTCGTTCCTGAGCGCATGGATCGTGGCATCCCTAAAAGAGAACGGCGCGCGCTCTTTATCCCCCAGAGTTCTCTGAATGTAGGTGATCTTGCCGGATGCCCCTGAATAGCCCCCCAGAACGGAGAGTTTGACGACGGTCACCTTCTGCTGGTCTCTCTGCTCTCTCTGCTCCACTCTGGAGACGGCCCTCACTTCGGGGTCCGGCTGTCTCGTGTCCGCGATTCTTCTGGGTTTGTCCAGGTCCGGTCGAACGGAGACGCGCTGTCGGGCCTCCTGAAACGAGGTTTTCGAGACGGAGAGGTCCTCCTCCGGGGGGCGCTCCTCCCGCGCGGGCCTCCATTCTTCGTGCTTCGGGGCGGCGGCGTCTTTTACGGCAACCGGCCGTCCTGTTTTGAGGGCCTTTCCCACCACTCTGGGAGCCACTCTCTCTCCCGGCACAAACCGTTGAGCGGGAGGGGGTTGACTTTGAGACTCCTGAAGGGGCTCTTTTTCCGTCAGGGATGGAGGGGGCAGGAGGTCGGAGTACCTTATAATGCGGACGACCCTGCGGGGCTTCTCCCCGGGCATGCGCGCCAGGATGTGCCAGCCTATCAAAAAGAATAACAGATGCCCAAATAAGGACCACCTCACCGCCCTCTGGAGATGGGGCCGCGCCCAGACCTTGAGGGAGGGGACGAACGGTAAGAAGGAGGGCTTATTCTGTTCCCACGCTTCGCGTTGCTGCGCTTCGTTCGTGCGAAAGTTCATGTCATCATCCTTTAAAATGCACGGCGACAGGAGGCCATGAGCAATAAAATCCCTTATGAAAGACGAACCGGGGGGAAAAAGGTTACACCAGGGCAGGGAACGCAAAAACGGGCAGAGGGATAGAGAAGAGATCTCTATAAGACCTTCTGCCCGTTTATATTATCGAAACAATTCCGGTCTTCTAAATCCCCGAAAGGGCCGCCGGGGCCACCCGGTACAGGGTGAAGGTCCGGGACCTCTTGACTTCGACCAGATCGAAGGCCTTTTGAGTATCCCCCGGGACCTCCGAGGAATTCCTCGCGATGACGAACCTCGCCGGTCCCTCCGGGGGAAAGCCTTCGTAGGGTCGCCCGGAGAACGCCTGGATGTATTTTCCGATCCCATCCGTGCCCCCCACGACAGCGACGGGTCCCGGAGCCGGGTCTTCCCTCATGAAATGACAGACCTGGTAGAGGTCCCGCCACGGACCGCCGTAGAACGATTCGGCGCTGGGGCTGGCCAGGACACAGAGCCCGGAGTGCGTCCTGTCCGCGTTCCCGTAGACCAGGCCATAGCCATCCATGGTCACGAGCATGACCACCCACGCGGCCAGAGCGGCCTTGAACGGCCAGGTGGACCAGACGTCGGCCTTGACCTTCAGCGCCCTGGCGGTCAGGGCGACGCCGGTGAACAGATAAGAGAGCAGGAAGGGGGCGATGGGCAACAGGTAGCGGGTCA
>Ga0114945_10000450_pt1 | contig 26437 bp, 23 predicted proteins | sample OV2TP3_FD_87194 | JGI IMG/M metagenome (GOLD analysis project Ga0114945, IMG submission 87194) | Hot spring microbial communities from Beatty, Nevada to study Microbial Dark Matter (Phase II) - OV2 TP3 | ecosystem: Environmental > Aquatic > Thermal springs > Hot (42-90C) | place: USA: Beatty...
CCGCGTGCGGTAGGTCGCATTCAATTCCGTGATGAGCTTCATCGGGTGCACGGTGTGCGGATCGACGAACAGCACGAAGATCGGGCGCGCCTCGGGCGAGGCGCCGATCTTGTCCTCCCAGAAGCCGCCGGGCGCGGAGGCCTCCAGTTCCTCCGGGCTGACCACGAAGGGGTAGAGCCGCACCTCCGGCAGGTGGGCGGCGACGATCGACACCGCCGGCACCCACTCGAGCTCCTGGCCGCCGCCGATGATGCCGCTGCCGCTGCAGCCAATCAGGACGGTGGGGCGCAGGCGGCTCTGGATCTGCTCCAGCAGGTGGGGCCAGGACGCGCGGTAGATCGTCGAGGCGAACAGGTAGGCCAGGTCGCAGGAGAGCTCGCTCAACTGGGCGAGCGCCTGCCGGCAGGCCGCCTCAGCCGCATCGCGGGCGTTGCCCGCATCGCTGATGCCGGAGGTAAACCGCATGACGGCCTGGCTCATGGTCCCTCAAGCTTAGACGGTGCCCTCCGCCTTGTCAACGTCCAGCGGTGTCAGACACCTTTCCCCGCACAAAAGGTGTCTGACACCTAGTCGGGGTCGAGGATCCAGGCGGCGGGCACGACATACGCTTTCAACGCCTCAGGGGCATGGGCGATGACGCGCGCGGTCGTCATGACCACCAGCACCTCGTGGCGCAGCGGATCGGCCGGCTCCCATTCCCGCACGGCAAGGCGCCGGCCGTGGGCCAGCGCGGCGTGGGTGGCGCCGCGGAACGTCTCCGGTGTGCCCACGACGAGGGACGGCCGATGTTCAAGCAGCCAGAGCTCATGCGCCCGGTAGACCTCGCGGGGCAGCCGCAGGAACACAGTCTGCCGCTGATGCGACCGGCGGCGGCCGATGTTCACCACCTGCTCCCCCGCCGCCTCGATGCCGGTCAGCGTATGCTCCAGGGCGCGGGCCACCAGGGTCCTGGCGTCAGACGCGGTCTTCAGCAACAGCCATTGTGCTCCATCGACGGCCTGCCCCGGCATCGGCCAGGTGATCAGTCCGCGCCGACGGCCGACGATCCGGCCGCTCAACCGGTTGACATCTCCGACGAGGTGCTGCGACCAGTCCATGAGCCGATCCACCCGCACCAGCATCCCGCTGCCCGGCCCGACCTGGCCGCTGACCGCAGCCGGGGAATACGTGGCGGCTGCGTCCCCCAGGCTGAGCTCGGGAATCTGCAGCGCGTCGACGAACTCCCCGATCCGTTGAGTCACCGTCCACGGCGGCAGGCGCCGGTAGGCGGCGCGGATCCCTCCCAGGGTCCTCCCGAACGGGCGCCACCGCCCCCCAGGCAGGAGGAGATCGACCGTCCAATCCGCCAGCTGGAAGACCTCCAGCTCGGACAGGCCGGCGGTGGTGTAGAGGATCGCATGGAGGTCCAGCGGATAGCGCTCATCATGCAGCCGAATCCGCTTCCCGGTCGGGCAGTCAGCGAAGAACCGCTCCTCCGAAGTGGCGGCGTGCGAGCGGCCAGGCGCGACGAGCAGCGCGGCCAGAAGAACGGACAACAATGGGACCGGGTCCATTTTTCTGCCGCGCTCGAAGGAAAAATGGACCCGGTCCCGATTTTTCATTCGTAGATGCCGGTGATGGCGCGGCCATCCAGGCTGGCCGGATCATAGGGCCAGCCAATCATCTGGAGGATGGTGGGAAGCACATCCACGATCCGGTGCGGAGTCAGCAACCGCCCATGGGGAATGTTGGGCCCGGCGAGGAAGAGCGCCATGCGCATCGACTCCGGCAGGGGATAGCCGTGATCCGTCCCTTCCCCGTCATCCGACCGGAAGGACCAGCCGGCCGAGGCGGTCACGACCAGGTCCGGATCCCGCGCATCCGCCAGGTCCGCCACCGGCGCCTGCCAGGCGAAAAACTTCGCGATGGCCACCACCGCATCGGGGTAACGGGTCTGGGCCGTGGCCGTCAGCCACTCCTGCGCGGAGTGCGGCGCGCCGATCCAGGCGGCGCCGCCGACGGCCTTGAGGAACGCCGGGTCGCTCAGGTAGCCGAACGGATCCACCCCGGCCCGCGCCGGCTCGACGTGGAGCGCGCCGTCCGCCGATTGCGTCAGCCGCCTGACCGGCTCGTACCGGTAGACGTCCGTACCCTCCGCCCCCGGCGTCCGATGGAGGATCGCCTGGTTGTCCGGGTCGCGGTACACGAAGGTCCGGCCCGCATCCAGCTTGACCAGGAGGAGATCCACCGGCCGTCCCTCGGCGCGCGCCGCTCGCTCGGCACGGTCCCGAGCGACGTCGAGGGACCGCGCGCCGCGGCCGTCCCATCCCGTCGGGCGGAAGCCCGTCAGCGACTCCAGGAGGTTGACGTCGCGCTGCGCGGGGTGCACGTCATAATGCGTCAGTTCGTGCAGACGGTTGCGCTGCCAGGCGCCGCGCTGGTACGATCCGTACGGCAAAAACAGTTTGGCCTGTCCTGCCCCTTGGTGATCGAAGAAGAGAAACCGCCGCGGGTCCATCCCGGGATGCAGCCATTCCTGCCCGACCACCTTCACGTTGCAGCCGAGCTGGGCCCAGCCCCAGTCCCGCGGCAGGTTGCAGGTGCGGTTGAGCCCCCCACCTGTCGTCGGCCCGGAGGGCCGATCCTCCGCCTTCGGCGGAGCGACAGGTGGGGGGGCGCCACCCAGGTGCCCATGATCCGAGACGAGGATCAGGTAGGTCGAACGGTCCCACCGGACCTCGCGCAGCCGGCGCAGGATGCGGCCCAGCCCCTCGTCGGCCAGGGCGAGATCGCGGCGGGCGGCGCCGAACTGGCCCCGGCGGCTGACGTGGCAGGTCTTGTCCGCCATCGGGAACCACACGGCGATCACCCGGGCATCCGGAAGGCCGATCAGCTCCTCCACGGCGTAGGCCGCGTTGACCTCATCCAGCCGGACGGGCAGGCGCCTGGGGAAGTCAAACGGGCCGAGCGTGTTGATCGCGCGATGGAACCACTGGGGCGGCGGATTGATGGGCGCGATCGGCAGCGTCGTGTATCTGAACCGCTTGCCCAGCCGGTTGCCCAGCGTCGGCACCCAGCGCCTGGCCAGGAACGTGTGGGTCTGCTCCGGCGCGTATTTATCCAGCAGGTTCAACACCCGTGTCGTCGGCCTCGGCATGAACCCGTCCGGCAGCCACGCGCTCAGCTGGCCCCTCGGCTTCAGCGTCGTGCGCTCGAATTGGTTCTGGGACTTGATCCCGGTCCGGTCGGAGAACAGCCCGGTGAAGAGCGACCCGTTGGCGATCAGCGTGTTGGAGGGAAACACGGTAAACGCGTCCGGCACCTCCACCCCCTGGTCCAGAAACGCCCGCGCGAAGTTCGGCAAGAACCCGGCGGCGGCCATCGCCTTCAGCACATCGGGCCGCAGGCCGTCCACGTAGATCAGCAGGACGCGCGCATCAGGCACCGGCTTGCCGATCAGCCCCCCCACCGCTGGCGGGGGACTGAGGCGATCTGACGGCGCCTCTGGCCAGGCGACGGCGGGCGGCAGCGCCGGCTCTACCCGGATCGTGACCTGGAACGCGCCGCGGTTATCCTCGAGCTCGTCGTCATTGACGCCGAGCCACAACCGGCCGCTCGCCGGGGACCGGCCCTGGTACGAGGCGCCGACGTCAAACGGCTCGCCGGTTTCGTTGATCTTCCCGATCAACCCGAAGGCGGGCGCCGGACCGTCCACCATCGTGGGCAGCGGAAAGGAGTGCCCGCGCCGGTGCTTCCAGTAGGATCGCGGCCAGCGATAGGTGCCCCGGGGCCCGACCGACCGGTCGATCACCTCCCCGGAGAGCCAGGTGCGCAGACGGACACCGACCACGCGCGCCTGTCCGGCCGCCTCGATGCGCAGCGCCTGGCCCGTGACGAGTGTGACGCCGGTGTCCGTCCAGGCCACATCCGCCCGCACGGTCACGGTGGCCGATGACTCCGCTTCGGCGATCGGCGGATCCAAGAGCGAGAGGAGGACGAGGGCGAGGAGCCGGAAGAAGTCCTGACGAGGCATGACGCGGTATTATACAATGTCTGAAGAGTGGCCCTGTCGAAAAGCTGCTGGGACGACCGCAACAGGTGTCAGACACCTTTTGCCTCCGGCACGTCGGCACCCAGGCACGCATGAACCTGCATCCCTTCACCTACGATCCGTTCCAGCAGCGCGCGATCGGCGTGATCGAGCGCGACACCTCCCTGTTCGTCGCCGCCCCCACCGGCTCCGGCAAAACCGTGCTGGCCGACTACGTCATCGAGCGGACGCTGGCGAAGGGCCAGCGGGTCATCTACACCGCGCCGATCAAGGCCCTCAGTAATCAGAAGTTCCGCGACTTCAGCGCGCGGCACGGTGACCAGGTGGGGAGTATCCCACCACCTGCCGATCGGCCCGACGGGCCGCCGACGTCCCCACGGGACGCCGGCTCGCCGAAGGCGAGCCGGCAGGTGGTGGGGATTATGACCGGGGATGTGACGATCAATCCGACCGCGCCCCTCGTCATCATGACGACCGAGATCTACCGCAACACGCTGCTCGAGGACATCGACCGGCTGGCCTCCTACGCGTGGATCATCTTCGATGAAATCCACTATCTCGACGACCAGGAGCGCGGCACGGTCTGGGAGGAGTCGCTGCTGTTCACGCCGCCTGCCATCAACCTGCTGTGCCTGAGCGCCACCATCCCCAACGTCCAGGAGCTCGCCCAATGGATCCGCCGCATCCACGGCCGCCCGGTGGAGGTGATCGAAGAGACCCGGCGGCCGGTCCCGCTGACGACGCTGTTCCAGTGCCAGAACGCGGTGCTCGACACCCCGCAGCGCCTGAAAGAGGTGGGCTGGCGGCATCAGGAGCCGTGGCGCCACCCGCCGCGGCACCCCCATCACCGGCGCCATCACGACATCCACCCGAATCGGCTCGAGCCGCTGGTGCGGCACCTGCAGGAGCACCAGCGGCTGCCGTGCATCTTCTTCACGTTCGGCCGGCGGCGGGCCGAGGATCTGGCGTGGGAGCTCTCCGGCTGGTCGTGGCTGACGGCGGAGGAGCGGATGGCGCTGCGGCGGATGTTCGATGAGCTCTGCGCGCGGTTTGGGCTGACGCAAGACGGCAGCATCGAGGCGCTGGGACGGCTGCTGGACCGCGGGGTCGGATTCCACCACGCGGGGATGCTCCCGACGGTGAAAGAGGTGGTGGAGCGCTGCTTCACGAGCCGGCTCATGAAGCTCATCGTCACCACGGAGACGTTCGCTTTGGGGATCAACATGCCGGCGCGCAGCGTCGTCCTCGATACGCTGAAGAAACGCTCGCACGGCGGCTTCGAGCTGTTGCGCCGCCGGAACTTTCTCCAGATGGCGGGGCGCGCCGGCCGGCGCGGCATGGACGAGGCGGGGTTCGTGTACCTGCGCGTCACGCCCACCCATATCACGTATCCCGAAGTGCTCCAGCTGCTCCAGGGCGAGCCGGAGCCGGTGCACAGCCGGTTCAACACCGCGTACGCGACCCTCCTCAACCTGTATCGCCGGCACGGGCGGGCGCTCTTGGACCTGTTCCCGAAGACCCTCTACTACCAGCAGACGAGCGGGCCGAGGCGCCAGGAGGGTCTGTCGCTCATGCAGCGGAAGCTCACCCTGCTGGAGGCGATGGGCTACCTGACGACGGGGGGCCTGACGCCGAAAGGCGAATTCGCCTCTTGGGTCTACGGGTATGAGCTCTTGGTGACGGAGCTGCATGCGGCCCAGCGCCTGGCGGGGCTGGATGCGGTGTCGCTGGCGGTGCTGATGGCGGGCATCGTGTACGAGCCGCGCCCGGGGATGAGCCTGCCGAAGCGCCACCGGCTCGCCAAGCGTTTGGCCGAGGCCTGCCGGCAACCGCTGGAACGCATCCAGAAAGAGGAAGCGCGGTTCCGGGTCACGCCGAAAACGAAAGCGCCGGCCTTCCACCTCTCCTACGCGATGGAGGCATGGATGGCGCAGGCCGCCTTTGACCGCATCACGAAGCTGTGCGACGTGGATGAGGGGGAGATCGTCCGGTATTTCCGGATGGCGGTCCAGCTCTTGCGGCAGCTCTCGGAGATGCCGGCGGCCGATCCCTCCCTTCGCGCCGTCGCGAAGAAGGCCATGCAGCGCATCAACCGGGATGTCATCGATGCGGAAGCCCAACTGCGGCTTGGGTAACCGTTCAGCTCCGGTGCCTGGCTCCATTCCACCGGTGTCTGGCTCCCCGCTGTGGTCGGTGCGGATAGCGGGGTGCCTGACACCGGCACTGGCGCTGGTACTCGTCGCGGGCTGCGCCACCCCGCAGTACGCCGTCCGGCAGACGCCGCTGCCGGAGGAATCCGCTGACGCGTTAGCGATCGAGCGCGCGATCAGCCAAGTCCAGGGGCGGGAGTTCGCCCGGCAGGGCGCGCGCCCGATCCTGCCCATCGAGCGCCTGCACGGGTTCGCGGTGCAGCCGCTCGTGGACGCCTTACGCCGCGTCACCGAGCGGCCGCACCTGGCCTATCGGGCCTACCTCTATACCGATGCCGATCCGAACGCCGCCGCGCTGGCCGACGGCCGGATCTACCTCTCGACCGGCATGCTCGAGTACCTGGCCGGCCGCGGCAGCCGCCCGGATGAGCTCGCGTTCATCCTCAGTCATGAGCTCGCCCACACCGTGGCGCAGCACCTGGTCAAACGCTTCCGGATGCTCCAACGGCAGCAACTGCTGATGGCGTTGGTGGCGGCGGGCGCGGCCGCCGCCACGCGCGAGGGGAGCGCCGGCGCCCAGCAGGCCGGGCGGCTCGTCGTCGATGCCGCCGCGCTGCTGCAGGATGTGGCCAACAGCGGCTACAGCCAGGAACAGGAGCTGGAGGCGGACCAGCTGGGCATCCGGTATGTCATCCGCGCCGGGTTTGATCCTCGGCGGGCGATCGCGCTGTTGGAAGATTTCGAGCAGCGGTTTGAAACTCCCTGGCCGTTCCTCCGCACGCACCCGTACGTCCGCCTGCGCCGGGACTACCTGCTGCGCTACCTCACCGAGACCGGCCAGGGGGGTCAGCCTGCCGGCTTCGCCCCTCGCGCGCCGACAGGCGGATCCGGCGCCGCGCAGCCGTCGATGGACGCGCGCGCCGCGCGCCGCAAGCACCTGGAAGAGATCCAACGGCTCTACCCGAAAGGCTCGGTGAGCTGGCAGAATCTCCAGCGCCAGCTCGACGAGCCCTAAAAGGTGTCAGACACCTTTCAAAGCGGGAAAAGTGTCTGACACCTTTTTAGTCGAGGGGGATGCCGTAGCGGGCCGTGTTGATGCAGACGGTCTTGGGGAGCACCAGGTGGGCGAGGTAATCCGGACCGCCGGCCTTGGTCCCAAGGCCCGACAGGCGGCGCCCGCCGAAGGGCTGCCGGCCGACCCGCGCGCCGGTGATGGGGCGGTTGATGTAGAGGTTGCCGACGTCGAAGGCGCGGATCGCCTGCTGGATGTGCGAGGGCGAGCGGGAATAGACGCCGCCGGTCAGGCCATAGGCGGTGTCGTTGGCCAGCCGCAGCGCGTCGTCAAACGTCTTCACGCGAAACACGCACAGCAGCGGACCGAAGAGCTCCTCCTGCGCCAGGCGGTCATCCGGCGGCACGTCCGTGACAATGGCCGGCCCCACGAAGTAGCCCTCAGCCGGCAGCCGCGGCGCGGGATACTCGTACGCCACCGTCGCCACGCGCCGGGCGTGCGCCAGCGCCTCCTGCAGCCGCCGCCGCGCGGCGTCCTCGATCAGCGGGCCGAGGTCGGTGGCCGGATCAGCCGGGTCGCCGACCACCAGCCGATCCACCGCCGCCACCAGCCGCGGGAGCAGCCGGTCGTACACCGCGTCCAGCACAATCAGCCGGGACGCCGCCGAGCACTTCTGCCCGCCATAGCCGAACGCGGAGCGCAGCGTGCCGGCGATCACCGCGTCGAGGTCCGCGTCCGCATCGACGACGATCGCGTTTTTGCCGCCCAGCTCCGCCACCACCTGCTTGACGAAGCGCTGCCCCTCGGACACCTGCGCGCACTGGTTGAGGATGGACAACCCGACCGCTCGGGATCCGGTGAACAGGATGAGCTGGACCCCCGGATGCGCGACGAGCGCAGCGCCCACCTCCTCGCCCCGTCCTGGCAGGAACTGCAGAACCCCCGGCGGCGCGCCGGCCTGCCGGAAGAGCTGCGCCAGATGCGCGGCGATGATCGAGGCCTGCCCCGCCGGCTTCAGGATGACCGCATGGCCGCTGACCAGCGCGGCGGAGGCCATGCCGGTGAGGATGGCCGCGGGGAAGTTCCACGGGGAGATCACCGCCGCCACCCCCCGCGGCTCATACGTATAGGCGTTGCGCTCGCCCGGCATCTGCGCCAGCGGCTTGCCGCGCGCCAGCGCCTCCATGTCGCGGCTGTAGTATTCGAGGTATTCGATCGCCTCCACAACGTCCGCGTCGGCCTCGCGCCACGTCTTGCCGACTTCGAACGCCTCCCATGCGGCCAGCTCGAACCGGCGCGCGCGGATCAGGTCAGCGGCCCGACGCAGGCAGGCCGTCCGCTCGCCGACGGGGAGCGCGGCCCACTGCGGCTGCGTGGACGCGGCCAGCGCCACCGCCCGGTTGACCTCCCCCGCAGTCGCCCGCGAGACCGCTCCCAACTCCTGCGAGGGGCGCGCCGGATTGCGCACGGGCACGAAGCTGGTCGGCCGCGTCTCCTCGCCGAGGAGCAGCGGGTAGGCACGCCCGAACGCGCCCTGCACCGCCGTGAGGGCCTCGGCCATCCGCTGCCGATGGGCTTCGCGGGATCCGTCCAACAGCGGCTCCCCCTCGCCTGCGCTCGGGGGGCCGTCCTGAGCGGAGCCGAAGGACGGCTCCCCGGCAAACCCCGCCCCACGGCCGCGGGGCGTGGCAGGCAGGCCTGCCTGCCGGACAGGCAGGCGCAGCAGCTCATCCGCGCGTTTGTGCTGAAAGAAATCCTGCCGCAGGAACGACTCGTTGGCCGTGTTTTCCAGGATGCGCCGAACCAGATACGCCATCCCCGGGATCAGCTCGCCGATCGGCGTGTAGACCCGCACCGGATAGCCCATCGAGACGATCGCCCCCTGGAGCGCCTCCCCCATCCCATAGAGGAGCTGGAACTCCAGCTGCTCCTTCCCCAGGCCGAGCGCCTCGGCGACCGCCATGGCGTGCGCAATGGACCGGACGTTGTGGGACGCGATCGCGGTGGTCACCAGCGGCGACGCCCCCAGCAGCCGGCGCGTCAGCCGCTCAAACGCCAGATCGGTCTCGGCTTTGCTCTGATAGACCGGCACCGGCCAGCGGGCTTGCGTCGCCTGCGCCACTTCGGCGTCCCAGTACGCGCCTTTCACCAGCCGGATGGTGAGCGGCCGCTCATGCGCCGCGCACCATGCCACGAGCGCTTCGGTCACCGCGTCCGCATCGCGCAGATAGGCCTGGATGACGATCCCGAGCCCGACCTGCCGGCCGACGGCCGGATGCACCAGCAGATGCTTGGCCAGCGCCAGGGTGAGATCGCGCAGCTCGTACTGCTCCATGTCCAGGGTGATGACCGCCCCTCGTTCCTCAGCGCACGCCAGAAGCGGCAGCACGCGCCGCGTCGCCTGCTCGAGGCTCTGGGACGGGCTGATGGGATCGAAGCGGCTCGTGAGCGCTGAGGGTTTGACGGAGCAGTTGACCCGTGGGCCGCAGACCACCGACGGCGATGAGGCCGGCAGGGCGGCGTAGGCCTCGGCGGTCTGCGTCAGCAGCGCGAGACACCGCGTGACATAGCGATCGGCCTCGGGTTCGCTGAGGACCTGCTCGCCGAGGAGGTCGAGGCTGACCGTGGCGCCCCGTGAGGCCAGCTCGTGGATGACCCGCGAAGCCGCTTCCGGCTGATGCTCGGCGATAAACTGCCGGGCCACCTGCTCGACGAGCTGCCGCACCACCATCGCCATGGCGCCTTGCGTCACCAGGCCCGGGCGCGCCAGTTGGGTGCCCAGGCGGAGGGCGGCTGGGACACGAAAACCCGGCGGAAAATACTCCCGGAGGTGCTGCGCGATCTCGCGGGGCGTCGTCAGGGCGGGCAGCACGTCGATGAAGCGCAGGATGGCCGCTTTGACGGCGGGGTCGGCCAGGCACCAGGAGAGGACCTGCGCGGTCCAGCGGTTGAGCACCGACAGCGACGCGTGCTCCCGCTTCGCCGCGGCGAACAGCGCCTGGCCGATCGCCTGCGTCCTCGCCTCCACCGCTTTCAAATCCATACGTGGTATACTAGCCGAAAAGTGGGTAGCGGAAAAGCCGGACCGCTTCTACACGACAGCCGGCTAGCGGAACAGCCGGACCACGAGCCCGTTAGCGCACGGAACAGCCGGACCACTTCTATTTTCCTTCAGTTGATCGAGAGGAAAATAGAAATGGTCCGATACCCAGAAGGAACGCAGGGGGTCGCGCAGGGGGGATGGTCGCAGAGATCGTGCAGGTGCAAGGACACATCATCGACTCACTCATCCTGCCGAAGGTGCTGGATGAGATCATGGATCTCAACGGCACCTTTGAGATCCTCGACATCGCCATCGGCAAGCGCAAGACGGACACCTCCCGCGCGCGGCTGCGCATTGAGGCGGCGTCGCAGCGCGCGCTTGCGCTGATCCTGAAGCGGCTCTCGCGCCTGGGAGCGGTCCCGGTGCAGGCGCAGGACGTCCATCTCGTCCGCGCGCCGAAAGACGGCGTCTTCCCGGCCGCCTTCTACTCCACCACCAACCTCCCCACCGAGATCCGGTTCCGTGGCCGCTGGCGAAGCGTGGCCCGCATCGAAATGGACTGCGGCATCGTGGTCGATCCGACGACCGGCCACGCGCGCTGCACCCCGGTGGCGTCCATCGGCAAAGGCGACTGGGTCGTCTGCGGCAGCGGGGGGATCAAGGTGACGCCGCTGGAGCGGGCGCGGCAGGCCGAGGTGTTCCAGTTCATGGGCAGCGCCGTCTCCTCGGAAAAACCCAAGGCGCAGCTCATCCAGCGGCTGGCGCGGGAGCTGGGCGCGATGCGGCGCGCCGGCAAGAAGATCCTCGTCGTCGCCGGGCCGGCGGTCGTCCACACCGGCAGCGGCCCGTACCTGGAGCGGCTCATCAAGGCGGGGTTCGTCCACGTGCTCTTCGCCGGCAACGGGCTGGCCACGCATGACATTGAATCCGCGCTGTTCGGCACCTCGCTCGGCGTCCGCCTGGACCGTGGGGAGGCCGCGAAAGACGGTCACGACCACCATATGCGCGCCATCAACACGATCCGCAGCCTCGGCGGCATCCGCCAGGCGGTCCGGCGCGGCGTGCTCAAGCGCGGCGTCATGCACGCGTGCGTGGCGCGCGGCGTGCCGTTTGTCCTGTGCGGCTCGATCCGCGACGACGGGCCGCTGCCCGACGTCATCACCGACGTGCTCAAGGCGCAGGAGGCCATGCGCCAGCGCCTCCCCGGCGTTGGGCTGGCGCTCATGATCGCCACCACCCTGCACGCCATCGCCACCGGCAACATCCTGCCCGCCACCGTCAAGACGGTCTGCGTGGACATCAACCCGGCCGTCGTGACCAAGCTCGCCGACCGCGGCACGTTCCAGGGCATCGGCATCGTCTCCGACACCGAGTCCTTCCTCCGCGAGCTGACCCGCGCCCTCCATCTCTAACAGGATTGCATGTCTCCTGTCTCACGTCTCCCGTCCCCGGCCTTCTTGATGTGCCAGCCGACGCACTACGCCATCGCCTACGAGATCAACCCCTGGATGAGTCTCAAGCGGCAGGCGCATCCTGCCACGGCGCGCGCGCAATGGGCCGCCCTGCACCGGCTGCTCACGCGAACGCTTGGCGCGCGCATCCGCCTGTTGCCGGCGAAGCCCGGGGTGCCGGATTTGGTGTTCACCGCCAACGCCGGCCTCGTGCACGGACGGACCCTCATCCGCAGCAACTTCCGCTATCCGCAGCGGCAGCAGGAAGAGCCGATCATCGAGCGGTACTTCCATCGGGCGGGATTCCGCGTGGTGCGGCTGACGAGCCGGTACGATTTCGAGGGGGAGGGCGACGCGCTGTGGATGGGCCCGACCCTGGTGGTCGGCTTCCGGTTCCGGTCAGACGCCCCGGTCCATGAGGAGCTCGCCCGATGGCTGCGCGCGCGCGTGCTGCCGGTTGAGCTCGCGGATCGGCGCTTCTACCATCTCGACACGTGCTTCTGCCCGGTGGATGATCGCACGGCGCTGTGGTTCCCCCGGGCGTTCGACCGGTACGGCCGGAAGGTGATCGCGAGCGTGGCGGCGGATCCCCTGGCGGTCTCGGAGCGCGATGCGACGCGGTTTGCGTGCAACGCGATCGTGATCGGCCGCGCGATCGTCCTGCAGGCAGGCTTCTCGACGGCGCTCACGCGGCAGCTGGAACGCCGGGGCCTGCGCCCCTACCCGGTGGAGCTGTCGGAGTTCCTCAAGGCGGGGGGTGCTGCGAAGTGCCTGGTCCTGCGCCTCTAACAGGTGTCAGACACCGTTCGACCTGTCGTCTCGCAGCGGGAAACGTGTCTGACACGTGTTGCTCTGGAACCGTGGCTGTTCGACAGAGCAGTCTGACACCTTTGCTCAGCGGAAATAGGCGGGCTCGCGGCCCTTTTTCCACTTGATGTTGCAGCCGAGGCTGGGCCGCTGCTCCGGGTTGACGGGTGTCCCGGCCAGCACGGCGTCCATGGCCGCGCGCAGATCCCGCCCCGTCACCGCCTTGCCATTGCCCGGCCGGCTGTCATCCATCTGGCCGCGGTAGACGAGCCGACGGTCCTGATCGAAGAGGAAGAAATCCGGCGTGCAGGCGGCGGTGTACCCCTTGGCCGTCTCCTGGCTCTCGTCGTAGCAGAACGGGAACGTGAAGCCCTCCTCCTTCGCCATCGTCTTCAGGTGATCCGGCGCGTCGTCCGGATAGTTGGCGACGTCGTTGGCGCTGATCGCCACGATCCCGATCGCCTGCTTCGCGTAGTCCCGCCCGAGCTGCGCGAGCCCCTCCTTCACATGCTGCACGTACGGGCAGTGCCGGCAGATGAACATGACCACCAGCGCTCGCGTGCCCGCGAACGTGGCCAGCGACACCGTCTGGCCGGTCACGACCTCCGGCAGCGAGAAGTCCGGCGCCTTCGTGCCCAGCGCCAACATCGTCGACGGTGTGAGCGCCATCGCCCCTGCCCCTGCGCGCGATTTCCGCTAAAGAACTTGGTCGATTTTCGCTGCGAGAATAAAATCGTTTTCCGACAGCCCGCCGATCGCATGCGTCGAGAGTTCAATCGTGAGCTTCCGGTAGCCGGTGAGATGGAGATCCGGATGGTGGTCTTCGGCTTCGGCGATCGGCGCGATCCGCTGGATGAGCCCGACCGCATCCAGAAAGTCCTTGCACTTGACGATCTTGCGGATCGCCTTGCCCCCTGCCTGCGCCCGCCGGAGGCGGGCAGGCAGGTCGACCAGCTCCCAGCCCCTCAGGTCGGCCAACAGCGCCTGCGCCGCGCTGGCCGGCAGCGGCTCGGCGCCGCCTTCGCAGGGGGCGCACTTGCGTTGGGCGAGCGGCGGCTGGCTCATCGTTTGCTCACGCGCGTTCCACGCCGATCACGCGATACGGCACCATGGACTTGGGCAGCGTCAGCGTAAACCGCTCGCCCGGCTTCTTCCCCAACAGGCTCTTGCCGAGCGGCGAGGCGATGGAGAGCTTGCCATGCTGCGGGTCGGCCTCGTCCGGGCCGACGAGCGCGTAGCTGAAGCGCTCCTTCGTCTGCTCATCCTCCAGGGTCACCAGGGCGCCCAGCCGCGCCTCACCGGCCTTCGTCTCAATGTCATCGATGAGCCGCACATGCGCCAGCTTCGCATCGAGCTCGGCCAGGCGGCGGGAGACATGCTGGAGCCGTTCGCGGGCCGCGTGATACTCCGCGTTCTCGCGCAAGTCACCCATCGCGGCCGCCTTGCTGACCTCGTCGGTCAGCGCGTGTTTTTGCTCGAGGAGGGTGCTGTGCTCGGCCTGGAGCTTCGCCAGACCGGCTTTCGTGAGGTAGGTCGGGCTTACTTGGTCCACTGCTTCTTGGGGGCGGGCTCCGCCGGAGGCTGTGCGGCCCCTGGCTCGGTCGTGGGAACGTCCCACGTGGCGGGCGCGCCGTAGGAGGGCATCTCGTCGCTCGCGGACGCCATGGAAGCCGACTGGCCGAGGCAGTTCTCGTAGGAGTCCGAGACGGGAAACCCGTTAAAGCCAGGCACCCAGAAGGTCACGAGGTCCACCGCCCCTGATCCGAGCCGCAGGCTTCCACACCCGATCCCCTTCCCCAGGCCGGTCAGCGTGCCGACAAAGGGCGGGCCGGCTTTCGTTTCATTGACGATGTTCACGACGACATCGACCGGGCTCGTGACCACGTTCAGGGCGCCGCGCCCGATCATCCCCAGGAACTTCCGCTTGTATTCCGGTGATTCCGCCGCCTCGTGCGCCCTGGTGCGCGCCGCCCATGCCGGTGAGGCCCCCAGCATCAGGAGACACGCCGCCATCACTGCTGCTCGTCTCATCACCCTCCTCCCTCCGTGGTTGTCGTACGGACCGCGTCGATTTTTGCAGTCTAGCGCGAAACTGTCGGGGTGTCAATCTGAACGGTGCCAGGTGCCAGGCACCTTACGGCGCGCCCGGACGATGGCGAGGGCCAGCGCGCTCACCAGGCCGAAGGGCACCAGCAGCAGCAACCCGATGCTGAACGCGTAGCCTTTGGCGGTGGCCAACCGCTGGCCGAGCTCCGACGGGTCGAACAGCGCCTCCTTACACCCTGGGCACGCTTCAGCGGCGGCCGCAGACACCCCCAGCAACGCCACCAACATCCAACATCCAACATCCAAAACGCGCCTCATTTGGGCATGTGGTAGAGCATCCAGTACACGACCACGCCGGTCACCGACACGTACAGCCACAGCGGGAGCGTCCAGCGGGCGATCGCCCGGTGCTGGGCGAATCGGCGGCGCGCCGCCACGCGCAGGGTGCGCGCGACCAGCGGCACCACGATGACCGCGAGCACCGTGTGCGATCCCAGCACCGTGAAATACACCGGGCGCACCCAGCCGGTGCCGAGGAACCGCACCGACCCGACCGCGGCGTGGTACGTCAGGTACGAGACGAGAAACGCCGCCGACACCGCGCACGCCGACACCATGCAGGCCGCGTGGGCCGTGATGCGCCGCGCGCGAATGCAGCACCACCCCGCCAGCAGCAACGCCGCGCTGCTCGCGTTCAGCGCCGCGTTGAGCGCCGGCAGCGCCGAGACGTCCATCCCCCCTACCTGAGCAGCCGCTGCGCATCCTGGTGCAGCCGCCGCATGGCCGGTGTGTCGGTCGCGTCATAGGAGCCCCGGATGCGCCCCGCCTGATCCACCAGCACGAACCGCACGCTGTGCGTGATCGGTTCCTCCGGGGGCCCGCCGTTGCTGATGCCGAGCGTAAATCCCTCCCGCGCCAGCGCGGCGATCGCCTCGGGCGATCCGGTCGCCAGCCGCCACCGCCCGTCAGCGATCCCGAGGCGACCCGCATACGCCGCGAGGATCTCCGGCGTGTCGTGGGCCGGATCGACCGTGATCGCCACCAGGCGAAGCTGCGGCTCGCCGGCAAACGCCCTCGCCACCGCCGCCATCTGCGCCATCATCACGGGGCACTGGCCGGCGCACCGCGTAAAGATGAAGCTCGCCACCCACACCGATCCGCGCAACGACTCGCGCGTCAGCGGCTGGCCCAGATGATCGGTCAGCGCAAACTCCGGCAGGATCCCCCCATCCGGCAACGGGGCGCTTCGGACCACCGGGCCTCGGCCAATCGCCAGCGCCAGCGCCCCGGCCGCGGCCAGGACCGACAGCGTGGCCACCCCTTTGAACCCCGCCCCAGGTGGGGGCGGGGTGAATGACCCGGCGCGGCTGGGGGCTGGCGAGCCGGCCGCTTGCCGCTCAACAGGTTTTTCTCTCTGGGCCTCGAGGCACCGGAGAGAAGAATCTGAATTCGCGGCGCGTGAGCGCCTCGCCAGCCGCCGGACGTTCGACACGTTGTCGCCCATGAGGACCCGACACTCGGTCATGGCCGGAGGGAGTGGCCGCGGGGCGAATCCAGCGTTTGCCCGGCGGCTGTGGAGGCGGGTGGCCAGGCGCTCCGCGCGCCGCGAATGCCGAATGTTGCGAGCCCTCGCTGGCGCGTGGCGCAGCAACATTCGCTGAGCGGCGCGCGGAGGCCGGGCCAGGACCCGCCTCCGCATCCGGGCAAACGCTGCTGAGCCACGCGGCCAGATCCCGCAGGCCATGAAGCCGTGCTGGCGCACCGGAGGTATGGTAGACACCTTGTCTGGAAACGGCGCTAGATCGGCCGGCGGTCCCACGCCAACAGCGCGAGCACCACCGGCAGGTACAGCACCGACGCGCGGAAGAGCTGCTGGGCGCTGCGCCGGGAACGGGACCAGGCGGCCCGCGCGGCCAGGGCGAAGAACCCCAGGCCGAGGAGCATCGCCCCGAAGAAATAGGCGCCGCCGGCCAGCCCGATCGACGCAGGAAACAGGCTGATGGGCACAAGCGCCAGCCCGCCGAGCGCCATCTGCCTGGCCGTGACGCATCCGTCGGGCTCAATCGCCGGCAGCATGGGAAACCCTGCCCGGATGTAGTCGTCCCGGTAGAGCACCGCCAGCGACAGGAAGTGCGGCAACTGCCAGATGAACAGGAGGAAGAAGAGCGCCCATGCCTCCACCGTCAGAGCGCCTCTCGCGCCGGCCCAGCCGATCAGCGTCGGCAGCGCCCCGGGGACAGCGCCCACCAGCGTGCACAAGGGCGTCCGGCGCTTCAGCGGCGTGTAGATCAGCAGATAGCTCGCCCACCCGGCTGCGGCGAACAGGGCGCTGGCCAGGTTCACGAACACGATGAGGATGCCCAACCCGGCAAGCGACATCCCGAGGCCGAATCGGCACGCGGTCGCGGGCCGCATCCGGCCGGATGGCAGCGGACGGTGGCACGTGCGGCGCATGCGCGCATCCGCCTCCCGCTCCATCCACTGGTTGAGCGCGTTGGCGCCGCCGACGACCAGCGCCGTGCCCAGGCAGAGCGGCCACAGGACGGCCAGGCGAGCTGGATCGCGCAGCCCGAGCCAGAATCCGACCGCCGCGGTCAACACGACCAAGAGCGTCAGGCGCGCCTTCGTCAGCTCGAGGTAATCGGCCGCGGCAGCCGACACGCGCCCGATTCGAAGCGGGAAAGTGCCTGGCACTTTTGCCAGCTCCCAGGCGAGCACGACGGCCTGGGCCAACACCAACGCCCCCATCGCCACATGGGTGGTGCGGAGCATCACGGAGGTCCGATGCGCCCACACCAAGAGCCCGACCAGACTCTGCGCGACCACCAGTCCCAGCAGGGCCCAGGCGAACCGTCCCACGACTCGCTGCGCTCGCTCGGGACGGTCCCGAGCGACGCCGAGGGACCGTTCCCCCGACGGCACCTGCCGCCCACGCGCCCGCGTCCTCGCGGCGACGACGCTCGACAGGCCCACGAGACTCGCCGCGCCCAGGAGGTGCGGGGCCATTCCGAAGCCGGTATGCCGGATCACCGCCCCGAGCAGCAATTGTCCCGCCGCCACGGCCGCCGTCGCCATGCCCAGGGCGCGCACCGAGGGGCGGCGACCATCATCCCTCCGTGGCGGCTGATCCGACCAGGACCTCGAGGTGCACCACGCCAGGCCGACCACGAGGACGAACACCGTCTGGCCCAGCACGGCGTGCGCAATAGAGACCGCCGGGGGCAACAGCAAGAGGACCGTGAGCCCGCCGAGCAGCGCCTGCGCGACCACCCCGGCCAGAGCCGCGACTCCCAGGCGGCGCACCCAGCGGCGCGGCTCGACCCGCGCCAGCCAGACCGCTAATCCAAGGATCATCAGCCCCACGGCGCCGGCGACCATCCGGTGGCCGTGCTCGTAGCGGATGCCGCCCACCATCGGCGGAAACCACATCCCGTAGGAGAGCGGCCAGTCCGGCACGGCCAACCCCGAATCGGTCGACGTCACCAGGCCGCCTGCGATCAGCAGGACGAAGGTGGCGACCGCAGTCACGACCGCGTAGGGAGGGAGCATGTCCCGGGACCGCTTCCCTTTTTCCTCCGACCCCCGATGGGAAAAAGGGAAACGGTCCCTCATTTGAACCGGCCTTTCACGAAGGGCATGAGCATGGACACCTGGCGCAGGCCGAACAGGTCGAAGTGGTCGATCAGGCAGGTGGAGAGCAGCACCGTCAGCCAGCCGATCCAAAAGAGCGCCTGGAGCACGAGCCGGGCGGGGGACTGCGTCAGGTCCCACACGACGCCGGGCAGCGGACGCCATTGCCAGAACAGGAGCAGCAACAGCCCGCTGGCGAGCAGCACATACGTACTGCGCTCTGCCGGCCGGGGGATGCGCGTCGTCCACCACGCCTTGAACCCCTGCCGGGCCATCACGCTGTGCTGCACGGCGAAGAGGCCGAGGAGGAGGGTGTTGATCGCCAGCGCCTGGCCGATCGGCCCGGCGGGGCCGGCATCAAGGGATTTCGGCACGACCAGGTTGCCCACGAACCCGATCGCGTACAGGAACGTCCCGAAGAAGATCCCGTAGGCCACGAGCCCATAGCCGAAGATCACGAGACGCGTCATCGATTCCCTCCGCGCGAAGCGCTCCGGAAGAAAATCGGGACCAGGTCCATTTTTCTATCCGCCTCGAAGGAAAAATGGACCTGGTCCCATTTTTAGACCTTGACGTGTTGCGGCAACCAGTCGTCCGGGCGGCCGGGCACGCTGTACTCGTACGGCCCGTGATAGACGGTGAGCGGCGCGGGGAAGTTGCCGTGCGGCGGCGGCGAGGGCGCGGCCCACTCGAGCGTGTTCGCCTGCCAGGGGTTCTCGCTGGCGCGCCTGCCGCGGAACAGGCTCCAGAAGAAGTTGACGATGAAGAGCAGCTGCGCCGCGCCCAGGCAGAACGCGGCGACGCTCATCAGCCGGTTCAGCCCCACGGTGTGCGCCAGGTGGGCGTACGGCGTGTAGTCGTAGAGGCGCCGCGGCATGCCGGCGATCCCCAGGATGAACATCGGGAACATCACCGCGTTGAAGAAGATCAGGGTCAGCGCCCAGTGGAGCTTGCCGAGCGGCTCGTGCAGCATGCGGCCGAACATCTTGGGGAACCAGAACGTGATCCCGGCGAAGATGCCGAAGAGGCTGCCGCCAAAGAGCACGTAGTGCAGATGCCCCACGATGAAGTAGGTGTCGTGGAGGTACAGGTCCACCGGGGTCGAGGCCGCGAAGATGCCGGTGAGCCCGCCGATCACGAACATCGAGACGAACGCCAGCGCGTGGAGCATCGGGGTCGTCAGCCGGATCGATCCGCGCCACAGGGTCCCCAGCCAGTTGAACGTTTTGATCGCCGAGGGCACGGCGATCACCAGCGTGGAGAGCATGAAGCTCGTCCCCAGCGTCGGGTTCATGCCGCTGGCGAACATGTGGTGCGCCCACACGAGGAAGCCCAGCACCGCGATCGCCATGATCGCATAGACCATCGAATGGTAGCCGAAGAGGGGCTTGCGGGCGAAGACCGGGAGGACCTCCGAGGCGATCCCCATCGCCGGCAGGATCATGATGTACACCGCCGGGTGCGAGTAGAACCAGAACAGGTGCTGCCACAGCAGGACCTGCCCGCCGCTGGTCGCCCGCGCCACCCCGTCGATGACCAGCCCCGCCGGCAGGAAAAAGCTGGTCCCGGCGGTGGAATCGAGCAGCAGCAGGATGAGCGCCGAGGCGAGCACCGGCGTCGCCAGCGCGACGATGATCGCCGTGATGAAGAGCGCCCAGATCGCCAGCGGCAGCCGGAAGAAGGACATCCCCGGCACGCGGCAGTTGATGACGGTCGTCACGTAGTTGATCGCGCCCATGATCGAGGAGGTCCCCAGGACGATGACGCCGACGATCCAGCAGACCTGGCCGGGGCCCAGCGTCGTGCTGAGGGGCGCATAGGCGGTCCAGCCCGACGCCGCCGCCCCGCCCTGGACGAAGAAGCCGGCGCAGACAATCAGGATGGCGGGCGGCACCAGCCAGTACGAGAGCATGTTCAGCCGGGGAAACGCCATGTCCGGCGCGCCGATTTTCAGCGGGATGAGGTAGTTGCCGAACACGCCGACGAGCAGCGGGATGATCGCGAAGAAGATCATGACGGAGCCGTGCATGGTGAAGAGCATGTTGTAGTACTCCGGCACCATCACCCCGCCCGGCATCCCGGCCGGCGCCAGCTTCTCCATGAACGCGAGCGGCTGCCCCGGCCAGCCCAACTGCCAGCGGAGCAGCATCGCCAGCAGCCCCCCGAAGAGCAGCATGACCAGGCTGGTGAACAAGAACTGGATCCCGATGATCTTGTGGTCCTCGGAGAAGAGGTACCGGCGCCAAAAGCTCATGGATCCCTCGTGGGCTGTCGTCATGAAAAGGTGTCAGACACCTTTCCCGCTTTGAAAGGTGTCTGACACCATTTCTTCGGCGGCCTGCGCCTGCAGCCAGGCGTGGAAGGCCTCCGGCGTCTCGATGGTCAGATAGCCGCGCATGCGGTAGTGGCCGAGCCCGCACAGCTCGGCGCAGGCGATCTCGTACTCGCCGGTCGTCGTGGCGGAGAGCCACAGCCGCCCGGTGAGGCCCGGCACGGCGTCCAGCTTCATCCGGAACTGCGGCACGAAGAAGCTGTGGATGACGTCCTTGGACTTGAGGTGGATGAGGACCGTCTGCCGGACCGGCACGTGCAGCTGGTTGATCGTGGTGAGGTCGTCCGCGGTCTCGAATAGCCCGTCGGCGCCGGCGTAGCGGATGTTCCACGCGAACTGCTCCGCGACAACCTCCACGTGCAGGTCGACCGGCGGGGGCGTGCCGCGGACCGTGGCCCATACCCGCTGGCTTTGGATCGCCAGGAAGATCAGGATCAGGGTGGGGATGACCGTCCAGATGATTTCAACGAGGTTATTCCCGTGTGTGTAGGCGGCGCGCCGACCCGGCCGACGCCGGTACCGCACGAGGAACGCCAGCAGCGTCGCCTGGACCAGGACGAAGATCGCCCCGGTGATCCAGAGGATGAGGTAGAAGATGCGGTCGATGTCGGGGGCTGTGGTCGTCACCGCTTCGGGCAGCCACAGGCGCACCCCCGATCCACTGGCGGCCCAGACGTTCACCGGGAGCACAACCCAACTACTCAACAGGGCCGCTACGCGTAAGAATCGCTGGGGGCTCGGGGCGGTGGGCTGAGGGCACCTGCCCAGAGCCCAGAGCCCAGAGCGCAGCGCCAGCGATGGTCGCACCATTACGGGTTATTGACCTGTGAAGCTGAACTCGATGGACTGGGTGTCTCCCTCGCCCACCGTGACTGACTGGGTCTGGGTGCCGTACCGCTCGTGCCAGGCCTCGAGGACATAGGTGCCCGCGGGGAGATTCGGGATCGCAAACGACCCATCCTCGCCGGAGACCGCGAAGTAGGGGTGCTCCACCACGCCGGCGTACGCGCTCATCCACGGATGCACGTTGCACTTGAACTTCACGCCTATCTCCGGCTTGGCGAACTTCTTCGCGCTCTTCATCCCCTTCACCGGCTGGGCGATGTTGAACGGTGGGTTCTTCGCGGGTTTGGCGTTGACGTTGTGCAGCGTCGGGTCGCTATTGACGATCTCCAACGGCTGGTTCACCTGGATGCCGAACACGTGCGGCTGATACCAGCAGCCGGCCTGGTCCAGCGTCACCGGTTCGGTCGGAGCGGGAACCGGCCCCGGCAAGCCTTCCTTGACGTACACGAACACGTGGCGCAGCGTGTTGTTGTCGTTGACCGCCACCTCTTCCGTGAGGACCGGCTCCTGGTGCTGCTGCTGGCAGGCTGGATCCGCATCCATCTTGACCTTCTCGCGCTCCGGCGCGGCGCCGGAAAACCGGACGGTCCCCTTGATCGTGGCCGAGCCGCCCCCGGCCTTGGCCGGAGCTCCCGGCGCGGGCTGCGCGGCCTGTTGAGCCTGCGCCACTTGCAGCGAATCAGGCGACTCGCGGCGCTGCGTCGTCGCGGACGCCTCCTGCGGCTTGCCTGCCTGCCGCGCTTCGCTTGGCGCAGGCAGGCCGCTGCCGCAGCCAATGGCTACCACGACCGCGACCAGGACGGGTGAAAGCGCCTGTGAACGTGTCATCACTCTTCCTCCTGTTTACGGGACAGTTCTATTCTCCTGCCTGCCGGCCGGCAGGTCGATCGACTGAGGGAAAATAGAAGTGTCCCGCCCCCTGCGTCGAATCGACAGATCCACCCAAGGCGAGACCGCGCGAGCCTCCGGATTGCCGCCGTCCCACACCGCAAACGCGATCGCGGTCAAGCCGTCTTTCGCAATCGCGCCGGCCTCGCCCACCTGGGCCTGTTCCAGCGGCCGTTGCACCACGAGCTGCCACGCGCCGTCGTCGTAGGTCGCGCGGCTGGCCAACGGCGCTCCGGAGGCCGGCTCGAGGCGCTCAAAGGCGGGCACGACCTGCTCGCGCGCCTGGCCAGTCGCCGCAGACCAGTGACAGAGATCGAGCGGTGGCGCCCCGCGGGACGGCCAGGCCTGCAGGCTGACGACATCGCCCGCCAGGCCCGCCGGCTTCAAGACGAGCGCCAGCCGATCCGCTGGCGCCTGGGCGTCCTGGGTCGGGTCATGCCACGAGATCAGCAGCGCCACGGCCTCGTCGTTGGCGATCGCCTTGAACGACACCGCCCGCACCGTCGGCGGATGGCGCCACTCCCCTTCGGGGGTGACGACATTGCGCACCCGCACATCGGTCCGCTCCGCCGACGCCCAGCGCGGGTCATCGGCTGCGGTCGGCAGGTCTCCAGCGACCACCAAGGCATGGGCGATCAGGTTCCAGTGCGGCGGCTCCTGGAGCGAAGCCACATAGTAGGCGAGCTGCCACGCGTCCGACGGCGAGACGGCCTCGGCGTACGACGGCATCCCGGCGCCATCGATGCCGGTCCAGAGCCGCATCAGGATGTCTTGCGGCTGCTGGCCGCCCCGGTAGGCCCACCCGTGCGTGAGGTCCGCCGGACGGATCGGCAGGCCCCAGTCGTCCACCAGGCCGGCCGCCGACGTGCCGTTGGCCCGCCCTGCAGCGCCGTGGCAGGCCGCGCAGCCCAGCTGCTCATACACCGCCTTGCCCTTCGCCAGATCCGCCCGCTGCGGACCAGGATCCCGCTCCAAGGTCACCGGGCTTGGCTCAGTGTCTGCAAACGTCGGCGCGAGGCTCTTGAGGTAGTCGACCAGCCGCCAGCGGGTGGCGTCGTTCAGGTGCTTCCAATCCGGCATGTTCGTGCCCGGCAGCCCCTGGGTGATCGTCCGGAAGAGGTCCTCGTCGGTGGGCGGGGTGCCGCTGGCCGTGCTGCGGAACTTGTACACGCCCAGGGTGAGGTCCCGCGGCCTCGGATAGAACCGCTTGGCATCCAGGCCGTCACCCTGGCCAGCCGCTCCATGGCAACGCGCGCAGTGCTGCAGGTACGCCGCCCGGCCCGCCTCCGGGTCGGGGGCAGGTCGGTCTTGGCCTGTGACGGCGGCCGCTCCCGCGCACAACGCCAGCATCCACGACACCACAGCGAGCGTCAGCGACAGGATGCCGCTGGGAAGTTGACGCGGGTGGAAGGGCATGCGATCAGGCGTGGAGACGCTCCACAGACGTGCGACCATTGTAGCGAAGGGGCCAGTGCTCGTCAACGAGGGGAGAGGGATCAGCGCACTTCAAAAGGTGTCAGACACTTTTCCCGCTTTAAAAGGTGTCTGACACCTTTCAGTACCAGGTACGTTCAGGCTAGAGGGGCGCGGTTACGTCCCCAGCAGGCGCTGGACGGAGGCGACGATCTCTTTCGGCCCGGCCAGTTTGGAGAGGTACGCCCGGCCGCCGACCTTCCCGCCCTGAGCCGCCACCTCCTCCTTGGTGACGGCGGAGGTCAGGAAGACGATGGGGATGTCTTTGAGCGTGGGGTCCGCCAGCAGTTGCGCCGCCACCGCGCCGCCGTCCATCTGCGGCATCAGGACATCCAGCAGCACGAGCTGCGGCTGGAACTCCTTGGCGGCCGCCGCCGCTTTGGTGGGGTCGCCCTCGGCCCGCACCTCATAGGCGCCGGTCTGCTCGAGCGCGGCCTTGAACAGCGCCCGCATGTCCTGCTGGTCGTCCACGATCAGAATCCGCTTCTTCGCCATGGCCCCTATTATACGCGAAATCCGCGCAAGAAAAAGCGCCACGCACTTGTTCCGTTGGTTTGCACTTACTCTTTCCGACGTACCTGAAGGCAGAACAGGATGTTATAGGAACGCGTATGGAGTCACCAGGGAAGCTGAAAATTACTCCCCATACAATTCGGTAGCAATGACATTGCTCTTGGTTAGTGGTGCTGCGGAGTGATTAGGCCTGTTCCGTTAGCACGCCGTTAGCATGGATACAAAACAGGGGCCACGGCGGACGACCGTGACCCCTGGGAATGACAAGTAGCGGGGGTTGGATTTGAACCTTTCGTTTTTGGACGTCCTTGTACGTTTTGGTACGTCCGTTCACGTCCGTAGAAATTGCCCGAGTGCCTCCCTTTTGAATTCTTCCCTTACGCGTCGCTCGGAAGGTCCCATAAGTTAGCTCTACCTACCAGGAGGTGGCAGCTATGTTATCGACCCCCCTGGCTGACGATCGTCAGCGGCTCGTCGAGGTTCCGTCCGTTTCCGTTTTGGCTCGTCCTTGTCCGTTTTGTCTCGTCCTGTTCCGTCCTGAAAAGAAAGCTGTTACTGAATTCAATCGAAAGGCCTCCTTACGCTTCGCTTAGGCCAAAGCACTATTTCGATCGCTGCTGTAGGCTCTGCCAATTCGCTTGCCGCTTGGCGGGCGCACGCTGAGCCTGTGGGACGTCCTGGGCCCTCCGGTATGCCTGCACGGCGACAGATGCGGCGGCCCCAGCGGCAACGCTGAGCGCAACGGCGATGACGACCGTGGCCCTATGCGTCATGCGTGGGGAACTCCGTGCTGCAGAGGTTGAAAGGAGGTCGGGCGTGGCTCAAGCGGTTTTTCCGAGAAGGAGGAGGACGCCGATGGCGATAAAGGCAAGGGCGGCTGCCTTCTGGATCAGCCAGGGTGGGACGATGCGGCTGACGCCCTCACCGACCAACACACCGATGGCGGTAACGGCCAGCAGTGCCAGAGCCGCTCCGACAAACACTGCCAACGGTTGCCGGCTCGATGCGGTCAGCGACAAAACGGCGAGCTGAGTTTTGTCTCCCAGCTCCGCCAGGAACAATGTGGTAAAGGTCGTCGCAATAAGACGCAGATCCATCGGTTTCCTCCTGTTACTGCGTGGCCACTTCTGTTGCTTCTGCCGTCGGCAGATACGCCCTCAGCGCCTCCCACGTCTTCACGCCCAGAACGCCATCCGGCTCCAGGTGGTGGGCTTTCTGGAATTCCTTCAGCGCGGTATGGGTGCGGTGGCCGATGAGGCCGTCAATTGACCCGGGGTCAAAACCCGCCTGTTTGAGCGCCTGCTGGACCTGCTTGACCCGCTTGGCCGAGCGCAGGTGGTACTCCTGAATCGCTTCGTGGACATCTTCGGTCTCCTCCGTCCGAGGGCTTCCTTCAGCGCCAGCTGTCGCTGGCTGTGACGTGCCCCGAACCGACGTGGCTGAGCGTGGCTGGCTCTTCAGATCCGTCTTTTGGATCGCATCGGAACGAGTAAGGAACCGGCCAATGCCTTCTCGGAACGGACCAACAAGAAAGAGCAACAGGCCGACGCAGGTTGCGAGGATGAGGAACCGCTTCCTTCACGGAGTCTGCGGCTCCAACGAGGTTTTGGACAGCTGGCGGGCCTTGCTGGCGGCGGCGATTGCTTCCTCGTATCGACGTGTCGCCAGCGCCTCGTAGGCCTTGGAAAGCAGCGCCTCAGCATCTTGCAGTCCCTGGGGCATCATCGTATCCGGATGCGCACTGCGGGCAGCGATGACTTCGCCCTGGGCCAACCGAATCGCCGTCATCGCATGGCGCGACGTAAGGCCGCCGCGGATGGCCGCAACCGTTGCAACCGTCAGGACGACACCCACCGTTGTGTACCAGATCCAGACGTGGCCAACACTCATCACGCGGGCCCTCCTGGTTGACGGGTTGGGTTTGGCGCTTCTGCGACTGGCTTGAAGAGGAGGGAGGCCAGAATGGACAGCGCCAAAATTCCAGCCACGACCCCCAACGCGATGCCGATCGGAATCTTGTAGATGTCCGCGATGAGCATCTTGACCCCCACAAAGACGAGGATGGCGGCTAGTCCATAGTGGAGGTGGGTGAAGAGCCGCATCAGTCCGGCCAGGGCGAAGTAGAGCGCCCGTAAGCCCAGGATCGCAAAGGCGTTCGAGCTGTAGACGATGAAGGGGTCCAGGGTGATGCCGAAGATCGCTGGAATCGAATCGAC
>Ga0114945_10000451_pt1 | contig 26418 bp, 17 predicted proteins | sample OV2TP3_FD_87194 | JGI IMG/M metagenome (GOLD analysis project Ga0114945, IMG submission 87194) | Hot spring microbial communities from Beatty, Nevada to study Microbial Dark Matter (Phase II) - OV2 TP3 | ecosystem: Environmental > Aquatic > Thermal springs > Hot (42-90C) | place: USA: Beatty...
GGGCCAGGCTATAGAACGATGAAGGGTTGAGCAAAAGCGAAATCCGGAGTTTTATGGCCTGACTCCGCTGCCCCTTGTCTCGATGATGGTGTCAAGATCGAAAAACTTGATCATCGAGTATTATACGAAGAGATAGCTCTCTCCAAACCGCCCAAATTTGGGCCAGATGTCGCCACTTGCGTAACTCATTATAAGGAGATGCATGCGTTCCTGGCTGAAATCGTCGCCGTTTTTTCGCAAGACCGTGGGCTGGACCTGTATCGTGGTCGGCGTATTCCTCGCCATTCCATTTGTCCCCGGCCCCGGCATCCCGCTGATCCTGATCGGTCTCGGGCTGCTGGGCAAGGGTGGGAAATATATCGAGAAATTGAAGGCTTACTTCGTCCGCAGGTCCTCCCGGACGGCCCCGTGAGGGTTGCGTTTTTGTCCTTGACTTTCGCCCTGTATCGGCCTATTGTCATAACCCCATTGCCTTTTCCGTCAACCTCTCCCCTTTGATGGAGGGCCCTTCCATGTCGGATGCCAACTTTGAGGTCCAGACCCCGCCCCAGACCGGTGAAAGTCGCCGGAACAACATCATGGAGGTGCGTCTGGCCAAGGAGGACCTGGGTCTCACGTTCCGGATCGACCCCGAGGCCCTTGACGAACGGTGCAAGATGATCGCCTTTCTCAGCCCCAAGGGGGGGTCGGGCAAGACGGTCATCTCGTCCAATCTGGGCAAGGTCCTCCAGCAGTGCGGGTACAATGTCCTTTTGATCGACGCGGATTTTGAGACCAAGACCCTCACCAACCTGATCTTTCCGGGGCGGAAGGTCATCAAGGAGAATCTGAGCTCCTATTACAAGCACCTGGTCGGGGCTGACGACTCCGACATCTACTCGGGTCTGAGCGGCATCTACGAGGGCACGCAAATCCTCTCCGTGGACGTGAGCCCTCAGGGGAAGCGGATCGATATCCTGCCCTCCTTCTACTCCAAAGAGCAGCAGAGCACCCTCGGCACGAACATCTTCCTGCGGGAGAACCGGCGGAACAACCTGAGCAACGTCACGCACCGCCTCTCCGTGCTGGTGGGGGCCATCAAGTCCCTCAACCGCTACGATTACATCATCATCGACTGCGCCGCCGCCTCCGACGACATCGGCATGGCCGCGGCCATTCTGGCCCCCTTCGTGGTCCTGGTGTCCGAGGTGGACGACGTCTCCTTCGAGGCCCTGGACGACGCCCTGCGCTACACCATCTCCCTGGCGTTCAGCAGCACGGCGGACGGATCCTACCGGATCAAGCAGCCGTTCATCGCCCTGAACAAGGACCCCAACCTCCGCCCCGGCGAGCGGACCAGCCGGCGCTCCGCGTTTCACTGCAAGTACATTCCGGACATCCACAAGCGGTTCGGGAGGCAGTCTTTCCTGGTCCCGGACGTGATCGAGGACGTGGAGTTCGAGTACCAGCTCCACCGCCTCTGGCGGCGCATCTCCGAGTGGAGCACGAGCCCTGAGGAGACGTTCACCGCCGCGGCCTGCCAGCGCGTCATCCAGCTCGAACGCGTCCGGCAGCAGCAGGTGGAGCGCTACTGGAACGCCGACCTCCAGTACCGCAAGCGGAACGTGATCTTCGGCCTCACCATCCTCCTGGTCCTCTCCTCCTGGGTCGGCACCTACGGCTATCTGCAACCCTCCCTGGACGCCATCACCCTGGCCTTCAGCGGCATCGGCCTGTTCGTGTCCGCCGTCCTGCTCTACGGCGTCTGGGAGTACTTCGAGAAGACGATCCGGGCGCTCAAGAACGAGCTCTTCATCGACCCCGCCTCCCGCGAGGAGCATCGCCTCATCGTGAAAGAGCTGAGTCAGCTCATGATGTCGCGGGGGGACCGCGAAGAGGCGCCGGGATACCCCCCTGGCCGAAACGGCAATGAGCAGGAGGCAGATCTCACCCCCGCCCCCTCTCCCACAGGGAGAGGGGAGAAGGCAGCAGGCAGCAGGCCGTGAAGGCAGGGCATTGCCTGCCGCCGGTCACGGTCGTGGGGGACCGGGGGCAGGGCGGCTCCTATGTGCTCCGGGTCAGGGTACGAAGGGATGTCGAGATCGCCTTCGGCGGCTTTAAGCGGGGGCGATACCTTTTTGTGCCTGCGGGCGAATACAGCTACGTCGGGTCCGCGCTCGGCCGGTGGGGGGCAACCGCTCTGGGGTCCCGACTCACCCGGCACGCGACCCGGAGCGGGAGCAGATCGCCCCATTCGATCCGCGCCGCGATGATCGAGACCTTCGAGGCCGCCGGTCTCTGCTGTGGCGACCCGACGCGGGGGCACGGGAAGCGGCTTCGCTGGCATGTCGACTATCTCCTGGACCACGAGGCAGCGGAGCTGGTCTCGGTCATCGCCCTCCGCAACCCGGAGCGGCTGGAGCCGGCCTGGGGAAGATGGTTGGAAGAGGACTCCCACACCCGCATCGTGGAGAAGGGGCTGGGGGCCAGCGACGCGCCTGGGGGCACGCACCTCCTGCGCGTGGAGGCCGGGGAGGGATGGTGGGCCGGGCTGCCGAAAAGGCTGTTTACGTTGCGATCAGGAAGGCGCAAAGTGTAAGGTTCAGGAGGTCTTTGAGTTAAGAATAATTTTGTAAGCCATTGAACTGTAGAATCTTAAAACCCCCACGCCCTGCGCAGGGGGGTTTGTTTTGCCGTTTTGCTTCCTGAATCTCAGATTTTGTCCACGTGGACAAAATTGAGGGCGATTTATACAATTTTATTTGACAATGAATATAGCATGTGTTATATTGTGACATATTTTATGCACGCGAATGAAATATAAGAACAGGAAAAGTTCAAATGTTAGAACAAGTTACAATCAGTCACCGGCCTGGGGGCGACTACCCGGGTCGAATCAAGCGTCTCCGGGCCGGCCTTGGTTTGACACAACAGGCGTTAGCGGGGAAGCTGGGTGTTTCTTTCGCTACCGTCAATCGGTGGGAGAATGGGCAGACCAGACCCTCTCAGCTTTCCTGGAACCAGCTTCGCCAGCTTGAAATGGGTGGGACGGAAGATGAATCCCCGTACGGAAATAAACCAGAGGAATCCCAACTTGACCTTCTCGATTTCACGGCTCCGCCGGAGATCGTCAAGGTCCTGGCCGAAGGTGAGCGCCTTTCCTTCGGGCATTTGATGAATCCCACCTTCGCCACGGAGATCGCCAGCATCGACCCCTTGCCGCATCAGCAGATCGCCGTGTATGACCACCTGCTGAAACAACCCCGTCTCCGGTTTCTCCTGGCTGATGACGCAGGCGCAGGCAAAACGATCATGACGGGGCTTTACATCCGGGAGATGCTCTCCCGCCGTCTGCTTCGTCGGATTCTGATCGTCACGCCCGCGGGGCTTGTGGGAAACTGGCGCAGAGAATTGGCGTCGCTTTTCAACCTGCCCTTCACCATCGTAAGCGGCGCAGACGCGCGTGTGGAAAACCCGTTCATCGGGGAGAGTAGCCATTCCGTGATCATCAGCGTGGATACCCTCGCCAGCCCGAGGGTCTTCGCCCGGCTGAGGGAATCCGAGGTGATTCCGTACGACCTGGTCGTCTTTGATGAGGCGCATAAACTCTCGGCGGACCGGGGCACGGACATGCGGGTTCGCCTGACCGATCGTTACTGCCTCGCCGAAGCCCTTGCGGGAGTTCGGAGTCTTCAGGAACGCTGGGGCCTGGGGTGGAGCGCACATCATCTTCTGCTCCTCACCGCCACGCCCCACATGGGCAAGGATTACCCCTATTATGCGCTCTGGCGGCTCCTCGAACCCAACGCGCTTTCCACGCCCGAAGCCTTCGAGGAGTTTCCGTCAGAGCAGCGACGGCTGCATTTCATCCGGCGCACCAAGGAGGAGATGGTCTATCTCGACGGCAGGCCGCTCTATCCCAGGCGGATCTCCGACACACTCGGGTACGACCTCAACAGAGGGGACATCAGCGAGCAGACCCTGTATGATGAGACGACGGATTATCTCCGATTCGTCTACAACAAGGCCAAGCTTCTGAACCGCGAGGCGGCGCGTCTGGCCATGAGTGTCTTCCAGCGCCGGCTGGCGAGTTCCACGTATGCCCTGCTGCGTTCCTTCGAGCGCCGGGTCGAGAAGCTGGACCAGGTCATCCAGGACGTGCAGGACGGCAAGCTGACCGCCGAACAACTCATCTCTTTGCAGCGCCGCATCTCCGAGGATGTGGATGTCTTTGACACCAAGACCGCTGACGACGAAGCCGGCGAGGAGGGCCGCGAGGAGAACGAACTGGCCGAGGACAGGCTTTTGCAGGGCGTTGTGGCTGCGTCCCTGGCCGACCTGCTGGCGGAGCGGGAGCAGGTCAAGCAGCTTCTAAGCCTCGCAAAAAAGGTGTATGAAGCGGGCGTCGAGTCCAAGTTCGAGAAGCTCCGCGAACAACTGATGGCCCCGAAGTTCCGGGGGGAGAAGCTCATCATCTTCACCGAACACCGGGACACGCTGGAGTTCCTGGTGCGACGCCTGAACGGGATGGGGTATACGGGCCAGATCGCCCAGATTCACGGGGGAATGCATTACACCCTTCGTGAGGGCGAGGTGGACCGGTTCCGCAAGCCGGTGGACGAGGACGGGGCGCAGTTCCTGGTCTGCACGGACGCGGCGGGCGAGGGGATCAACCTTCAGTTCTGCTGGATTATGATCAATTACGACGTGCCGTGGAACCCGGCCCGTCTGGAACAGCGCATGGGCCGCATCCACCGGTACGGCCAGAAGCACGACCCCGTCATCATCCTGAACCTCGTTGCGCCGTCCACGCGAGAGGGCAGGGTGCTCAAGACCCTGCTCGATAAGCTGGAGAAGATTCGCGAGGAGCTTCAGTCCGACAAGGTCTTCGACTGCATCGGTCGGATCTTCCAGGGCGTCTCCATCAAACAACACATGGAGCTGGCCGTCACCGAGGACCCGCAGGACGTGGCGCGGGAGCTTGACGGTCGCCTGACCCGAGAGCAGGTCGAGGCGCTGGCGGCGCGGGAGAAGACCCTGTATGGCTCCGGTGGTGACGTGTCGAGGGAACTGCCCCGGCTGCGCGCCAATCTGGATCAGGAGGTCCATTTCCGGCTGTTGCCGGGATACGTCCGGCAGTACGTCGAGCAGGCCGCGCCCCTTGTAGACATCGAGATTGAAGGGGATGCGGGAGGATTCTTTTCCTTTCGGCCTCGGCGTCTCGGCGCGCTCGACCCGATTCTCCCGGCGCTGGAGCCGTACCCGGAGGAGGCGCGGGAGCGGCTTTCGGTATCCCGTCCGCCGGATCGGAAGGAGGCCATCTGGTTTCATCCGGGGGAGCCGGTGTTTGACCGGTTCCGTGGGCTGGTTTCCGAACGGCTTGCGGGCGTGGGCAGGCGTGGCGCGGTCTTCGTGGACCCGACCACTCCAAAGTCCTACCTGTTTCACCTGGCGTTGTTGTCTGTCGTGCGGGGGGCCGACCCGGAGTTTCCCGACCTGTCCAGGGAGGAGGCGCTGGAATGCCGTCTCGTCGGGGTGAAGCAGCACGAGGGCGCGGAAGTGGACCTCTGTCCGGTCGAGCATCTCCTGCTCCTCAAGGGGGGGCACGGCCTGCCACCGTCGGCCCAGCGAATGGCGGTCGCGGCAGAAGGGATGAAGGAACAGGCTCTCGCCTTCCTGATCGAGCGGGTGGCGCGGGAGATGGCGCTGGCACGCAAGAAGCAGCTTCTGGAAAGCCTCCCGGAGCGGGAGGGATTCATCCAGCGGGGATTCGACTTCGAGGAGGCGGAACTGGCCGCGATCCGTGCCCGGCACTCGGACAGGGCGCGCGCCGGGAACCGCAAGGCCGTCGAGGCGGTGGAGGAGGTCAAGCGTCAGCAGAAGCAGCTTGCCAGCCGCAGAACAAGTGCGCTCACGGTTCTGAGGCGGGAACCGGAGCTCATCGCCCCTGGCTCCGTCACCTTTGTGGCGCACGCGCTGGTCGTGCCCTCTGCTGATCCGAAGGATTTGCAGGAACACGAGGTCAACGTCGAGATGACCGCCATGAAGGTGGCCAGGGCGTTCGAGGAGGCGGCTGGGGCGAAGGTGCTGGATGTTCATACGCCGGACCTGGCCCGCGCGGCGGGGCTGCCGGACCACCCCGGTTTCGACCTGCTCTCCATCCGGCCAGAAAATGAGAAACGAGGCATTGAGGTCAAGGGGCGCGCCAGGACAGGCGACGTGGAGGTATTGGCCAACGAGTGGGCGAAGGCCTGCAACATGCGGGACGGATACTGGCTCTATGTCGTTTACGACTGCGCCACGCCGACGCCGAGGCTTGTTCGGGTGCAGGACCCGTTCGGGAGGCTTCTGGCGAAGGCCAAGGGGAGTGTCTTAATCGGTCCGCAAGCGATGCTGGCAGCACAGGAGGAGCGTGCGTCATGAGCCAAATGAACCTTCTCAGCGGCAACTTGCCGATAGAACTGGCGGATGGTCTTCGCATCCTCAACCCACACTGGGAGGAGAAGCCGGGACCTGCCGTTCCTCCGACGCGCCGGTGGGTATTCGTCCGCCTGTACCGCTTGCTGAAACAGGGCATCACGCCTGCGGTTGTGTTGCGCGGACCACGGCGTGTAGGAAAGACCGTGCTTTTGCGGCAGATCATGAAAGAGTTGCTGCGCCGGGGAATCGACCCGCGCCACATCCTCTACGTCACCTTTGACGAGATTGAATCGCTCAGGGGCCTCAAGGATCCGGTGCTAAACATCGCACGCTGGTATGAACGGATGGTTGTAAAACGCAGCTTCAACGAGCTCGCCCGGGATGGGTCCTGCGCATACATCCTGCTGGATGAAGTCCAGAACCTCAGCGCCTGGGCTCCCCAGGTGAAGCATCTGGTGGACAACCAGAGCGTGCGGGTGCTGGTGACAGGGAGTTCGTCGCTGCGCATCGAAGCGGGTCGGGACAGCCTTGCAGGGCGGATCACCACGGTCGATATCGGCCCTCTCCTGCTGCGGGAGATTGCCCTGTTGAGAGACGGATACGAGTCCACCCCCCTGTGGGAGGAAAACGGGCTGGATTCCGTGGTGGAACGCGATTTCTGGCTGGAAGCGCTTGCTCGTGGCGAGCAGGAGAAGGCCGTGAGAATCAAGGCTTTTGCAGCCTTCTCCGAGCGCGGCGGTTATCCGGTGGCGCACGAACGGCGCGATACGCCGTGGCCTGAAGTGGCCGACCACCTGAATGAAACGGTCATCGAACGCGCCATTCAACACGACCTGCGCATGGGACCGAGGGGAGCCAGGCGGGATGAGAAGCTGCTGGAGGAGGTCTTCCGGCTGTGTTGTCGGTACGCAGGACAGACGCCGGGGCAGAGCGTACTCGTCCCCGAAATCCAGCAAGCACTTGCAGGGAACATCGGCTGGAATCGCATCCTGAATTACCTGCGCTTTCTGGATGGGACGCTGCTGATCCGCCTTGTCCAGCCCCTCGAATTGCGGCTGAAGCGCCGCAAGTCACCCCCAAAGATCTGCCTGTGCGACCATGCCTTGCGCGCAAGCTGGTTGCAGGAGATCCTTCCCCTGGACCCGGAGCGGTTGCAACAGGAACCCCACCTTCAGGACCTTGCCGGACGCATGGCAGAAAGCGCGCTGGGCTATTATCTGAGTTCAATTCCAGCCCTCGGCACGGCATATTTTCCCGAACGCGGCGCCGAACCGGAAGTGGACTTTGTCATGACCGTCGGCACGCGGCGCATCCCGATCGAGGTGAAATACCGCAGGCGCATCGATCCTCACGAAGATACACGCGGACTGCGCGCTTTCCTCGAAAAGACCGTCTACAACGCGCCGTTCGGGCTGCTGGTAACGCTGAACGACGGTGTCACCGTTCCGGATCCCCGTATCGTCCCTATCTCGCTCTCCTCTTTCCTGTGGACCAGGTGAATGATGAACAGTGAAGATCGACCCCGCCTTATTGAACACGCCTTCCCGCTGAAGCAGGCTTCTCTGGACTCGGTCCACGAGAAGAACGTCCGGCACGGCCATATCTCCACGCTTCACATCTGGCCAGCCCGGCGACCCCTGGCAGCCTGTCGGGCGGCGCTCATTGCCACCCTTCTGCCCGATCCCGGCACGCCGGAGAAACGCAAGGAACTCTGCGAGAAGATCGGCGGCAGAGTCGTAAAGAAGATCGAGCGCAAGCGGATGCCCAACGGCCAGGTCGTGGAGCGCGAAAAGGAGGCCACCGAGGAGGGCATCCTGCATTGGGGACGAGAGACGGAGAACGCGACTGACCTGGAGTGGTTCCGGCAGGAGATCCGAAAAGCCTACGGGGGACGTGCGCCGAAGGTGCTCGATCCCTTTGCGGGAGGCGGAGCGATCCCGCTGGAGGCCATGCGCCTGGGCTGCGAGGCGACTGCCGTGGACATCAACCCGGTCGCCTGGTTCATTCTCAAGTGTACGCTCGAATACCCGCAGAAGCTGGCCGGAAAGACCTGGCCGCTGCCGGACTTCATCCTCCGGAACGAGGCGTTCATGGATGCCTTTTATAAGGCACATCCTTACCTCGTTGGACGCACAAAGTGGACGAAGAAACAGAAGCGGGATTTCTCGGAGGACATTTTCCTCAGCCAGAAGACGGAGTCGGACCGTGCTCCGAAGGCCGACCTTGCCTGGCACGTGCGGGCCTGGGGGCAGTGGGTTCTGGACCGCGCCCGACGGGAGCTTGCCGAATACTATCCTGTCTATGCCGACTTTGAGCCTCTGGATCTGAAGAACCCTAAACCCTATGAAAAGCAACTCCTGCGTCTCGTGCCTCTGAAGGATGGCGGCATGCCGGATATAGATGTACTGAACAGGGAGTTCTCCAAAGAATACCTTTCAGACAAGCGAAATCCGCGCTGGGTGGCCAAGCCCACCGTGGCTTATCTCTGGGCGCGGACGGTGAAGTGCAAGAACTGCCGGGCGACGATTCCACTCCTCAAGACCCGCTGGCTGTGCAAGAAGGACAGGAAACGGGTGCTCCTCACGATGGAAAAAGTAGACGCGGTGTCCTCGCCGCGTGAAAGCGACGGTGAAAGCGACGGGACGTCGCTTCTACATTACTTTGACCCTGAAGCGCCCATCGCCAACCTTTCCGGAAACCTCCCACACTGGCGACAGGAGGGAGTCACCTACTTCGTGACATTCCGTCTGGCAGACTCCATGCCCCAGGAGAAGTTGCGACAATGGGAAGAGGAACGCAAAGCGTGGCAGGAGAAACACCCGGAACCTCACGATGAAGAGACGCGGCGCGAATATTACCGCCTTTTCCCCAAACGTTTTCAGGAATGGCTGGACGCTGGCTATGGCGAATGTATCCTCGCCAGGCCGGAGTTCAAAGCACTCGTCGAAAACGCCCTCCGGCATTTTGACGGAGAACGCTACCTCCTTGATGAGTATGTGGTGATGCCCAACCACGTGCATGTTCTGGTGACTCCCCTGGCCAACCACGAACTGTCTGACACCCTGCATTCCTGGAAGTCCTACACGGCCCACGAGATCAACAAGGCGCTGGGACGGAGCGGGACGGTGTGGCAGAAAGAATCCTTTGACCACATCATCAGAAGCCCCGCCCAGATGGAACGCATCCGACAATACATTCGGGACAACCCCAAAGGCAGAGCGGAAGACGGCTCTACTTTAACGCGACGAGACGTCGCGTCTACTATCGAAGGCAGAATAGAAACGGTAGAAGCGGCCTCTGGCCGCTTGTCGGACGTCTCGTCCACTATCTTTTTCGGCATTGAGAAAAACGTGCCAGTGAAGGGCGGCAACACGGCCCAGCGCCGGGAGCACGACAGGCGCATTGGGGCGGGGACGATGTCGCGCTCCGGGGCGAAGTGCCCGTGTTGCGGCGCGATCATGACGATGGAGGACATCCGGCTGGAGGGACAGGCCGGACGGCTGGGCGCGATCAACACCGCTGTCGTGGTGGATGGGCAGAAGGGCAAGGAGTATCGCCTGCCCAATGAGCACGAGATTCAGATGGCGGAGGAGACGGAGAAGGCGCTGCCCGACCTTTTTGAGAAGATACCTTTTGGTATGCCGGAGGAGCCGACGCCGCAAGGGGCAAGCCGAAAAGGGGGAGGTTCAGCCTTTACGGTATATATTTATGGTTTTACGCAGTGGAAGAGGCTGTTCACGTCGAGGCAACTTCTCGCGATGGGAACATTCATGAAGTGGACGAGAGAGGCAATTTTTGCTCTCTCAGATGCCTGGTACTCGCGTGAGTGTCGGGAGGCATTGTCTGCTTACCTGGGTATTGCTGTGGATAAACTTGTTGACCGTCAGTCTGCGCTTTGTCGTTGGGATATGGGCTACTCAAAGGTGAACAGCACATTTGTACGGTTTGCTTTGCCGATTCTATGGGACTACTGCCAGGGCAACCCACTTTCGGAAACAACGGGCAACTTCTCTTCCTGCTTGGAATGGGTTTCTGAGGTTTTGTCACACAGCATGGTTGCCGCAAGCGAACATACACAACAAGTGCTTTGCCAATCTGCTATTGCATGGACACAAAAAGGCACATTTGATGTTGTATTGACAGATCCACCATACTACGATGCGATTCCATACTCAGATTTGATGGACTTCTTCTATGTTTGGCTTCGGCGGACTATACATGGTGTAACTTCTGAATTCGATGCTGCATTTGAAGAACCATTATCGCCGAAGTGGAAGCATGCGGAAAAAGACGGTGAATTGATTGATGATGCCAGCCGTCACAATGGAGACTTGTTAGTATCGAAAAGGACATATGAAGATGGAATGGCGCGAGTCTTCATGAAATGTCACGAGGCACTGAAACCGGAAGGTCGGCTTGTGATTGTCTTTGCACATAAGCAGCCTGATGCGTGGGAGACGCTAGTGGCAGCAATCATACGTGCGGGGTTCGTTGTCGATGGAAGTTGGCCGATACAGACGGAAATGCAAAATAGAACACGCTCACACGGATCGGCTGCCCTCTCCTCCTCCGTCTGGCTCGTCTGCAAGAAGCGCCCCGCCACAGCCCACCCCGGCTGGGACAGTCAGGTCCTGGTGGAGATGCGCGAGAACATCCGGGAGAAGCTGCGCGAGTTCTGGGATGCTGGAATTCGGGGGCCGGACTTCGTCTGGGCCGCGACAGGGCCAGCCCTGGAGGCCTACAGCAAGCATCCCGTCGTCAAGAAGGCCAACGACCCCGGCCAGCTTATGGCCGTCTCTGAATTCCTGATCCACGTCCGGCGCATGGTCGTGGACTTCGTGGTGGGAAATGTACTGTTAAGTAGAAGCGGCGTCTCGCCGCTTGAAGACGACGCGGAGACACAGAGACGCGGAGGCGCGGGGAAGGTCGCCGAGTCACCGAGTCACCGCTTCACCGCGTCGGTCTCAGATGCGCCGATAGGCGATCTGGATGAGCCGACCGCCTACTACCTGCTCCATCGCCACGATTTCGGGATGGAGGAGGCCCCGGCTGGCGCATGCATCCTCTACGCCGTCTCCTGCGGGATCTCGGATAAGGAACTCGCCGGAACCTGGGATCTCATTCAGTTCACAAAAGGCAAGGCGCGAGATGATGAAGACGAAAGCGTGGAGGCGGACGCAGACGCGGAGGCCGATCCCGACGATGAGGAGAACTCCGGCAGCAAGGTGAAGCTCAAGACCTGGGCGCAGCGCAAGGGGCGTTCGCTCGGCCACGAGGCCCCCGGCGGAAAGCCCGTGCCGCTCATTGACCGCGTCCACTGCCTCATGCACCTCTGGAAGGCCAAAGATGTCTACAAAGTGGACGAATATCTGGATGACAACGGCCTCCGGAGGCAGGAGCTTTTCAAACGGCTTTTGCAGTCGCTCATCGAGCTTTCGCCGCACGGGAGCGAGGAGCGGTCGCTGCTGGAGTACATCAGCAACCACGTCCAGGCCCGGGGCGCAGTCAGAGACGACCAGGGCAAGCTGGTCTTTGAGAGCCGGGAACAATGAGGAAAAAAGGAAACAGACCGAATGCGGAACCTGCGGTCCTCGGCGTCATCGTTCCCGCCTGGGTGATTGTCCAGACAGTGTCTGGATAATTCGGGCCTAAAAAACTTTTCATAAATCTTGTGCATGGAAAGATTCGCCTGGCGCACAGGCCCTCACCCCGCCTCGCTGACGCTCGGCTTCCCCTCTCCCATAAATGGGAGAGTGGTGGTGAACGCAGTGAACCGGGGTGAGGGCCAGAGCCGCAGCGATTTTTTAATCAGGCTCTCGATAGATCTCCCTGCACAGGAATCGTGAAAAGCTATATAGAGGAAATGCCCGACACCGTCGGGCAAATTGGCAGCGCGGGTGATATTCCCGACACTGTCGGGAAAAAGTAGACGCGGCGTCCTCGCCCGACACTGTCACTGTCGGGAAAAAGTAGACGCGGCGTCCTCGCCGCGTGAAAGCCCAATGGAGGGAGGAAAAGCCCATGAATAAGCTGCCGTGGAAGCGCTGGAGCGAGGTGGTCCGGTTGCGGGAGGACCTGCGCTCCGGGGAACTCCCACTTCACATGTTCGCCGCCGACCTCTACGAGGTCCTGATGCAGCGCGACAGACGGCCCGTCTACGAGAAGCCGGAGGAGTTCTTCGCGCTCACGTTTCCCACCTACAACCTGCGCCAGCTTGTGCGGGACGTGGTGCTGCGCCTGGCCGGGAAGAGCGACAAGGCCGTCCGGCAACTCGAATTGACCTACGGCGGCGGCAAGACGCACACGCTGATCGCGCTCCGGCATCTGGTCCACGACCCGGATAAGCTGCCGAACCTCCCTGCGGTGGCCGAGTTCATCCAGGAGATCGGTCAGAAGCCGCCCCGGTGCCGGGTGGCGGGTCTGTGCTTTGACAAGCTGGACGTCGAGAAGGGGATGGAGGTTCTGTCTCCCGATGGGAAGGTCAGGACGCTCAAGCAGCCCTGGAGCGCGCTGGCCTACCAGATCGCCGGAGATGAGGGGCTGAAGCTCCTGCACGCGACCGGCGAAGCGGAGGAACGGGACTCTGCGCCCGCCGAAAATTTGCTGGTGGAGCTCCTGGAGATGCCTGTCAGGGAAGGGATGGGGACGCTGGTGCTGGTGGATGAGGTCCTGATGTATGCGCGGGAGAAGATCGCCCAGGACAAGGAGTGGCGGGGGCGTCTCGAAAACTTCTTCCAGTATCTCACCCAGGCGGCGGTGAAGGTGGACCGGTGCTGCATGGTCGCTTCACTCCTGGCGACCGACCCCCGCAAGAGCGACACGCTGGGCCGGGAGATTCAGGCGGAGCTATATGACATCTTCCAGCGCCAGCGGGAGGAGGCCGTGGAGCCGGTGGTGAAGGAGGACGTGGCGGAGGTCCTGCGGAGGCGGTTCTTTACCCCGGAATCGCTTAAGGACCGGGAGGTCTACCGTCAACACGTGGTCGCGGCCCTCAAGGGTATCCAGGCCGTGGATGAGCAGACGGCTCGGCAGGGCGCGGAGGCCGAGGAGCGGTTTCTGAGGAGCTATCCGTTCCATCTGGACCTGACCGAGGTGCTCTACGCCAAGTGGACGGCGCTTGCCCGGTTTCAGCGCACCCGGGGCGTTCTTCGCACGTTTGCCCTGGCCCTGCGCGAGGCGGAAAAATGGGACCCAAGTCCGCTCATCGGTCCCGCTGTCTTTCTGACTGCGCCGGACAGGGAGGGACTTTCGGAGGCCCTGCGGGAAATGGTCACCGTGGCGGACACCGAGGAATGGGAGGGCAAGAAGCAGGCCTGGACCGGCATTCTGGATGGGGAGTTCTCCACCGCGCAGCAGATCCAGAAGGAGTCTGTTGGCCTCAAGTTCCGAGAGGTGGAGCAGGCCGTCGTGGCGACCTTCCTGCATTCCCAGCCCATCGGGCAGAGCGCCAGGACACGGGACCTCGTGGTGCTGGTCGGCGCAACCCGCCCGGACAGGATCGAGCTTGAAAAGGGCCTCTCCCGCTGGGCGCAGGCGAGCTACTGGCTGGATGACCTCTATACTGCCGTTACTGAAGAGCAGCTCCCCGGCACATGGCGGCTGGGCAACCGACCCAACCTCACCCAGATGCACGCGGTCGCGGCAAAGAACATCTCGGAGGACATCGTCAAGGCACGGCTTCTGGACGACATCAGCAAGGTGAAGGCGCTGACGGCCAATGCCTCGGCGGCGGGGGTGCGCGTCCACACACTTCCGACCAGACCGAGGGACGTTGAGGACGACGGCGCGTTCCACTACGCCGCGCTGGGACTGGATGCGGCGTCGGAGTCCGGGAAACCCAGCGCCGAGGCCAGGCGGTTTCTGGATGAAACGTCCGGGCCGGACAAGCCGCGCGTATATCGCAACGCCCTGCTGCTCCTCGTGCCGTCGAGGGACGGGCTGGAACTGGCGCTGGCGAGGGTGCGGGACTACCTGGGATGGGAGATCGTCCGGGAGGAAGTCAAGAAACAGCAAAAGGATGGGAATGTTGACGCGGCGCGGGCGCAGACCCTTCAGATCAACATTGACAGGGCCAAGGGGCGCATCCCGGAGGCCGTCAAGCAGGCGTACTGCATCGTGGTGACGGTCTCCGAGAAGGACGACGCCCAGGCGTTCAAGATCACGGTCACCGAGGAGCCCCACTTCAACATCATAAAAGGCGACAACCGCTCTCGGGTGAAAGACACCGCCATCGAGGCTGAAGCCCTTCTGCCGGATGGCCCCTATAACCTCTGGCGTCCAGGGGAGACCTCAAGGCGGGTCAAGGACCTGACCGGGTCTTTTGCCCAGCTTCCGCATCTGCCAAAGATGCTCAAGGCCAGCGCCATTCTCGACACCCTGGTGGACGGATGCGAAAAGGGCACGTTTGCGTTGCGCCTCACGCGGCCGGATGGGACGTTCCGCACCTGGTGGATGTCCCGCCCGGATGAAAATGCCCTCAACGATCCGGCCCTGGAACTGGTCCTGTCCGAAGCGGCAGAACTGACTGAATTCCCTCCCGCTCTGCTTGCGCCCAGGAGGCTGCCGGACCTGTGGGGAGGAGAAGAGATCGCGGTCAAGGCCGTCGCCGACTACTTCAATGGTTCGACGGTGATTCAGGTGGACCGGGGAGGGTATCAGGAGCCGATGCGCATCCCCAGGGCAAGTCAGGAAGTCCTGGATAAGGCCATCGCTGCCGCGGTGGAGAATGCGACCCTGTGGATGTTATCGGGACCTGCCAGCATCCTGGGCGAGCCTATACCTGCAGGGGTGTTGAACGCCAGCGCGAGGCTGTGTGCGCCCCCCGCCGTCATTGCGGCGGCGGAGATTCTGCCGGAGAACCTGCCGGACGCCTGGAAGGACGAAGCAGCTTCGGGGCTGTCCATCGCCACGGTATTGTCAACGAAGGCCGGGAAGACACTCCCCTGGAAGACGGTTCGGGATGTCATCGCCGGGGCGCTCCAATCCCGGTTCCTGGTGCTTGCCGAGGGGTCTGGCGCATGGCCCTGCGATTTTCCTTCCTCACAGTTGGCAAAGTTCAGGGTGCCGGCCGGAGCCGAAGGCGGAGGTTCCGGTGGTGGCACGGGAGGAGGGGGTGGGGCTGGCGCCAAGTTCCTCGTGGCGAACGCTGATCTGGAACCATCGGAGATTCAAGACCTGGGAGACATCATTTCCAATCTGCTGGAACTCAAAGCCAAAGCGAATGCGCCCATCCGTTTCCACATCCGGATAGAGATGGGAGACGGAAAGGTTATGCCTGCGCCGGAGGTGGTCAAGGAAGCCAATTCTTTGCTTAAAGGCGTAAAAGAGGGGTTGCAATTACACTGAGAGCAAAGCCGGGTCAAATCCATTTTCCCTTTATCTTTCTCCACGCCCACACCTTCTTCCCCACCCACAGGGCCACGAACGGCCCGAACTCGGCCCATCTCACCCACTCCGCTTCGACCCATACCCCTTCCGAGACGTAACGAATCAGGACGTGATAGGAAAGCGGGACCAGCCCCGTCAGCAGCAGCCACGCCGCGCTCCTCCTGAGGGTCAGGAAGGGGACGATCCAGAGGGCGTACCACGGATGCAGCGTGGGCGTCAGCAGGAGGAACGCCCCGACGAGGAGGTACGCCGAGGTCAGGAGATCGACCTTTCTGACTGCAAGGACCAGGGCCGTCAGCCCGAACAGGAGGAGGACGCCGTGCCGCGCCCGGTCCGGCCCGGCCCACGCGGCGATGTAACGGAAAAGGAGGTCGTTGAATTGCCAGTGTTCGGCGTAGGTCCTGAGGCCGGTGAAGAGGTTCGCGCCAGCGCCGGCGTAGGGGAGGTAGGCTGCGAGCAGGATCAGAGGAATGAGGAGGACGGCGCGCCCCTTGTTGTTTAGACATGCCTGCTCCCCCTCTCCCTGCCTGTCCTGAGCGAAGTCGAAGGATGGGGGAGGGGGCTGGGGGGAGGGGTCTCCCTGGGAGAGGGGGGTAGGGGGGTGAGGTCTCCTCACCCAGAACGCCGGGATCAGGGCCGCGGCGAAGAACTTGGACAGGATCGAGAGGGAGAGCGCGGCGGACGCCTGAAGGGTTCGACCCTCCTCCGCCCGGAGCAGGGCCGCGACCAGGCAGAAGATCGCCAGGGCTTCCACGTGGCCGCTCCCGGCCACCTCCACCACGACGAGGGGGCTCCAGAGGTAGACGATCAGGGCCTCCGGCGGCCTCCCGCGCCTGACGAGCAGGCGATACAGGAGCCACGCGGTCCCCAGGTCGAACAGGGTGAAGGTGACTTTGACCGCGAGGGGCGTCGGGGAGATCAGGGCGATGAGGAGGAAGACGGCCTGGGCGAGGGGGGGGTAGATCGTGGGGATTTCGGGGTGGTTGATGCGGGGGTGGAGGTCGTCGCGGAGCGCGGTCAGCTCCGGGGCGCCGGGGGGGTGGCGATAGGGGTTGACGCCGTGCGCCTGAACTCGGCCGTCCCAGAGGTAGCGGTAGAGGTCGTCCGACAGGACAGCAGGGCTGCACCAGAGGGTGACGCGGAACAGGAGGCCGAACGCGACGATCCAGGCCATCCCTCGCGCCTCTGACCGGGGGGTCCCCTTCGAGAGGGGGAGGAGGGCGGCGAGGTAGACCAGAAAGGCGGCGAGATGGAGGAGGAGAAGCCCCGGGATGTGGCGGCGCAGGTCGCCGAGGGCCACCATCCCGACGAAGCAGGCCTCCATCAGCAGGCCGGCCAGGACGACCCGGAGGACGGGCTTCATTCGCTGGCAATCTCTTTCAGCCGGTCGATCTGCGATTCGTTGCCGAGCACGATCAGGACGTCCCCCTCCTGGATGACGGTTGTCGCCAGGGTGGCGCCGGGGGTGGAGAGGTGACAGAGGCCGGCGGTCCCCTGAACCCCCAGGACGATGGCCCCGGTCCTCTGGCCGATGTCCGCCTCCCGGACCTGCTTGCCGACGAGGAGGGATTTGGCCTTCACCGGGATGTCCTCCACCCGGAGCGGGGACGGGCCGTGGCCCATCACCACGTCCAGGAAGTCGACGACCGACGGGCGGAGGGCGGCGAAGGCCATGCGCCGTCCGCCGATCTGATAGGGGGAGACCACCCGGTCTGCCCCGGCGCGCAGCAGTTTGCTCTCCGTGCCGGGCTCGGAGGCGCGGGCGATGATCAGGAGACGGGGGTTGAGCTGGCGCGCGGTGAGGGTGACGAAGACGTTGTCGGCGTCCTCCCGCAGGGCGCTGATCAGGCCCCTGGCCCGGTCTATGCCGGCCTTTTGCAGGACCTCGTCGTCCGTCGCGTCCCCCTCCACGAACAGGACGTCCGGGTCGCTCCTGATCTCGGAGGTTGCAACGTTCTGCTCCACGACCACGAACGGTACCTTCTCCTGCTGGAATTCGAGCGCGACCTCCCGGCCCACCACGCCGCTCCCGCAGATGATGTAGTGATCCCTCAGCTTCGCAATGGCCGACTCCATCTTCCTCCCCCTGTAGATGTCCTGGATCTCCCCCCCCACGATCAGGGCCGTCAGGCTGCTGACGGCGTAGCCCACGGCCCCGACGCCGAAGATGATCAGGCCGATGGTGAACCACATCCCCGCGCGAGACAGGTCCCCCATCTCCCGGAATCCCACCGTGGCGACCGTGATCACGGTCATGTAGAACGATTGAAACGCCGACCACCCCTCCACGACGATGTAGCCCACCGTGCCGGCAATGAACACGGCGACGACGAGGCCAAGCGAGAGGAGGAAGCGGGAGAGGGGGGACACGGGAATACCTCAAGGCGGAAGGCGGAAGGCGGAAGGCGGAAGGCGGGATGAGGGTGCTGATCATCCTTCATCCTTCATCCTTCATCCTTCATCCCTGTTTCTCTGCAATATACCCCGCTTTGGGAGAAGTGTCAAGCGCAGAGCAGGCCACTTTTTGCAGCGGCAGGCATCTTTTGGGTTGACAGGGCGATTCGGGAAAATTATATTATAGTTCAATTTCTGAATTATAAGATAATAATACGGTATTTTGGTCGTATATGGAGGAAAAACCGGTGTTTAAGAGCCTGGAAAGACGGAGTCTGAGCCATCGCATCATCGACGAGATCAGGGATTACATCGTCAAGCAGAAACTCAAACCTGGGGACCGCCTCGCCACGGAGACGGAGATGGCGGAGGCGCTGGCAGTGAGCCGGGCCTCGGTGCGGGAGGCGGTCAAGGTCCTGGAGGCCATCGGGGTCCTGGAATCGAGCCCCAAGCGGGGGATCAACATCAAGGAGTTCGCCCCTGAGCAGTTCTTTCGCTATCTGCTGTTCGATCCCTATGTGGACGTGGAGAGCATCGTGGACATGGCGGAACTCCGCCTGGCCTTTGAGGTGGGGATCATCGATGTGGTCGTCGAGCGGGTGACGGAGGAGGACCTGGCCCGGATGGCGTCGTGCATCGAGGCGATGCGGAAAAACATGAACAGCACGGTGGAGTTCTACACGCACGACTGGGCGTTTCACTTCGCCGTCTACGAGGCGACGCGAAACCGGTCGATCCGGGCCCTCGGACGGCTGTTCATCGAGTTCTTCGTCACGGCGCACCGCCGGTGGTGGGAGACGGACAAGGCCGTCGAGCCTGACTACTTCAAAAAGCACGAGCAGATTTTCCTGGCCCTGAAGGCGCGCGACCCGGAGGCGATGCGGCAGGCGGTGCAGGACCACTTCTACGCCAGCATCCGGCGCTGGCAGTGGCTGAAGCGGGACGTGGAGTCCGCCCAGGACGGCATTGTCAGTCTGTTCAGGGCGGATGGGAACGCCGCTGACGGAGAAGCCCTGAGCGACGGCAAATCGTGAGAAGACCTCATCCCCTGAAGGCTGCGATTTCCTCTTCTCAATGGACCTTCAAGACCTTTTGAGAGTTGACCCGGCAGCGGGGCGCATCCGGCTGGCCCACGACGGGCCGTTCGTGACGGGCGCGATCACCACGGTGCGGGTCGAATACACGGTGGGGGCGAGGGGCCTCCGGGCAGGGGGCCGGCTGCGGGTGGGCACGCCCAACACGGGCTGGGGGCGCCCGGTGGTCTCCCAGCCGCGCTACTGGGACGAACTGGCCTCGGGCGCGGATCGGAAGTACGCCCCCTTCCATCCGGTGAACACCACGGCGGAGGTGACGTCCGGTGGACCGGCGTCGATCTACCTGGAGACGATGGAGCGGATGCTGGTCCCGGATGCGGACCCGGCTTACGCCTACTGGCGGTGGTGGATCACCGCGCGGGTGGAGGGGGGGGATCTGGTGGAGGGGGACCGGATCGTCATCACCTACGGGGACCCCCGATTCGGCACGCTGGGCATCCGCGTCCAGACGTTTCCGGAGCGGGACCTGAATTTCTCGGCGTATCTGGATGCAGAAGGGGAAGGGCGGTTTGGGACGGTCCCCGGCGCGCCCATGCCCGTGGATGTGGTGGCCGGGCCGGCGGAGCGGCTGACGGTGGTGGTCCCCTCCCTGGTCGGCGCGGGGGAGACCATTTCGGTGCGCCTCGCTGCGACGGACCACTGTCACTGCAGGCCGTGCGCGCCCCTGAACGAGACCTTCACGCTGCGGGGGCAGGGGGAGGAGAGGGGCGTCACGGCGGTGGCCTTTCAGAACGAGGACCGCCAGACGGTCTCCGTGAAGTCCTCGATCCTGGTCAGGGAGAACACCCCTGCGCGTCTGCTGGCCGCAGATGCGCGGGGTAGAGTGTGGGGGGGGGGCAATCCGGTCGTGGCTGTGACCGATGCGTTGCGGCTGTTCTGGGGGGACCTGCACGCGCAGTCGGAGTTCCACTCCATGCACTCGCAGAGGGTGGACTTCCGGCACGCGGCCTGGTCGAAGGGGATCTCCACGGGCACGCCGGAGGAATGTTATCAGTACGGCCGGGACATCGCCTGCCTGGACTTTATGGCCATCACGGATCAGGGGGCCTGCGTGAGCGCGGGGTGGGAGGCGCACCAGGCCAGGGCGGAGGAATTCAACGCGCCGGGGCGGTTCGTGACGTTCCGGGGCTACGAGGCGGGCGCGCCGGTGGGTCACCGGAACGTCGTCTACCGGGGGGGCGGCGTGGAGCCGCCCAGGGACCGCCGGGCCTTCAGCTTCATGCCGGATTTCCTCTACCGGCACTACGCGGGCCGGGGGGACGTGATGATCATCCCCCACCACGTCAAGACGTGGACGGACTGGCGGTATCACGACCCGGCGCTGGAGCGGGTGATGGAGGTCTACTCCTGCTGGGGGTCGTCGGAGCGGGAGGGGTTCGAGGTGTGGGACAAGGGGATGACGCCGGGGGCCGGGGCGCAGGCGGGCCTGGCGCGGGGCTACCGGCTGGGGATCATCGCCTCCACGGACAACCACGTGGGCATGCCGGGGCGGTCCTTTCCCCACGACCGGCAGGCGCACACAGGGTTCAAGGGGGGCAAAGTGGCGGTCTATGCGGAGGCGCTCACGCGGGAGGCGATCTTCGACGCCCTGAAGGAGCGCCACTGCTACGGCACGACGGGGGAGCGGATCATCCTCCGGTTCTCTGTGAACGGGCGCCGGATGGGGTCGATCTTCGCAACGGATGAGAGGGGAGCCCCCCGAATCATCCGGGTGGAGGTCGTGGGAACGGATCAGATCGACCGCGCCGAGGTGGTGCGGAACAACCAGGACATTCACGTGGCTTTCGGGTCGGGGGATCGTCTCGCCTTCGAGTGGACCGATGCGTCGCCGATGCCGGGGACGACGTTCTATTACATCCGCGTGCGGCAGAAGGACGGGGAGATGGCCTGGTCCAGCCCGGTCTGGGTGGAGATGCCAAAATGTGATGAGTGATAAGTGACAGTCCGCCTGGGTACGGAGACGATGTCTCCGACCAACTTGGCTGGGCTGGCGTTCACCTGCACGATCACCGCGCGGGGGACACGCGATCAGCGGAGACTAAATCTATTTCGGATTTCGGATTTCGGATTTCGGAATTGGTGAGGTTTTTCATTCCGCATTCCGCATTCCGTAATACTTCATTCGAGGATCTCATGAAAATCACGTATGTCAAGCCCATGGCGATCAAGATCCCGGTGGAGGACACCTTCGGCGGGAAGGGCCTGGGGGAGGCGGGGAAGCGAGAATACTTCCCACAGCCGGGCTGGATCGGGCTCTACTCGCGGCAGATCGAGACGATGGTCGTGAAGATCGAGACGGACGGGGGGATCGTCGGGTTCGGGGAGGGGCAGGCGCCCATCGGACCGGAGGTGACGGCGACGGTCGTGGACAGGGTGCTCCGACCCATCCTGATGGGTCGCGACCCGATGCAGGGGGGCGTGCTGCGCCACGAGATGTACACCGCCATGAACATCCGGGGGCATTTCACCGGGTTCATGCTGGACGCCATCAGCGGGGTCGACTCAGCCCTGTGGGACATCAAGGGGAAGAGGCTGGGGGTCCCGGTCTATGAACTCTTGGGCGGGGCGTTCCGGAAGGAGGCGCCGGTCTACATCTCCGGGGTGCGGGGAAATACGGCCGCCGAACAGGCGCAAACCGCAAGGACTCACGTGGCGGAGGGGTTCCGGACGCTCAAGGTCTTCCTCGGTTTTGGGGAGGAGGAGGACTTCGAGCGCATCCGGGCCGTGAAGGAGGCGATAGGGTCGGAGGGGAGGCTGGCCGTGGATGTGCTGTGGCGCTACGACATCGCCACCGCCGTCCGCTACGGCCTGGCGCTGGAGCGGATGGGGATCGCCTGGTTCGAGACGCCTACGGACCCGGAGGACATCGCGGGGAGCGCGGAGATCGCGCGCGCGCTGACCATCCCCGTCGGCAACGCGGAGACGGACCGGACGCGGGAGCAGTTCCTGCGCTGGTTTCAGGCGCGGGGGCTGGACATCGCCCAGCCGGACGTGGGGCGGTGCGGGATCACGGAGGGGAGGAAGATCGCGGACCTGGCCGAGGCGTTCCACATCCCGGTCTCACTACACATGGGGATCTGTTCCGCGCCGATGATCGCGGCCTCCCTCCACGTGGCCGCCTCCACGCCGAACTTTTTCCTTCAGGAATACCAGCCCATCATGCTGGAGGCGGCCAACCGCTTTTTGAAACGGCCGCTGGTCTGCGAGCGGGGGGCGTTCCGGGTGCCGGACGGGCCGGGGCTGGGCATTGAGATCGACGAAGAGGCGTTGAAGCCTTATGTGGTCTATCCGTAGGGGCGGTTCGCGAACCGCCTCTACACGAAATCTATTCGCGAGGTCCTATGTCCGTTCTGATCACGCCGCAGGAGCGCCGCACGTCGGAGATCCCCTATCACAGCGACCTGGCCCCCGGCAGGCGGTTCGTGTTCGTGGGGAGGCCGGTCTACCCGCACAGCCGGCTCTACATCGTGGGGCGGCGGGTGGAGCGCGTCCCGAAGGACCAGCCAGAGTGGCTGGAGGACCACCGGCACAACTGCAACACGTTCTATCTGTTCACCGGAGACCGGGAGGACCTCTCCGGCCTTCGCGCGGTCGTGACGGTGGAGGGGCGGACGTTCGAGGCGCGCGCCCCGGCGGCTGTGCTGCTCCCGCAGTACGCGCTGCACCACTACAGGCTGATCGAGGGGAGCGGCTGGTCCTTCCACGTGAACCTGCGTGGGGACTACGAGGAGTCGCTGGCCGTGCCGGGGGAAGTGGACGCGGCGCAGGTCCCGGTACCTGCCGTGGAAGACATCTACAGGGCCGCAAGGCAGCTGGATGAGGGGGGCGGGGCCAACCGGTGGTCCTTTATCGACGACCGCTTCGCCCGCCCTGGCATCTGTCTAACGGTCTATCAGGTGGCTGGACAGGTCGCCGGCCAGACTCAGCCTCATCGCTCGAAGGAGGATGGGGCGAGCCTGATCGTCGGCGCGCTGGAGAAGACACTGAAGGCAGAGGTCCGGTTCGAGGGAGGAAGTGTGCAGGCAACCTCCCCAGCCACGGTCTACCACCCCAAGGGGACGCTTTGCGCTTACGGCCGAATGGAGGGCGCAGGGATCATCATAGATGCGGAGTTGAAACCATAATGGTCGCAAGGGGGAGCAGCCCTCGGCGCACCGTGCTATAAGTGCGGGGAACTGGTCCTGGAAGCCCTGCACACGGGGAAGCGCGTCCTGTCCAAGATCCTGATGACGAACACGAGTTCTGAAGGTGACGATGAACAACCAGAGCGCGTGGGACCCGCGCAACGTGGCCATGAAGAACCTCGTTCGGGAGGGCAGGGTCGGGGACCTTTTCTACGGGGAGTGCGAGTACTTCCACGACATCTCCGGCCTCTTTCACGTGAAGGACCAGGCCTGGCAGAGCTCCTTCCGGGACGGGTTCGGGCTGCACTGCCAGGAGAGCCTGGGCGCGGGGGGCGGGCCGTGGGTGCTGGACACGCTCCGGCAGATCATGGACGACGAGTTCGTGGAGGTGATGGCCTACGGCAACCGGAAGCTGGCCCCATATCGGACGAAGATACCGGTGCAGTTGCATGAGGCCCCGAATCGCTCAAGGGGAGGGGGATCGGGTACGCGGAGGGGACCTACCTGCAGGACCGGGACTTCATCGCCGCCATGGGGTCGGCCAAGCTGGGCTACCCGGTCAAGGCGCAGCATGTGCCGGACCGGAGCGCGGAGTGGCCACAGTACCGGGACTACCAGCGGGAGAACCGGGAGAAGCGGCTGGAGCATCTCAGGATGATTAACGATCTGTACACGTCGTACCTGTACTAAGGAGCCCAGACGTGAAGATCACGCGCGTGGAGACATTTGTCGTGAAGATCCCCCACCACGACCGGTTCGGGGGACAGACCGAACCGCCCAGGACGTTTCCGGGGAGCGAGTATTACTTTGAGAAGGAGTGGAACGAGGCCTACGCGGACAAGGTCCAGAGCCTGCTGATCCGCGTGGAGACGGACGGGGGTCTGCACGGCTGGGGGGAGAGCCAGGCCCCCATCGCGCCGGAGGCCGCGCGGGAGCTGATCGACCGGCTGCTGGGGCCCATGCTGATCGGGAGCGATCCGCGGGAGACGAACGTCCTGTGGGAGCGGATGTACAGGAGCATGCACGTGCGGGGGCAGGTCACGGGGTTCATGCTCGACGCGATCAGTGGGCTGGACGTGGCCCTGTGGGACCTGAAGGGGAAGGCGGCGGGGGAGCCGGTCTGCAGGCTGCTGGGCGGGCCGTTCCGCGACCGGCTGCCGGCCTATGTCTCCGGGCTGCGAGCGCCCACGATGGAGGCGCGGGCCGAACTCGCCCAGAAATACTATGAGGAGGGGTATCCCGCGGTCAAGCTGTTTCTGGGCCGGGGCCTGGAGGAGGACGTCGCCAATGTCCGCTCCGTGCGGGAGCGGGTGGGGGATAGCAGGCGGCTGCTGTCTGACCAGTTCTGGATGTACACCCTGCCGGAGGCGGAGCGACTGGGCCGGGCGCTGGAGGATCTGGGGGTCGAATGGATGGAGGCGCCCATGCCGCCGGAGGACGTGCACGGACACGCCCGGCTGGCCGAGGCGCTGGAGATGGCCGCGGCCGTGGGCGAACCCCTGCGCACGCGCTACCAGTTCCGCGAGTGGATCGAGCGGAGGGCGCTGGACATCGCCCAGCCGGACATCGCCCGGTGTGGCATCACGGAGGGGAGGCGGATCGCGGACCTGGCCGCCACCTATCACCTGCCCGTGGCGTATCACGTGGGGGTCTGTCTGGGCGTGGCCATGGCCGCGACCTGGCACCTGGCGGCGGCGACTCCCAACTTCATCATTCAGGAGCATGAGCCGCCCATGTTCGACCTGTCGAACCGGCTGTTCAAGGCGCCGCTCCGGGTCGAAAAGGGGCACGCGGTGGTGCCGGAGGGGCCGGGCTTAGGCGTGGAGGTCGAGATGGAGGCGCTGCGCAGATGGGCCGCGAGGTGACAGGTGCCGCTGACATCCCGGCGGCGCGGCTGCGCGAGCGGGTAGCCCGCGTCGCGGTCAGGGGCCTCACGTACCGCTACTACCACTGGGACTGGGGGGAGGCCGTCGCGGTGGAGGGGCTGTGGGCGGCGTGGCGGATCACGGGGGAGAGGCGGTTCTTCGATTTTGTGCGGAGGATGGTGGAGGGGTGGATGGCGCACTCCCCGGACCCCTGGTACCCGGACCACGTGGGGCCGGGGCGCACGCTCCTGGACCTGTGGGAGGAGACCGGGGACCTGTGCTTTCTGGGGTATGCCAGGCGGCTGGGGGAGCATCTGATCCATCTGCCCCGGGCCGCGTGCGGGGGCTATTTCCATCGGCCCGACCTGCCGGACCGGGCCAGGATGATCTGGGTGGACTCGATGCAGACCGACGCCCCGTTTCTGTGCCGGCTGGGGGCGGCGACGGGGGAGGGGCGCTGGTACGACGCTGCCGCGGGGCATATCGCGGGACACATCGCGGCCCTGCAAAATCCCGCGACGGGGCTCTTCTACCACAACTACGACGACGCGCGGGGGCGGGTGAACGGGGTCTTCTGGGGCCGGGGGAACGGGTGGGCCGCGCTGGGGCTTGTCCACACGCTGGAGTTGCTCCCGAAAGACCACGCGGGGTACGCCGGGATTCTCAAGGGTCTGGAGAGGCTGGCGGAGGCGATCCTCGCCCGGCAGGACGAGGAGACGGGGCTCTGGCGCACGGTGGTGGACCGACCGGAGACTTATCTGGAGGGGTCGGTCTCCCTCATGTTCGCCAATGCCCTGATGCGGGGGGGGCGCGCCGGGGCGCTGTCCGCAGAATGCGCCAGGGCCGGGGAGCGCGCCTGGGGCGCCCTGTGGGATCAGGTGACGCCGGACGGCCTGGTGAAAAACGTGTCGCATCGGACGCCGCCGAGGGAGGACCCGGCGGACTACACCCTGCCCCCGGTGGGAGGGCTTTATCCCTGGGGACAGGGGCCCTATCTCCTGACTGCGGCGACGTGGCTGGAGGGGGAAGGTCAACAGGGATGAACAGGATAGACAGGATCAGTAGATCACGAAATGGCGTAAATGGCCCAAATCAGGCGATTTATCGTTCAGGTGTAGGGGCGACTCTCGCGAGTCGCCCGTCGGCCTTGTGGAA
>Ga0114945_10000452_pt1 | contig 26400 bp, 21 predicted proteins | sample OV2TP3_FD_87194 | JGI IMG/M metagenome (GOLD analysis project Ga0114945, IMG submission 87194) | Hot spring microbial communities from Beatty, Nevada to study Microbial Dark Matter (Phase II) - OV2 TP3 | ecosystem: Environmental > Aquatic > Thermal springs > Hot (42-90C) | place: USA: Beatty...
CGACGGGGGAGGGTGAGGGTGGGGGTGAGCGCCCCGCCTGTCCCCCCCATCCTGACCTTCCCCCTCGCCGGGGGGAAGGGAACCTCTGGGATCGCCCTTGACAATGTCCCAATCTCTTGTGGAGCGATTTAGAGATCCCAGGCGGCGCGGGCCAACAGGTAGGTGATGCACGCCATGAGCAGGCCGCAGATCAGAAAGAGCAGTGGGAACGCGAACTCGCTCGGATGCATGGCGAGGCTGAAGCGGCGGAAGTCGATCTCGAGGCGATAGCCCAGAAAATTGATGAAGTACTGGAGCGCCCGTAACCCATTTGTCACGACCAGAAGACTGGTGATGACCTGAATGGTCCTCTGGGCCCAGGCGCGCGTGATCCAGCCATAGGCGTATATCAGGGCACCGAAGATCGCAACAAATGTCGCCCCGATGAGCAGACCGATGAGGGGCGGGGTCCCACGTGCTGCCGAGGCCCCCGCCAGTAAGGTGAGCATGATGACGACGAGCCCCAGGCCGACGTAACCGATCGCGGCCTGGCGAAACTTACGACGGCGTCGTTCTAAAATGATCTGTACCACTGGCACCAGTCAAGGTGCAGCGCTCTTCGAACCCTGCACCTCATTGACGATGGGTTAAGGGAGAGGGATGATCACGGACCACAGCGTCAGCTGGCTGCTCGACATGCATCTCTGCCCTTGCTTGGAGTTACTGCGCAACTACCGTTCCACTCACAAGCGTAAGCTCTGTCCATTCTAACTGCGCCAATCGATACCGGCTCTACCCAGGCGCGACATTCGACCCAACAACGGCAGTGACTCAGGCCTACGTTCGTCCAAGGACCTCACACATACCCGCCCTATCTCCACATCCACTCGATCTGTGTTCACCCCTCCCTCAGCATAGTGATGAGGACTGAGAGCTGAGTCCTGCGTGGTCTTTACTCATCCCTCAGTCCTCATCACTGTCTTATCGTGCCTTGTACGCTCATGACCTCATTGAGCACTCCCGACCCAGGCTGGCGTGCGGGCTCTTCATGCTCTTTCTCGCGCTGCTCCTCTTGCTTAGGCCTGGAATAGCCCGCGATCATCTCCGCCATCAGCTGGCGCCCCACTTCAATGCCCGCTTCCGCCACCTCCAGGGTGAGCAGGGAATGCCGATGCTCGCGCGCGTAATCCTCGATCTTCGTGCGGGTGATGTCTCGCATAAACCCTTCGGGCACACGGTTCAAGCGGGCGATCGCGTCGGCGGTCCAGGTGAGCTCGCCCAATTGCACAGTTGCCTCCGCCACCGGCTGCTCGACTGCGGCGGTGGTGACGGGAAGCGCGGGCCCCTCGTGCTGGCCGTTTGTCTTCCCCCTGGCGGGGGTTGCCCCGATGGCTTGCGCCTCCTGCAGCGTTTCGCCCACGATCGGCAGCACGAAATCGCGGGTAATGGTGGAGAGCTTCCGCACCCGTGCGCTCTTCTCGATGCGCGCTTTCGCCCGCCGCCGCATATATGCCACCGTCACGCGCTTCAGCTCATCCCGGGCCTCCAGGGTCCATTTGAGCTTCATCCCGTCGAACGTTTCCTCCGCCTCAGATCCCCCCTCGGCGGCCACCATCGCCTCTGCCGTGGCGGGGTCGATCCGGACGAAGCAGTTGCCTGCGCTGCTGCACACGGGACACTGCACGGGCTCCGAGCCCTTCGCCACATAGCCGCAGACCTCACAGATGTAGATCGTCCGTCCCTCCAGCTGGATCGCTTGTAACGCCACTTGCTCCGCTATTCCCTGGGCCACGGCCGCTGTTTTCTGCGGCATAAAGATCGCCATCACCTCATCGATCACGCTGGAGCTGACCACGGAGTGGCCCTTTTCGATGGCATACCGGAGGACGGCGGTGCGGGCGATGCCCTGGACGAAGGCGGGCACCCGCTCCATACGCTCCAGCGCTTCCGCTGTCCAGTGGATGCTTTCCTCGGCTTTGACGTCCAGGGGCGGGTGATATTTTCCGCTGACCAGCATCACATGGCAGGGCGCCATGCGGAGGAGATTCTCGGCGTTGCTGCCGATGTCCATCGTGTCGTCGCTATGCACGCCGATCTTCCCAACGATCAGCATCCAGGGCTTCACCTGACGGATGTGGTCGAGCATCTTTTCGAAGGCTTTGCCCGCATGCAGGGTGATCTTCAACTCGATCCCCTCATCGGCGGCCACCTTCTTGGCGATTTCCAGATGGGATTGGTAGATCTTGGCTAAGCCGGTATCGATGATCTCCTCGTGCAGTTGCTCTTGCTCTTTAAAGCGGAAGACCTTCGAGGCCTGTTCGGACAGGACCCCGACGATGCTATTGAACATCGCATAATGCAAGTAGGGGTCGTACACGGCCACCGCTTCGATCGGCCGCTGGAATGCCTTTCCCAGGGCGATCGCCGCCTGCAGCGCGGCGAAGGACTGCGGGCTCCCGTCCACGCCCACCACGATCCCGCCCCCTTGCTGCTCCTCCCAGGGGCGCACGTCCTTCACCACCAGGATATCCGTGCTGGCCCGACGCACGACGCGTTCGCAGACGCTCCCGAGCAGACTATCTTTCACGGCGCCCATGCCGAGCGCCCCGATGATCACCAGGTCATACGCGCTCTCGCGGATGTCGTCCACCAGGGGTTGAAAGGTCCGGCCATCGTAGGTGTGGCGCTCGAAGGGGATTCCGTGTTCCTGGCTGCGGCGTTCCAGTACGTCGAGGTAGGACTCTGAGATCAGCTGCAACCCCATGGTAATCAGGGAGTCATGGATTTTCCGCTGCCGCTCGAGCTCCTTTTCGTCCTGATACTCTTCGGGCAGGGTGTATTCCATCTGCTTAAAGCGGTAATCGTGCATTTTGGCGGCATACACATGGCTGCCCACTAAGGCCGCGCCAAATGCCTTCGCCCATGCGATCCCCAGGTCGATACACCGATTGGAATGCTCCGAGTTATCGACCGGGATAAAGATTCGTTTGTACATACCTTCGTACCCCCTTCACGGCCCACCACGCCACAGCCAGCTCGACGGAACGACAACGCGGCGGAACGTAGCAAATCAGGATGGCGTTGTCAACACCCTTCTCAACAGAAGCTTGCAATGCAGGCGGGGACGGGCTATACTGTCACCGAAATTCATGGTTTCCAGTCTTGCTGGAAGTCTGCTGACCCGGATGCGCGCCAGGCAGAGGCCCCGCACGCTTAATCCCTCCATTACCCCTGCAATGCAGTTGTCGAGGAACTATGATCAGGAAAATGCTCATCAATACCGAGGACGTCGAAGAGAGTCGAGTGGCGATTGTAGCCGATGGGATGCTCGAAGAATTCGACATCGAAACCTCTACCAAAGAACAAATTAAGGGGAACATCTACAAGGGCCTGGTGGTGAAGGTCGAGCCAGGGCTGCAGGCCGCCTTCGTCGAATACGGCGGCAATCGCGCCGGCTTCCTTCCGCTGGGCGAGGTGCATCCCTCCTGCTATGCGGATCCCGATCTGGCCAAGCGCGGTCGCGTACGCATCCACGATGTGTTGAAGCGCAACCAGTCGGTCCTCGTGCAGGTGGTGAAAGATGAGATCGGCACCAAAGGTGCCGCGCTCAGCACCTATATCTCGCTGCCAGGGCGCTATCTGGTGCTGATGCCCGGAGTGGATGCCACGCGCGTCTCCCGAAAAATCGAGGACGAGGCGCAGCGCCGCCTCCTCAAAGAGATCGTCGCGCAATTGGAGCCGCCGCCGGGGATGGGCGTGATCATCCGAACCGCCGGCCTCGAGCGCTCCAAGCAAGAGCTGCAACGGGACATGACGTACCTCTTGAAACTGTGGGAGACCATCACCGCCCAGGCGAAAGACCTCCCCGCTCCGTCAGTCGTCTATCAAGAACGGGATCTCGTGATCCGCTCGATTCGCGATTACTTCACCCCTGACATCGCCGAGATCCTGGTGGACGATCGGGAGGTGTTCAAACGGGCGCGCGAATTTCTGCAGGCGATCATGCCCCGCTATGTCAACCGCATCAAATTGTCCCGGGAAAAACGGCCTATCTTTTCGCGATACCAGCTGGAGGAGCAGATCGAAGCCATCTTCGAGGACAAGATCCCGCTGAAGTCGGGGGGGTCGATCGTCATCGAACGCACCGAGGCCATGGTCTCGATCGACGTGAACTCAGGCCGGTCCACCCAGGAGCGCGGCATGGAAGAGACCGCGTTCAAGACGAACCTGGAGGCCGGCGAGGAGATCGCGCGCCAGCTGCGCCTGCGAGATCTGGGCGGGCTCATCGTGATCGACTTTATCGACATGCGACCGCAAGCACATTCAAGAGGTGGAGCGCTGCCTCAAAAATGCCCTGAAGCGTGACAAGGCGCGGGTTGAAGTCTCGCGTATCTCGAAGTTCGGCCTGCTGGAGCTCTCACGCCAACGCTTGAAACCCGCCTTGCAGGATGAGACCTACCTCCCCTGCCTCCATTGCAAAGGGCAAGGACTGGTGCGTTCCCCCGAATCGCTCGGGCTGACGGTCCTGCGCAAGATCCAGACCGCTGCGGTCAAGGGCAACATTATGGAGGCGAAGGCCAAAGTGCCCCTGGAAGTGGCCAATTACCTCCTGAACCAGAAACGTGAGCGCCTCCTTAACCTGGAACGCGAATACGACATCCGCATTCAGATTGAAGGAGAGGCTGGCCTCATGGGCTCGCAGGTCCAGATCGCCTTCGAGAAGAAAGAAATGCCCACCGTGGACGAAGCCGCCATGCCCGTCGTGCTGCAAGTGCCCCAGGAGGTTGAAGAGGGTGAGGAAGCTCCGGTAGCGGCGCAGGAGACAGGCGACACCAGCCCGCTCGACCTCGAGGCACCAGAACCGATGGAGCTGGAAGAGCCGGTGGGCGTGTCTGCCTCGGCTCCGGAGCCGTTGCTTGAGGTGGCACCTCCGGTGGAGGCCAATGGTGTGGGGGCTCACTCGACGGCAGCTCCCGCGGGCCCGGATAACGGGGACAGCGCTGGGCGCGTGCTCCCGTCTCCCCCCCCGCGGCCCGTACGGCGTTACGGGCGATTCTGGTGGCTGCGTCGTTCCCTCGCAACGGCCGGAGCTTCGGTGAACGGACCGTCCGGGGATCGTTTCACCGAAGACACGAAGGCCCCTCCCACGGAACAGGCGTCGTCACTTCCTGCCTCTCTCGACACACGCCTCGATCCATCAGCATCCTGGCAACAGGTACTTTCACCGATCACCCCACCTCATCTCCTTCCTTCGACGGACACTGCCCCTGAGTCAGCGGAGGACCAATCCCCCGGGTGATCTGAGCAAACCGACCGCGCAACCCCCTACTTTTAAGTATGGGGTCAAGCGGTCGTGGGCCGAGAGGGCCAGAGTTGTTGTAGATCCACCGCCAACTGACCCGCATGGGTGCGCTTTGATAGGCCCCTCGCGAGGGAAGGGCATGGTAAGAGACGGCCGAGTGCTCCGTGGTGGGGGAGCAAGACACGAGCTGTCTCGGGGCCGGAATGGCCCACGAGAGACGTCGCGAGGCGTCGTCAGGAATCCCCCGGCTTGAGCCGTGGGGAGGTTCAAATGCCGGTTTCCGGGTCAGGGAAGGGATCCTACCACGGGGGAGAGGAAAGGAGTGTTGAGCGATGCTCACGCAAGTGAAAGTGTTTGCTCGCCCCCTGGCGGGAGCTCCCAACGCGTTACAGGAGATCGAACAGACGATCAATGCGTGGTTGGCCGAGCATGCCACGATCACTCTGACCCATACCGAAACGCATGTGTTCTACAACCAGGAAACGCGGAAAAACGATATGGTCGTCCTGGTGTGGTATCGGGCATAGGTGGCGGTTTCCCCCCCATCCCCACCTTCCCCCTCCAGGGGAGAAGGGATTAAGGAAAACTTCCCCCTCGCCGGGGGGAAGGGATTTACAGTCGAAGGTGATTCGAAAACTCCGACGCGCACCCTGCGGTGCGGCCCTCGTTGACAGGGCGAGCGGCCACGAGTAGAATCGCTGCGCATGAGGCGGTCCCCCGTGGTGGGCTACGGCTGGCGCTTGCTGAGTGTCCGCCAGGGGTGACTCGCGGCTGGGGCGGCGGTTTTCGTGGGGAGGAGAGGGGGATGGCTGGGATCGTATCCTACGGTGCGTATGTACCGCTTTTCCGCCTGGGGCGGGGAACAGCGGGATGGGATGCTCCGACGGAGCGGGCTGTCGCCAACTTCGATGAGGATAGTGTGACGATGGCGGTGGCGGCGCTGCGCGATGCCCTCACAGGAATGGACCCGCAGAGTATCGATGCCCTGTATTTCGCAAGCACGACCCAGCCCTACGCGGAGAAGCAGTCGGCGACCACCATCGCGTGGGGCGCAAATCTCCGTCCCGATATCTTCACGGTGGATTGCACCGACAGTCTGCGCGCCGGGACGAATGCGCTCAAGCTGGCGATGGATAGCGTCAAAGCGGGCTCGGCCGCGCGGGTGGCGGTAGTGGCGTCGGATGCCCGCCTGGCACAGCCGCGCTCGGCGTTTGAGCGCACCTTTGGCGACGGGGCGGCCGCGGTCGTCGTCGGGGAGGAGAACCCCCTCGCGACCATCGAAGGTCATCTGTCCTTCTCCCATGAGATCATGGACACCTGGCGCCCGGCGGATGAAGAGATGGTGCGCGCATGGGAGGACCGCTTCCGACTGGAGAAAGGGTTCATCGAGGCGCTACAGGATTCGGTCTCGAAGTCTTTGCAGAAGTTCGGCACCACCCCTAAAGATTACACCAAAGTGATCTTCTCGGCCCCTGACGCCCGAGCGCATCGCGAGGCTATCCGTGTGTTAGGCGTGGAGGCGTCGCAGGTGCAAGAACCGCTCTTCGGCGCCCTCGGCCATACGGGCACAGGCTTTCCCCTGATGCTCCTCACCGCCGCCTTAGAAGAGGCCAAACCGGGCGACCGCCTGCTCCTGGCCAGCTATGGGGACGGCTGCGATGTCTTCAGTCTGCAAGTGACTCAGGATGCCGCACGCCTGCAGCCCCGACGGGGGATGAAAGGGCACCTGGCCGCGAAGAAGCTCCTGCCGAACTATGAACAGTATCTGAAATGGCGCGGACTGCACCAACCGGACCCTGGGGTGAGACGGCCCGCGATCCCGACGCCGTCCGCCACGGCGCTATTCCGCGAGCGCGAGCGGAATCTTCGCTTCGAGGCGGCCAAATGTCGAGCCTGTGGGACAGTGCAGTACCCACCGCAGCGGGTGTGCACGCGCTGTGGCGAGCGAGACAAGTACGAACCGGTACGCCTGGCCGATCGCCCGGCGAAGCTCTTCACCTACGCGCTCGACTATATCGCCGGCTCGGTGGATGTGCCGTTGGTCGTCTGCATCGTCAATTTTGATGGAGGCGGACGCGCCCTCATGACGATGACGGACCGGGTCGTCGAACAACTCGAGGTGGAGATGCCTCTCGAGATGAGCTTCCGCAAGCTGTATGAGGCTGAGGGGATCCACAACTACTTCTGGAAGTGCACGCCCGTGCGGGCGTGATAAGATAGTACCCGGGACTATCTTGAAAGGAGGCGAGTATGGCCGAGAGCATTCGGGACAAAGTGGCGGTCATCGGAATGGGGTGCACGAAATTTGGCGAGCGATGGGATGCATCGCTCGAAGATCTCCTGGTTGAGGCCGGGTACGAAGCCTTTGAGGATGCCGGGCTGACCGCGAAGGACATTCAGGCGGCCTGGGTCGGCACCGTCGTGTCCGACCGCACCGGGCAATTCCTCGCCAACGCCCTGAAGTTCGATTATATCCCCATCACCCGTGTGGAGAATGCCTGTGCGACAGCGACCGACGCCTTTATGAATGCCTGCTTTGCCGTTGCGGCAGGGGTGTATGACATCGTTATGGCCGCTGGCGTGGAAAAGCTCAAAGATAACCCCTACACCGGCCTGGCTGTGGGGGGTGCGAACTTGACCAGTGGGGTGGAGCCGGCGGTGCCGCCTCCGGTGCAATTTGCCCTGGCCGCGACCCGGTATGCCCACCACTACGATATGCCCATGGAGGAGCTCAAGCGCATCCTGGCCAAGATCGCCGTGAAGAACCATGCCAATGGGGCGAAAAACCCCAAGGCTCACTTCCGGCGCGAGATCAAACTGGAGGATGCCCTGAAGTCCCCGATGGTGGCATGGCCCCTCGGCCTGTATGATTGCTGCGGCGTGAGCGATGGGGCGGCGGTGGCCATCATCACCCGGCCGGAGATCGCCAAAAAGATCCGCGACGACTACATGCTGGTCAAGGGGATCGGCTTCGCCGTTTCTGGGCGCCAGGGCCTCCTGCTGGACGACTACGACTTCGTGCACTTCGAAGAGAACGTCCGCGCGGCGAAGATGGCGTACGAGCAGGCGGGAATCACGAATCCTCTGCAAGAGATCGACCTGGCGGAGGTGCATGACTGCTTCACCATCACCGAGCTGCTGATTTACGAGGATTTGGGATTTGCGCCGCGCGGCCGCGGGCGTGAGCATGTGGATGCTGGCACCTTTGAGCTGACCGGCGAGCTGGCCGTCAACCCGGACGGCGGGCTGAAGTGTTTTGGGCATCCGATCGGTGGCAGCGGGCTGCGGATGATTTACGAGGTCTACAAACAACTCCAGGGCAAGGCCGGGCCCAGGCAGCGCAAGAACCCGCAACTCGGCCTCACCCATAATATCGGCGGTCGCCCGGGCTCGTTTACCTGCTCGGTGGCGATCTTCGGGAGGTAAATGGACCTACGGGAGGGAAGCTGCGACGGGACGTCATGTGTCCGTGGTACAACGCCAGGGCCCCCTCGTTGCGCTCATTGGTGTTGAGGCCAACGAGGCGGCAACCCCTTGCGGTGGCACGGGCCATCGCGAACTCGACTTCGAGCAGGCGCCTCCCCACCCCATGCCGCCGCACCTCGGGGATGACAAAGACATCTTCGAGTTCTCCCTCAAGCCCTCTGGCCCAGGACCCGGATGGTGAAGTCGATCGTGCCGGCCAGCATCGGCCCTGACGTCACACCCAGGACGCCCACCGGCAGTGGGCCCAGCAGTCCGTGTATCCTCGCACGACCTGTGTTCTTTCACAGTCGTTCAAAGACCATCTGTCGCATTCCCCATGCAATCTTAGCTCTGTTGCCTGGGTTCCGCCTGAGGCTGTCCAGATCTTTCTCCAGTTCTTGCACCAGGTCGGAAGAGTAGTTGGTCTGAATGAAAGGATGGTCCTTCCAGATCTGCATGTTCAGAAAAAACATGGCGGCAGCGCGGTGAGTCGCCACCCTCAAGCGTCTGATCCCACTTATTCGCCTCTTCAGCGAACCAGTGTCCGTGAGGTTGTTCAACATCTGACCCACATACAGCTGGTTGGATTGGTGCTCCAATAGGGCTTCGACGATTCCCAGATAGGTCGTGAAGACCGGCTGCTAGGTCTCAATCCATTCCGCCTCTTCCATGAGCAACAGCCCTTCAGAACGCAACTGGGTTGCCCATTTCTCAAGGATGTCCCGCGGTTGCTTCAGGTGGGTGAGCAAGAAGCGGCAGTAGAGGAGGTCACAGGGGCTCACAGGAAACGGAACGGCGGTCACGTCGTGGAGATAAAAGGAGATCCCGTCTGCGTTAGGCTGCTGAGCAAGGGAGATAAAGTGTGGGGAGGTATCGAGCCCCACGACGTGGTGGCATCGGAGTATCTCGGCTATGAGACGAGTGGAAAGGCCTGGGCCACACCCCAGGTCCACGGCCAGGGCGAGCTTCGAGCGATTCACCTGTCGCAGAAAAGCCCTGGTGGAGTCAGCGAAGACCTCAGCGAGAACCTGGAGCCGCTGGGCAGCTACGTCGGTATGGCCAAACAGATACGGCATTGAAACACCTCCTGGGGGCAACGGCATCAGATCTGCGGCCAGCGTTCAGCGGTGCAGCACCCTGTGCCATGTCCACAGCAGCCCATCGGGTGGTGGCCTGGGGGTGTTGAGGAAGGTTCGCTCCCCCTCATATCACTCGCTGCCTTGTGGGGGTGGCGCGAACCTTAGGGCGGGTCGCGACCCGCCCCTACACACATGTCGCGTGCGCCAATCTCGTGTAGTGCGATTTAGCGCCGCCACTGGTTGATGGCTACCAGGCACGGCGCAGGCGCTTCTTCGAAGTCTCGCGCTTCAAGCGCACTAGCCCGCAACGACTGAGCCTCCAGGTCAGCATACTTCCACCTGCGCCAGCAGTGTCTCACCCCTGGGGGCCGGGTACCTCAGCGTGTTGCGGTCGATGGCCTGGACCGCCACCGCATCGTGTACGGCCGGCCTGCAAGGTCGGCGCGTACGTCTGACCACCCTGCTCGGACCCCTGCTGGTTAGGACCAAACTGTCAAGGCGGCCAGGACCACCCAACCATAGTAGAGACGTTGCCAGGGGTTTTGCATGGGCATCCGTCGTGGGACAAGCATCCAGCAACCGCACCCCGGCGATCGCCGTCTGAACCCGCTGGAAGAATCGGCTCCCCTTTTTCACGCAATAGTAGCACGACAATACAAAATGTGCCACACTCGCTGCGACGCTGCCCAAGGTTTGGGACCCCATGACCTGACCATGCCGCCGGGGAACCGCGCATGGGCCCTACTGGCGGTTCCGCCTCAAGGCGCGCTGGCCCACGCCGTTGACACCACCCTCCTACCCCACTACACTGACGCCCATCCGCGTTGGACCGGAACACGCCTGCGATCCAGCTCTCCCAGGCTCTTGGCGCCCGTCCGCTGGAGGAGTGGTCCGTGGATCGCCTCTTCAGCCAGCGCCCACGCGTTCCCCTCAACGCGCACATAGGTCGTCTGGTCCTACAGGAGGGCACATGAGGTCGTCTCGCAGATTCCGTGCTGTAGGGCCTTCATCGATGGCCCGGCTCGGCTGCACCCTCTGTCAGGCCCAGGAGTTCCATCGTCTCAAGTACCGCCGAACGCGCTGAGGCCAGCCTCCAGAATGTCCTGTATTGAATTTTCTCAAAAAAGGACATATCCTGTGATAGGTTTGGTCACGTCCGAGTTCCGAAGGAACGATGAATCAAGTCGACGGAGTGGCTCGTGCCCTTCAACGTGCGCTTGCCCGACGCCCTCCGCAAGGCTCGCTGGAAGGTGAAGATTCGGGACAAAGAAACCCGTGAACCTCCCCACGTGACGATCATTCGGGGGACAAAGGCGTGGCGGATCAATCTGCGAACGGGAGCGTTCATGGATACCAACCCCGATCCCTCCGAGGTTTCGAGCGCGATCATCCAGCTCATGACGGAAGAGGAAACGCGGCAGCGTTTGTGTGACGCGTGGGATCGCATGTACCCGAACAATCCAGTGTCCGGCGATGACGAGCATGAAGAGTAGGACGATGGCGGTGAACACAGCACCGAAGCAAAAGCACTATCGGATGTTCTTGCTTGATCGGGCCAAGAAGCGTCCGTCACGATTCGCCTCGCTGCACCCTCACGTTGTATCGTCTACAACCGAACTGCGGGAATCGGTGCCTCACGCCACGAGAGATTCTCTTTGGGTCAGCTACGCAAGCGATCTGACGGAAGCACTCGTGAAGCATGTCTCGTTAGCCCCGCCCACATTGGGACTTGGGTTGTTCATTCATTCCCTCGACATGAACACGATTCCTGCCCTGACGTCGTGCTTTCGACGTATCGCATTCACGACCGATGGTGGGTTCCTTCCCGCAGAGGAACTTGCCGACGTGTTGGCGGCAGAGCATCGATCTGACCTCTTCATCGGCGGCAGCGTGAACCGTGCGACTGAGACGATCACGTTCTGGCGCGGGAACTTGAAGCCGCTGACAGTGGCCTTCTCTGCCTTCGAGAAGTCGGGAGATGGCACGGAGCCGGACTTTCATAAGTTCTCGGTGATTGACTGCGGACAGACGGTTCGGCTAGGTGACTACGAAGCGGCGGTGGACGCCATCCTCTATGAGTACGATCCTGCGTACCGACGATGCATCTCGAAGAAGCGATTGCAGGAAGATCAGTCGTTTGGAGCCTCGCTCCGTCGTCTTCGCAAGCAGCGTGGTCTTCGGAGAGACGACTTCGAGCCTGATGTGTCGGCCAAAACAATTGCTCGCATCGAGCAAGGTAAGGTGAAGCGCATCCAGAAGAAGACGCTCGCTGTCCTCGCCGAACGGTTGGCCGTGGACCCGGACGAGATAGCGACGTTCTGACGAGCAGGGATGTCGTCGAAGCCTTACGACGGGGCTTCAAACGCAAGCCTGCCTCACGCAGGCTTCGCAGGGCGGGTGTGCATGATCTTCCGTCTTTCATCCAAGCTCGCCACGAAGATCAAGGTCACGGCACCGAAGTCGCTGCCGCTCGACGCTAACCCGTTTGCAGACTGGTCAGGTCATCTCTTCACTGCCACCCGCACGCAGTACGTGATCGTCACAAATACGGCATCGCTCTATTCAGCCGTGATGCACGGTCGAGGGATCGTCAACGATGGCCAGCTTCTGGACCGAGCGACGAGTTGCCTCCGGGAAGTCATGGCTGACGACGGATTGGAGTTTCTTTACTTGCAGTTCATCGCACCGGCGTCGGCGACGGTTCGCTTCTCGAAAGCACTGAACCGGTCAGTCATGGGATCGATGAACGATCTTGTATCTCACGCAAAGATGTGGCTGACAGAAGGAGACTTGCCGCCACATGACACGTCGTTTCACCTCAACGAGATCCCGATGTCGGTTCTTGGGTACCACAACCCACGAGAAGCGATGAAGGGGCTGACCGACGCAGGCGGCCCTTGTCTCCCCGATGCGGAGAATGCACAATCATCCCCCAGGTGAAGCGGATCATCGGTTGGCTGCATGTCGAACCACTCCTCGCGGTGGTGTTGTGGGGCGGGATCTACCCGGGCGTCAAACTCGGGCTGCGCGACATTCCGGTCCTGAGCTTTACCTATCTGCGTCTTCTCCTGGCCATGGCCGTGTTATTCCTGGTCTCCGGGAGCGTGCAGGCGTTCATCCTTCGACGGCCGCTCTGGAATCCCCTGCTCAGCGCTGGTCCGGCCGCATGCAGGGGAGTTGTCGGGGCCGGCAAGCGTGTGGGCGCGGTGCGCGCGCTGGGGGCCGATCGGATCGCCCACGGCATCCGGGCGGTCGAAGACCCTGAACTGCTCGCCTATCTGGCCAAGCACCACATCGGCTGCGATGTCTGCCCCACGAGCAACGTCTGCCTCGGCATCTATCCCTCCCTCGAGCACCACCCGATCCGGCGGCTGCTCGCAGCAGGCGTGCCTGTGACGCTCAACTCGGAGGACCCCCCGCTGTTTCACGCGACGCTCACCGATGAGTTCCTCAATGAGCTGAGTACTGCCTTGTGCCGCCTACCATTGAGTATCAGGCAGAGTTGCCCTGATCCTTTGATATTGGGCCACTGTTCGCGCAACCTCACCAGCGCTCAACGATTCACGATCAGAGAGCATTATATCGTATGCACGGCCAGGGATTCGCGCCTCTGCATAAGGTCGGCTGCATTCCCCACTGGTGTAAAGGAAATGTTGGCGAGAACACCATACCCCCGAATGTCTTCCGGTGCGTCGCGCAAATAAATGGCGTGGCCAGGGTGAGCCTCACTTTTGCTCATTTTCTTCGTCGGTGCATCGAGCCCCATGATGCGCGCACCCACCTTGGGAATCGCCGCCTCCGGCAGCTTGAGCACCGGCCCATACATCGCGTTGAATCGCTGCGCCACATCCCGCGTCAGTTCCAGGTGCTGCCGTTGGTCTTCGCCCACCGGCACCAGATCCGTCTCGTAGAGCAGGATATCGGCTGCCATGAGGGCAGGATAATCGAAGAGGCCGACGCAAACCTGCTCTCGCTGTGTGTGGGATTTTTCCTTAAACTGGGTCATGCGCGGCATCCATCCCATCGGAATAAAGCAGTTGAGGATCCATGCAAGTTCCACGTGCGCGCTGATGCTGGATTGCACGAAGAGCGTCGATTGCTCGGGATCGATGCCAGCGGCCAGGAGTAAAGCGGCCACCTCACGGGTGTTCGCCTTGAGCCTCTGGGGATCTTGGGGAACCGTGATGGCGTGTAAATCAACGACACAAAAAATGTTCTCGTACTCGGGCTGTGAATCAACCCAATGCCTGATGGCGCCAGGATAGTTTCCGATATGGAGGTCGCCGGTTGGCTGAATGCCAGAGAACACACGCGCGTTCATTGCCCTTCCTGGCCCTTCCTGCAGACTGTTCTGTCAATCCACTTTCATTGTAGCGCAATCCAAGGCGCGCATGGTAGCGGCTGCCTATGCTAGAATGCCTCGATCGGTCAATACCGACGCCCGCACTGCGCCCGGATCCAGGGCAAGTCAACCGAGTGCCTCACGTGAAGGGTTTTGAACGAAAGGAAGGACTCATCATGGCACGGACACTATCGCTCAGTTTTAACTGGCAGGGGCCAATGGATTACGAGCGGGCCTGCCATAGGGTACGCCTGGCCGATGACGCTGGCGCCGACACCGTCTGGGTGGCAGAGGCATGGGGGCGTGATTGCTTTACCATTCTCGCGTTGCTGGCACGAGAGACGAAGCGGATCAAGCTTGGCACGGGCATTGTCAACGTGTACTCGCGTACGCCCGCGGCCCTGGCCCAGCATTTTGCGACGCTGGACGAGCTGTCTGGAGGGCGTATGCTCATCGGCCTCGGCACCAGCGGCCACCGGGTGATCGAGCACTGGCACGGCGTGCCGTTTCAACCCTCGCTCACCCGGCTGCGGGAATACGTGGACATCCTACGCATGATCCTGGCGGGGGAGCCACTCAGATATCAGGGGAAAGTTTTTCGCCTGGAGCGCGGGTTCCGGCTGCGCTTCCAACCGGTCCGCTCCCGTATCCCTATTTTCATCGCTTCCCTGACGCCCAAGAGTGTGGCCCAGACCGCGCAGATCGCCGATGGCTGGATGCCGGTGATGATTCCCCTGGAACAACTCAGCCAGGAGGTCGCGGCCTTTCGCCAGCGTGTGCACGAGGCAGGACGCGACCCCCACAGCGTGATCGTTCGCTCCCCCGGCGCGGTCATCGTCACGCGAGAGGTGGAGAAAGCTCGACAGGAGCGCAAAGCGCACATCGCGTTTTACGTCACCAACATGGGCGAGTTTTACCGGGAGCAGCTCACCCGGCTAGGATATGCCGATGCGGTGGCGACGATCTCCAACGCCTGGAGCGAGGGAGGGCACACGGCCGGGGCCGCGGCGGTGCCCGATTCCCTCGTGGATAGCCTGTTCCTGGCTGGCCCGGTCGAGGCGTGCCTTGAGCGCCTGGCCGCCCAGATCGAGGCTGGCATCGATATGCACAGCGTGGATATCGAAACCGATGATCCCCACGAGTTCACGCAGACGCTGGCCCGGCTGGTGGGATAGGGCGGAACGGAGAGAGGGCGAGGGGGCATAGGCGCCAAGTTAAAAGAATGCTCGTGCAAAAACGGCTCTTTGTGAGCTCCTCCCCCCTTAAGGGGGAGGATTCAGGTGGGGGGTGGGCCCCGGATTTCCCCCCCATCCCCACCTTCCCCCTCTCCCCCTCTGTCCCTTGCCTCCCCTGTGTACCAATCTGATATCGACTGATTTAGTCGAAGCGGAAGGTGGAGTACGCTCCTTCTTCCTTTGTGATGTACTCCAGGACAGCGGGGCGCCCTGAGTGGGTCATCTCCTGCGCCCGCCGGATGGCGGGGACGATGTCCTGGACCTCGCTTATTCTCTCGCTATAGGCCCCCAGCGCCTGGGCGACCTCGGCAAAATTTCCCGACAGTTTTTTGGTCTGGTACCGCTCATTGGCCACCGGAAAGCGATTATCGGGGTAGATCGCCATGGTCCCATTGTTCAGGATGATGGTGAGGATGGGGATATGCGCTCTGACGGCCGTCTCGATGTCCATGCCGACCATGCCGAAAGCGGCGTCCCCCATGATGTGGATTACGTCCTTTTCGGGAGCAGCCAGCTTGGCTCCCATGGCCAGGCCCAGGCTATAGCCCAACTGGGTAGATTTGCCCCACCCAATGAAACTACGGGGATGGCGGGCTTCCCAGAAGGGCACGACCTGCTCGCGGGCGCTCCCCGATTCGTGGGTGACGATGACCTGATCCAGATCGACTGTGTGCATCAGGTCCCAGATGACCCGGTACGGGTTGATGGGCACCTCATCCGAGGTTAACCTGGGCCGCCATTTTTCTAGCCAGGCCTCCCTGGCTGTCTGGATCTCTTCCAGTAATGCCTGATTGGCCGGGCGGCCATGGACACCCGCCTGCTTGCGCAGTTCTTCCAGCAGCTGCGTCAGCACCAAGCGGGCATCGCCTACCAGGGGATAATGACACGGGTAGTCTTTATTAATGTCATCGGCATCGTTGGTGGCATGCACCAGCACGGGACCTGACGGGATGGGCACGGCGAAGCCGCTCCTGGCGAAGCTGCACCCGATGCCGAAGAGCAGGTCCGCGTGGCGCAGGAAATGATATACCCCTCCGGTGGTGCTGCGGGAGCCTGTTCCGACCGAGAGCGGGTGATGCTCGGGGAAGGCACTCTTGCCTGACAGGGTGGTCATCACCGGAGCTTGCAGGAACTCGGCCAGCTGCGCCAACTCGCCCGTGGCCTCAGCATACAGGACGCCCTGCCCAGCATGGATGAGCGGTCGTTGGGCAGCCAACAGCGCCCGTGCTGCCTGGCGGACACCTTCGGGGTCTGCTGCAGAGCGGACGATGGGCGGAGGCTCGTAGTCGATGGTGGCAGCCTTTAGCTCTTCTCCAGCCACGTCCTGGGGGATTTCTAGCAGGACCGGGCCGGGTTTCCCCGAACGCAGCTTGGTAAAGGCCCGCCGCATCAGCCCCGGAATTCGGTCAGCCAGGTTGATCTGGGCTGACCACTTGGTGATGCTCTCATAGCTCCGTGTGGGGCTGAAGGTGGGAGGCACCCCCAGTCGATTGCGGCTGGCGCCGGCGGGCAGCAGCAGGATGGGTACTGAGTCGGCGAAGGCCTGCGCGACGCCGCCGAAGGCGTTTTCCGCCCCAGGCCCGGCCTGCATGAGAAAAATGCCAATCCGCTTGCCGTTATTAATGCGGGAGAATCCATCCGCCATGTGCACACCCGTGCGCTCCTGCCGGCAGACAATCGGACGGATGCCAGCGACGGCGGCGGCCTCGATCAGGGAGTTGGAGGGCATACACCCGATGAACTCAACGCCCTCTTTCCTCAAAATTTGCGCAATAGCGGTGACTCCGTTCATGCTCGCTCTCCTCTTTGTGTATGGCAGCAACCGGAAGTGGATGCCCTATGCCGGGGATGCTATATGCTAGACCAGTCTCCCCTTCATGTACACTGGTTGCTGTGCCATAGTCAATCGATCTGTCTACCTTTTCGACCTTCTCCCCAGGTAGCAGGCAGTGGGAACAGAGGCGAGGCCCCATGCGCCCAAGGGAGGGGAGCGCTGCTAGTCATACTGGCGAATGAGTAGGAAAGGAAAGATATGACCAGAGGACTCGAGGGAGGCGGAGTAGCTCGGGGCTTCCCCGCCTCCCTTTCACGGAAAGGACCCTGCGAACGCGTCATACGGCACTGGCTGTATGAAACGCGTTATAGGTTAGCCTGTGGGTCACTGTAATTGCGGTCTTTGACGTAGATCTGCAGCCGTTGGCGCTGGCCATCGGCTACGATGATACGATACGTCTCCGGATCGAACTCGACCGCTGTCGGAAAGGCGAAGCGCCATTCGGGCTCGAGGCTCTTCACCCGGCGGCGGGCTTTCTTCATATCCGGGTTCGCATCGATGCTCATCTGCCCCCATTTGGACAGGACTTGAGCTTCCCCGATGAGGGTGGCGACATGGCTACCCTCGGGATCGAAGATACACACGCGATGGTTGGCCCAGTCGGTCACGTAGACATCCCCTTCCGGATCGACAGCTGCATCGGTGGGATGATTCAACAGGCCAGCTTCCGTGACCTTCTTCTCAAACACCTCGGGTGGTGTGACCTGCCCCTGGAGGAAGGTCGCTGGAGGCACCACGCCATAGCGGCCGAACTGCATCAGGAACTTGCCGTCCGGTGACAACTTCTGCACCCGATGGTTCTTCCAGTCGGCGACGTAGATGTGCCCCTTGTCGTCCACCGTGATGCCCCAGGGCTGATTGAATTCCCCATCGCCGCTGCCGGCGTTCCCGCACTTGCTCAGGAATTTGCCGTCTTTGGTGAACTTCTGAATGCGGTTATTGCCGCTATCGACGACCAGGAGGTTATCGTCTTTGTCACAGACCATCCCGGCGGGGCGGTTGAATTCCCCATCGCCGCTGCCGGCGTTCCCAAACTTGCTCAGGAATTTTCCCTCGCCATCGAACACGGAGATATGATGCTGCCAATCATCCGACACGTACACATTGCCCTGGCTATTCACGGCCACACCGAACGGCCAGGTCGAGCGCCCATCTCCGCTGCCCCATTTGGCGAATTCGCCTAACAGCTCCTCCTCACCTGGAGCGCCGACTTTGACTTTGTTCACACGCATGCTGAAATTGTTTTCAGTCCCGCGGTTCGTGGCGTAGATGATGCCCCCCTTTGCCAGGGCTATGCAATGGGGATAGGCGAACCCTGTCCCGGAAGCAGCATTACGCCCGACCACGTGGCTGAAATCGTACACCCGTCCGACTGCAATGGTTGTAAGCGGCATCGTTCCCCTCCATCGTCTGTCACCTCATCCCGCCTCTGGACAGCTACCTCCGTGGCCAGGCCCTTTCTCCCCACCCAGGAGGAGAAAGGGCGCGCGAGATGACCTTCCGTCTAATTCTTCAGGAAGGCTGGCTGCTCGAAGGTCCCACCGACGATCGCCTTAGGATCCAGCTTCATCCACTGCTGGACGATCGTTGAGTACACGCTACGGAAGTCCATATTGGGATTCAGGTCACCCTGGACCAGATCCTCGGCCTTCCGAGAGGGGTACTGGCCGTACTGGCCACCCTTCACCTTGTCGCCGATCACGAAGGCGACCCCAGCCGCGCCGTGATCCGTCCCCGATCCGTTGTCGTGCACGCGCCGACCGAACTCGGAGAACAGTAGCATGATGACGTTATCCGCGGCGTCATGTTCCTTCAGGTCCGCCACGAAAGCCTCGACGCCCTCGGAGACCGCCGTCCACAGGTTGCCATGGCCGGGATTCTGGCTCGCATGGGTATCGAAGCTGCCATGGTCGCAATAGAAAACCTTGGTGCCCAGATTGGCGAGATGGACCTGGGCGATGCCCCGCAGCTTCTTGGCGATGGGGGTTTCCGGATACTTTACCGTAGAGGCATACTGCTGCGGCGCCATCTTCAGAATATCCGCCCCTTTCATGGAGTCGAGCCCGGTGGTGCCGAGATATTCCATCACGTTGGTGCGGCCGACGAGGGGCGAGTACATGCGAGCAAAGCGATCCAGGATCTTCGCTCGCTGGGATTCGCCCTGGATCCCCGGCAGCAGGCCGTAGGACTCCAGCGCGCCGCCGACGCAGGCCACCGGGACTCCCGGCGCCACCAGCGCACGGAACAGGCTCGGGCCGAAGCTCACCGCCGTCACCACATTCTCTTTATTGGGATCGATGTCGCGAATCGCCCGACCCAGCCATCCGTCGGGGATGACCTTGTCCGGCTCGCAGGTATGCCAGATATCCATGGAGCGGAAGTGCGACCGCGGCGAATTGGCATAGCCAACGCCGTGCATGATGGCGACCTTGCCCTCATCATACAGCCGCTTAATCGGCGCCATGGCGGGGTGGAGCCCCATCTCGTTATCGATGTGCAGAATCTGATCGTCGGGGATCCCGACGGCGGGGCGATTATCCCGATAGAGGGGATCATTATAGGGGATAACCGTATTGAAGTAATCGTTCCCGCCCGACAGCTGCAGGACGACCAGAATGGGATCTTTTGCTGGCATGTTGACTCCTCCTTTGCTGATGACGGAAATTATGCAAACTGATACTCTCTGGTGGCCACGATGAGCTGCAGCATCTCGCCGACATGCTGATCAGCGGCATTGGCGTTCGCCTCGCTATCCCAGCGCAGCTGGCCCCACTCCTTGGCCTGCTCGACCAGCTCCTGCCGTGTCTCGGCGTTCACCTCCACGGGCCCCAGAAGATCTAAGCATCCATCCACGAGCTGTTCGGGGCCCAACGGGGCCTGTGCTTTGAGCCGGTCGATGATGGCTCGGACACCCGGCAAGGAGGGATCCCCAATCAGCTCCGCGACGAAGTTGATGCGAGCCATCAACGAGCCGCTGTTGATCCATTCACGCCCGGTATGCCAGCCTTCCACACTGGGTGGGTTGAGCAGGTCTTGCCCCATGTAGGAGGGTTGCATCGACAACTCGCCATAGCCAGGTTTTGGCAATTCAAAGCCACCCACCAGGCGGAGCGTGCTGACCACCAGCTCCGCCGGCGACTTCATGTGTGTGAAGCGGGCGTTCTTGAAGAAGTCGGAGTTGAACAGCGTCCGGAGCACCGCGCGCATGTCGTACTTCGATTCCTGGAACACTGTCGCCAACGTATCGATGGCTTTCGGATCGCGTGGCTGTTCGATCGACCACGACGGGACCTGCGGTTCATCGGCCACGAAGAAGTTGTACAGGTGGCGCGCGATAAAGCGGCCACACGCCGGCTGCTGCACGATGATATCGATGATGTCTTCGCCATCGAGCCGGCCGCGATGGCCCAGGAATTCCTTCTCTCCGTCGTCATGGTCTTCCGGCCGGTATTCGAACTTCCAGGAGAAACGGCCGTAGGGAGCGCGCGGAAGCTTGTTCTCCAACGTCCAGCCCGTGAAGGCCCGGGAGGCCTCGCGCACATCCTTCTCGGTATAGTTGCCGACGCCCATGCTGAAGAGCTCCAGCAGTTCACGGCCCCAGTTCTCGTTGACGGCGGTCCCGTGATTCTGGTTGTTATCCAGCCAGAAAATCATGGCGGGGTTTTTCGCCACCTCGACGAGCAGATCGCGGTAGCTGCCCAGGGCGCAGCGGCGGAACAGAGCGATCTGATCCAGCAACTGGTCATAGTTATCCACCTTGGAATTGCCAGTGGCAAAGAGATGATGCCAGAAGATGGTCATCTTCTCTTCGAGCGTTCGCTTGGTATTCACCAGAAAATACATCCAGTTCACGTTCCCCATCGGGGGCTGTCCACCAGGGAGCAATGACCCCGGCTGGTATCGCAATAAGGTAAAGACATCGACTGGTTCCTGCTGCTCGGGGTGCAACAACTCGTCCACTGTTGCCTCATACCCCTTGGCCACACGAGCTTCGAGCTCATCACGACTCGCCCCAAAGCCCGCACGTCGCATCAGGTGAGCCATGAGCGTCAGGTCTTCTTTCAGTGCCATCTCAGGCCTCCCTCTTTATGATTATCGTGACTCCCAAATCGAACCCATCTCAGCATGCATCTGCGAGACACACCTGTGTGAACAGGTAGCCCGGTTACACGCAGTATCAAACGGCAACCGCAACAACGGACGAGGTCCGCTAGTTGGCAATCTACGTCCGTCACCTCATCAGCACAGCTCTACGCACCTCAACTGAACCGATTCGTCGAGCCCTCTTTGAGGTTAGAATAATTATAAGACCTACGACAAGAAAGGCAAGAAAAAAATCAAGCCCCTGTCCGTCCCCCGAAGGGCACGGACAGGGGCATGCTAGTGCACGAATGGCGGGGATTTACGCCTCTTCGCCGTATTTCTGCCAGCGTTCATCGTTGGTGCTGATGTATTCCTTGACCTTGTACGCGAAGTCGCGCAGGACCAGGTCGCCATCAGGTCCCTCGGGCACCTGGTTCGTCATCAATTTTTCTTTGAACTCTTCGAAGAGCACATCCTCCACGCGTCCGTGGGGCATGTCGAAGACTTCGGGATCGAAGGTAGGCAGCTCGCCAGGACCGAAGTAGCCCTTATCCTCCAGCGTGTAGCCCTCGAGGTTGTGGGTTCCCTTGCCCAGTACCTCGCCGGTCTCGATGTAGTGCTCCATGACAGCCGGCAGGCCGAACTTCTGGATGGGGCAGACCTTCATGCAGATGCCACAGCCGAGATAGCGTGCCATGACCGGGCGGCAGCGTTTGTAGATCAGCTTGTTTTTCTCGGCGCCCCGGTACCAGATCTTCTCTTTCATGAGCGCACGGGCCGGGCAGCGCTGCACGCACACCTGGCAGACCTGGCAAAATTTATGGACGCCATAGTCGATGGGGGCATCATACTTCACCGGCGCATCGGTCGTGATGATCATCAGCCGGGCCCGGGAGCCGAAGTGCGGAGAGAGCAGCTGCCCGTTGGCCCCCAGCTGTCCCAGGCCCGCGTCCACGAACATGGGGATGTACACCGCGCTATTATCGTTCGGGCTATGCACCTGGGCATGATAGCCGAACGAGCGAATCCAGTCAGCCAGATCCAGCCCTGACTTGCCTTCCACGCGATAGGTGCCGAAGTGGGTGTGCTCGGCCGCCATGCTGGGGATCGTCTGGGTGGGCTCATACTCCTGCTCCATCGCCAGGCAAATCGCATGATCGTAGCGAGCCCACTTCTTTTTGCTGGCATACGTGTAGTCGCGGTTATATGCCGTGAAGCCCACCTCGGCGAATCCCAGGCTGCGAGCTTTCTCCCGAATCGTCTCCGTCAGCTGGCCGGCATCGACATTCGGGTCAGGCGTCGTCGTCGGCTCGATTTCCCCCGTCGTGCGTGCTGCCTCGATAAGGGGAGCATTGAGGCTCTCGTGTTCCTTCCGATGGTGATACGCCTCCGCCGTCAGCACGGTCATCGCCCACTGTCGGTCCGCGCTCCGCTCGACATTTTGCGATTCAAGCGGATATTCGCGGCTGTAGAAGTCCACTTCATTCGCACGTACAGGGATCCCAGGAACTGAGAGCAGATCCTCGGCGATCGGAATCGTGACCGGAGGATCGCTGGGAAGGCGTCCGGGTCTGGTGATGATCTGGCCGATCTTCTTCTTTGCCATGTGCACATCTCCTTTGTTGGCTTTGATCCGACGAATGCCTGGTAGCGAATTCTTATCGCGCCCACTGGCACAGGCCCACTGCGTGGACCGCGTTGCCGCCGCCCGCGCGCCGTCGGCAGCACAGCTTCGACGCTAGGCCTTTGCCCTGGCGCGATGCTGTTCGATCAGGGCGGTCGCCCGTGGATCCAGGTTCCCCAGGGCAGCCCCACCATCGGCGCGGGCAATGCCCAGATACACATCCCGGAGCAGCCGCTCATAATCCGGGTGGCTGCCCCACTGCTCTTTCAATTGACGTAAGATGGACTCGACCTCTTCCTTCGAAAACATTGCGTGCCCTTCCCCTCCTTCGTAGGAGCCCGAACGACCCCACGCTTCCTGCCGTGGGTATCTCGTAGCTCCGGCCCTTTGCCCACCAGCGCGCGCCTGCCTAGGGAAGCGAGGCCAGCTTTTGGGCGGTCCGCTGATCGGTAATCAACGTGTTGAACATGCGAGTATTCAGGGTGACCTTGAGGGCATCGAATTTGTGCAAGCCGCCAGAGACCAGGACGACCTTTTTCTCAGCGCTTCTGGACATGTCTTTGAGGTCCTGCACCGAGAGGGTCAGAAAGTACTCGCCGATCTGATCCCCTTGCCCATCAAAGTAATTGTAATTCAACATCCCAACGGCACCCTTCCCCTTCAAGGTTTTGAGATCCAGGCCCACCTTCCCGAACTCCTTGAGCATCCCGCGTTCCGGAGGAAGGGTCCCCAGTCCGATGAAGGCGACATCGACGTCGCGGGCAGCCTGGTAAACCTCTCGCACCTCGTCCACCTCGGTCAGAAGGCTTGCCGCGAACTGCTGGGCTTTTACGCGGCTCTGCGGTAAGGGGGGCACGCCCACGACGAAGGCTTTCGCTGCAGGCCGTGATTTAAAGTAGAGCGCGGTCACCAAAAAGACGCTGTCCACATGTTCCAGCTCCGGTCCCCGCCCGACGAGCGCCAGCGGGTAGAGCTGAATCTGTCTCGGCTTGGTGTCCAACGCCTCCACCACCTCATGCAGCGTCACCCCACCGGCTAACCCGACGCGGGCCCCCAGGCGAATCTGGCAGATCTCCTCCAGCAGCGCAGCCCCACCCCGTCCCAAGTTCTTTAAGAGCTGCTCGTAATCGTCGCTGAAATCGACGATCTTGACCCCCTGCAGCCCGAAACGGTCCGTCAGCTCGGCCTCTAGCTTCCCGTAATCTGCCGGAAGCTTCACGCTGATCTCGACGATGCCCGCATCCTCGGCCTCCCGCAGGAGACGAGCTACATGGGTCCCGGAGATCTCTAGCCGGGCTGCGATCTGCGTTTTGTTGAGCTTGTCCACGTAAAACAGCCTGGCGCACTCCAGGAGAAGCTCGGCTTTCCGATCGCGCACGGTCTGAAACAGCATCGTAGACCCTCCTGTTCATCTCGTCAAGAAAAAAATATTGGCGAATGTTAATTTTAACGTTAAAGATAACCGATCAGGTTAAAAAAAACCAGCCCATTTTATCCGTTCCCTCCTGCACGCTCTCCATTGCATCTTCCCCAGAACTCTGGTAGAAGGGGGGAGAGTGGGCGGACGAGGCTCAACGGCCATGCATCGGCAAGATGGGTACAGATGGAGGGGTCGTATGCGGCATACCGCAGAAGCGGTCATCGTCGGCGCGGGGGTGATGGGGGCAAGTCTTGCCTATCACCTGACGCGGGCGGGGATGCAACGCGTCATGGTCGTGGATAAACAGGGGCTGTGCGGCGGAATGACGGCCAAATCGGGGGCTCTCGTGCGCATGCATTATACCAATGAGCCCGAAGCCCGTATGGCCTTCGCCAGCCTTCCCTACTTCCAGCACTGGAAGGAGCTGGTCGGCGGCGAGTGCGGCTTCACCCGCACGGGCTTCATCATGACTGTGACCCCAGCCAATGCGGACCGCTTGCGTAAGAACGTCGCGATGCTGCAGGCCATCGGCGTCAATACCCGCGTCATCACAGCCCAGGAGCTACGGGAGCTGCAACCGTTTTGCGAGAGCGACGACCTGACGGTGGCCGCCTATGAGCCGGAGAGCGGGTACGCCGATCCCCGAGCAACGACTGTAGCTTTTATGCAGCAGGCTCAGCAGCAGGGGGCTACGCTGCTTGAAAAAGTCAGGGTGACCGGCATCCGCACAGCCGGAGGGAAAGCCGTCGGGGTGGAGACCGATGCGGGTCCCATCGATGCCCCGACCGTAGTCGTGATGGCGGGACCATGGTCGGATCGGCTCCTGGCCTCGGCGGGGATCGCCTTTCCCCTGACACCGCAGCGGGCGCAGCTGGGCTTCTATCAAAGGCCGCCAGAGCTGGCCCAGGGCCATATGGTGTTTATCGATGGAGCCCTGGGAGCCTACTTCAGACCGCATGGGTCCGGGCTCACCCTTATCGGCGGGGGCCAGGCGAAACAGGCATCTCCCAACGACCCCGACGCGTATGACGAAGCGAACGATCCTGACTTCATCCCCGCGGCGAAGGCGCGTGCCGCGCGACGCGTCCCAGCCTTCGCGCGTGCGGCCTATGCCCGAGGCCACGCGGGAATTTATGATGTCAGCCCGGATACACGGGCCATTTTGGACCAGGCCCCCGGCATCGATGGCCTCTACATGGCGGCAGGCTTCAGCGGAACAGGCTTTAAAATCTCGCCCGCCGTCGGTGCCTGTATGGCCGAGCTGATCACGCGGGGCCGAGCGACGTTCGTGGATATCGCGCCCTTTCGCTTTGCCCGCTTTCGAGAGAAGCAGCTGATCTGTGGCCCCTACGAATACGAGCTGCCAGAGGATTTCGGGCATCGCCTCTGAACGTGGTTACGGGACCTTCGTAAGGACTGACGGCTCAACGCTTATCTTATAAGGGCATAGGCGCCAAATTAAGAATAAACCGGTGGAATGACGGTCTTTATTGATCTCCTCCCCCCTTGAGGGCATAGGCGCCAGGTTAAGCGAATGATGCTGCAAAAACAGGTCTTTGTAAGCTCCTCCCCCCTTGAGGGGGAGGATTCAGGTGGGGGGTAGGCCCCGGCATTTCCCCCCCATCCTGACCTTCCCCCTCCAGGGGGGAAGGGATTAAGGAAAACTTCCCCTTCGCCGGGGGGAAGGGAAACCGCCTCTTGGCGCAAAGGGAAACCGCCTCTTAGCGCAAAGGGAAACCGCCTCTTGGCGCAAGGGTCTACGGCTTAACTTGGCGCCTATGCCTTATAAGCCCCATGCCTCGCTGAGGCACCACAACGCAGGAAAATGGCAAGGCTATTTTCAAGGGAAGGGTCAGCAATGGCAGCAGGTCGGGAATTTTCGCTGGCTCAACAGGTGGGCCAGGTGTTTATGGTGGGCTTTGAAGGGACGTCGGTCACGCCCGACCTCGCCGCCTGGCTGCAAAGGTTTGCCTGGGGAGGGCTCATCCTCTTCGGCCGGAACGTGGAATCGCCGGCACAACTGCAGACGCTCGTCCA
>Ga0114945_10000454_pt1 | contig 26363 bp, 24 predicted proteins | sample OV2TP3_FD_87194 | JGI IMG/M metagenome (GOLD analysis project Ga0114945, IMG submission 87194) | Hot spring microbial communities from Beatty, Nevada to study Microbial Dark Matter (Phase II) - OV2 TP3 | ecosystem: Environmental > Aquatic > Thermal springs > Hot (42-90C) | place: USA: Beatty...
CCCAGAGCCCGATTTCCCGTCCACATCCCTGAACGGATACGCCGCACGGAGTTCTCACGCAACGTGCGTGAGAATCGCCATATCAACAAGCGCGGGAAACGACACTTGAACGACCGGAAATACCACACGATGGAGCAGGCGGCGGCGTACCAACCCAAGAACCGATCTGATCTCGCTTTGACAGTGGTCGATGACAAGGGGCAATTCCACATTTCATCCGAATTCTTGGCTCTTGCACCGGTAGGGTCCATTACGCAAACGGATGCCCTGGCCTATATCGCTTGGCTCCGCGTAGCGCTGAAGAGGAAATGGAATAGAGATTGGACCGTACGCCTACCCGAGAGCAAGGAATACGAAAAGGCAATCCGGGGTGCAGACGGGAGACTGTACCCTTATGGAAACCGATACGATGGCTCGTTCGCCAACCAGAAGGGATCGCCCAAGGATGAGTTGTGCTTCTTGCAAGTCGTGGGCTCCTATCCTGCGGACGAGTCTCCGTTCCGAGTTCGAGATGGTATTGGCGGAGTTTGCTCTTGGACGAAAACCCTCGGGGGAACACTCGGGAGTGAGACGCTCATCGTCGTCAAAGGGGCCTCGACGGAAGCCTGGGAAGGACTGAGCCTGTGTGCGGTGGAGCAAGAATTACAGCGGGATCGGTTTTTCTCCACGGTGGGCTTCCGCCTCGCCGCGGATCTTCCCGCCGAAGAAAAGTGAGAAGTCCGCGGAATCAAACCTCCCCTTCAGAAAAGTCCGGCGTGCCTGGCGCCCCGAAGTGAATCGTCAAGTGTTCGTCCCTATCCGCCTCCCTTGGATTTCTGCGATTCCAGTTTCTCGGCGAGCGCGTGATACCGGAGCAGTTCTCGCTTGATCGATTCTAGGGATAGGAGTTCATGACCAAGGTTTCGAAGGCTCTCTTCGAGCAGGATCAACGCGACGTCGGGACCCACGGTGCAAGTCTCGTGCACCCTCACCTCCATGCCGGTCTGACGCAGCAACCGGTCGACATACGACGAGTTCACCGGAATCGCGCGGGCCCCCCAATGGAACTTCGGAGTTCGGCCCAAGTCGCGGGTCATCCAGAAGTCTCGAACGGAGACGGCCATTCCAGGGCTGCCTTCCTCGATCATCCGAGATTTCGGGTCCATCTGCCTCTCCTCTCGTCGTTACTTCGCCCGTGCCTCGACCCGCCCTCTCCGTCCTGCCTTCATTCCCATTCCATCGGTCCCCACGATGAAAAGAGATTGGGGACTGAGCGCCAAGGCCACCGCAGTGCCCCCCCCGAAGGCCGGGCCGCTGATGATCACGCCTCCCGTACCGAAGCCTTCGTCGAGGGTGCCTCGGTTCCACTTCTCGATCCGCCATCGAACCGTCCCATTCTCCCCGCTGAAGTCATAGCCCGCAACATAGAGCCGGCCTCCATCCATGATCGCGGCGCGGGGACGATCGGAACCATTCGTGGGATTCGACGCACGATGGTCCAGGAGGGCCCCCGAAATCGAATCCCGGAATTCCAACCGCCACTGATCGTCGCCGGGACTCGAGTCGCTTCCGAATACGATCAGTCCGTCTGGGGTTACGACGACTCCGGCGGCGCTGTCGTCCCCCGGTCCAAGATCGGCACGCACAACACCAGGGCGCTCGGGCTCTCCGAATTCCCTCACGAACTCTCCGGTATCCAGGCGTCGCTTCTCGATGCGCCACTGGAGATCTTGCTGCCGTGTTTGGTCGTATCCCGCGACGTAGAGCACGCCGGAGTCGATGGCCATGCCGAGCGGCGACTCGACTCCCGGGCTCAGACTGGAATAGACGACTCCACCGTTCCCGAAGTCCGGCGCCAATTGTCCAGTGACGCGATCCAGTTTGACGATGAGCCAGGCCTCGTCGAGGGGGGCAACCGTAGCCATTCCGACGACGTACAGATTCGCCCCATCGACCGCCATGGCGCGCGGGGTGTCGTAGTCCATGCTGGGGTTAAGCGCCCTGAACCCGTCTCCCCCGAAGGTGCGATCGAGCTCACCGGTCATCAGGCTGCGCTTTTCGATTCTCCAGCCTTTGTCCGCCCCGTCGAGGGAGAAGAATCCGGCGAGGTACAGGAAGGAGCCGTCCGTGGCCATGGCGGTGATCTCGTCGTCGAAGGGGCTGGGATCATTCTCCACCGCCCCGTCGGTCCCGAAGTCCGCGATCCGCTCGCCGGTTGTAAGGGAGCGCTTCTCGATCAGCCACCCATAGCCGGTTTGTCCGGATTGGCGCGTTCCGCCGAGGTAGAGCGCTCCCGCGGCGACCACGGTTGCGGCCCAGTAGTCGGACTGGGGGGCCGTGAGCACCCCTCCGACTCCGAAGCTCAGGAGCAATTCGCCCGAGCGTATTGCGGGGACCTCATCTTCCCCGCCTCCCCCTCCGCCTCCGCCACCACAACCTGCGAGCACGAGACCCAAGACTCCGAACGCCAATCGTCGTCGCATCTTTTCCTCCCGGCAACGGAACGAGGTTCTATAGCCGGAAGGGGAGAGAGTGTCTAAGAACCCATTTCTCGGCGCACGCACGCGGGCGGGTCCTCGCCAGCGGGACCGGATCCGGTCAGTGACTCCTTGCGATGTGGGAACCTATTCCCATGCTGCAAGAACCTGGTACCACGCCTCTTCGCCCATCGGGTGGGCGATCGTCGCGGGGATGGCGAAGAGTAGTGAGATCTCCCGGGAGATTCCCTCGGGTTACTCTTTTCTTACGGGATTGGTTGCGGGTTCCCCTTGGGTCTCATAGGCCTTCGGATAGAGCAGCTTCCCCTTTTCGCAGTCGGCCCCGGGTCCCTTCTCCCGCTCTGTGGGCTTCCTCATCGCCCTCATGGTGGGATCGTCGCGGTCCGCGAGGACGATGTAGCTGACTCTTCGTCCCGGAGCTCCGAACACGCGGAGACGCGTGAAGTCCTTGTTCCACTCATATCCGACCTCGAAGGGCCTGCCCACCGAAGTGAGGACGGCGCTGGCCTGATCTTCCTTCGTAAGTCCTGGGAAGTACCCGGGAAGCGCGAACTCTCCGACACCTTCGTCGTTCAAGTCCACCACCCCCCGGTAAATGCAAAGACTCTCGGGAGACTCGACGAAGTAGTGACGGAGCGTCTTATTCCACGGATCGTCGGGGTGGTCGATTAGGAAGCTACCGCCGCCCTTCGTCAGATTCCCCGTGATCTTCACATCCCCGGCGAAGTAGCCGGCATACACCGTTCCCGTGCCGTCCTTGAATCCAAGCCCTCCGAAATTCGTGTTGGTATACGCTCCCACAACTCCGCCGGAATTGTTCCCGCTCCCCAAATCGTATCCGAATACCCCGGCGTGATACTCGGAGCCGGAGCTCCCCGCCTCCCCATACACCCCAGCGGCACCGGCGAAGACCCCTCCGCTAATCCAAGCCGTCTTCGTCGTGGTCGCGGATTGCTTCCCGTAAATCGCTCTACTCCCGTTGGACGTGGAATCCGTAATGAAGCTGACGTGGGTTACCGCGCTCCCGGTTCCACTAATCGCGCCGTCGCCGGCGATCCGCACGCGTTCCAGAAGAGCTCCACCGCTCGTCCGGGTCTGGAACACGAGCGCGCTGGTCTCCGATCCAGTGGCTGCATTCGTAAGCAGCGCCCCGATCCTCGCCGCCTGCTCCTGCTCGTTGTTCGAATCCTCGATCTTGAAGAGAATGCCGCCGCCGAGATTGTTCAGGGCCGTGCCCGATGTCTGCCGCTGAAGCTCCATGACGTCGACGAGCGTGCTCGTGGAGGGATCTACCGACAGGAATTGTCCTGCCAAGTTGAGTGTTCCCCCCCCTTGGGCTGTGACGGAGAGACCGTACACACTCTTGGTATTCCCCCCGGTGGCCGCCACGGCTGTCGAGTAGATGCCGTAGACACTGCCCGAGCCCGTTCCCGTCGCAGTGCTGTCGCCGTAGAGCGCGTAGAGGGTAACGGTGTTCCCGGCGCCGGAAGCATCGGCCTCCGCATATAGGCCGCGAACCGTCCCGGCACCGGTGCTCGAGGTGGAGGCCCAGCCATAGCACCCGGTGTACGTTCCTGTTCCACTCTCATTTACGTGTCCATACACACCTCGGCCTCCGTCCGATGACGCATTCCCCTCCACTCCCGTGTTATTGGCCCCATTCGTCCCATTCGCCAGGCCGTAGACCCCCGTGCAATAGACCGAACTATTCGCGGCCGATCCGTTCGCGTTCCCGTACACTCCGATGTTGTTGTTGCTCCCGGCCGTCGGGCTTCCGGAGGCGGTCCCCTCCACGCCGTAATTCGTACACGCAGACCCCTGGGAGGAGGTATCCCAGCGAGCCGAAGTTCCTGTCACGCCGTTGAACACTCCCTCCGCCCCTACCGAACTCACGCTCCCCTGGAAGCCTCTTGTGGGGTCGCCCGTCGAAGTGTTCGTGATCGACAAGACATATCCCCCGCCCCCCACCGAGGCCGAGCTCGTATCCTGCATATTCCGCTGAATGAAACTCGATTGGGAATAGGTGCTGGCCGCCAGCTTGCTTCCGTCGTACCACACGAATTGGTTGGAGGTGAACGAGATGGCGTTGGTCCCTCCGTAGGCGATCCCGATCGCCGTCCCATTCCAGATCGAACCCGATCCCATCGTCTTGTTCGTGAGCGTTTCCGCTGCATCGCGATTGACGACGACCCGTTCCGCACCGTCGTAGTACCTGAGCACCCCCCCCGAATACCACAAGTCCCCTGCCGCGGTGCTCGATCCGGCTCCCGAGAGGTTAAAGTAGCCCACGGACCCCCCGTCGAACCGCAACCGCGCCTTCTGAACGTAGATGTCCGTGGTCGCGGAACGCCCGGTGAACGAGAGTCTCACCTGGGGGGTGGATAGGTCGTCATTGGTCTTGACCTGGACCGGATCCTGTCCGAGAAGTTCGGGAGTCCCGGCCCACAGCACCATACCGGCCGCGAAGATCCCCGTCCTGTTCATCCCTGCCTCCCGGTTCGATTCCCCACTGATCGAAGCGGCTGCGCGATCCACCCGTCTAGCCGAATCGGAAGAGAGAGTGTCTCTCCCGAAAGCGATGGAGCACAACCCTACTAGCGGGTTTGGGAGGGATTAATTTAGAGAAATCTACTACCCGCCGCTCATGGGAGAGGGAGTTTCGGTGCTGATGGCCAACTCCGGGTCGGATTGCTTGCCGTAGGCGTAAGCATGGGCGGGCGGGTCGAACATCCCAAATCCCTTGGCGTGAAGGTTGATCATGAGCACCGCAATGTCGGCACGCGCCGGCGCGACGCGGGGCTCAAGCTCCTCGAGGCCGAGTGTCGTGATCTTCACCATACCCCCAAACCTCCCCCCTCTGACTCCACCCGGTGGCGTATGGTAGGAATTCCGGGCCCTTCTATCAATCTCTATCGACTATTTCTCGAGTTTTCTCAACTCCTCGTCCAGCCAGGTCCGGTCCACTTCTCCGGTTACCCGGATTCTCTCGATGGTGGCTTCCGAATTGACCAGTCCGATGCCGACCAGTCCCGACGTGAACTCCGCGTTCTTGGCATCCACGACCTTGGCTCGGTTGACGAAGAACTCGATGTCGGCGCCTTGGCGCAACATCCGGAAGAGGTATTCCTGGTCTCGTTTGAGATCGACCTTGCTCCCGGACTTGAGCAGGGCCTGTTGCCAGTTGCCGCCTCCGATCGGAAGCTTGAGTATCAGGGCCCCTTGAAATCTCGGCCCCCCGCCGCCGAGTTCGGGCAGGCCGAGATAGCCCTGATCCGATCCTTTGCCGTGAAGGGCCAATCCGATTCCCTGGTCCGCGTGCGAGCGAACCGTCACTTCGACCTCCACGTTGCCGCGGAACTGGGCTTTCCCGTACCAGAATCCCGTTCCCTTCAACCGCACGCCCCTCTCCGCCTTGACCGCGGTCAATTGCGCGCCGGCGGCCGTGATGGAGAAGTCGGCCAGCTGGTCTTCCGCCGCGAAATCGTACACGACCTCCAGACGCCCGCCGGCCTGCTTGGCATCGCCTTTGAACAGATCCTGGACCGATGCCTTTTTCTTGGGGTCTTTCTCCTTCTTCTCGAGCTCCTGGATTCGCTCCCGGACGGTCTGAATTCGCGGCTCCGCCATCTTGCTGCCGTCTTCATCGAAGAGGGTCGTGAGGTATTCGGTATTGGCGTAGTTGTCGCGCAAGTCGCGGAGAATCTTCAGGGCCTCCGAGTACTTCTTCTTGGTGTACGCCGACACGGCGTTGTTGAACTTCTGTTTCGCCTCCGCTTCCTTCGCCGGGGAGGCGATGTTCTTGACCCGATCCAGATACCGCTCGATGCCGAAGCGCGGCGCGGGATCTTTCACTTGCTCCAACCAACCCGCGGCATCGGCCAGAGCGCCGGAATAGAAGAAGAGCAGAGCGCATCGGAGAGGGGCGTAGACATCCGCGGAACCGCGACGGGCCAGGATCACCACATCGGCGTCCGCGATCCCCGAGGAGTTCCGGGGAGCCACGAGCAATTCTTCCGGGGACGGCGATGCGTTCCTCCGCACCGACAAGCGCCACGGATCGCCCGCAGTCCGGGAGAGCGCCTTCGCTTCCACGATGTTTCGAAGCGCCGCCGAACACTTCGAGAACTTCCCCGGGTCCTTCGCCAGGAGCTCCGCCCCGGACAACGCCTGCTCGATGAGCTCTTCGAGGAGCGCGAGGGCCCGAGCCTCCATCAGGAACTCATAGGCCAACCTTCGCCCGGCCGCTTGCGCCTCCCGTGCCGCCGACTCGACGGCTCCGACGGTCCTGGAATCGGGCGGACCGATGCGCTTCGGATCGAGGAGGGCGTCCAGGAGCGGAAGCTCCCCCTCGCCGAACACCGAGGGCCGCATCCAGGCATACGTTTCGCCGCTCCGGAATTCGCGGAGCGCGTGGCGCCCTTCGAGGAGATCGCGCCTCGCCAGCGCCTTTTCGAAGGCGGGGAGAATCTCCGTCTTGTACGCCTCGGGCGCCCGGGCTGCGGCCTGACGCCTCGCCTCCTCGGCCCCCGTACGGATCTCCTCCGATCGACGGCGCAGGAGCGCGACGAAGTCCGCGTCGGCCGCGAATGTCCCCTGCAACCCCTTCAGCCGCTCGAGCGCCCGCCCAACCTTCGCCGGAGTCGGCGGCTCCGAGAGGATCTTGGCGAGATCCTCCTTCAAGATCTCCTCGCGAAGCCGGGTCATCTCCTCGGCCTTGTCGGGGCCGTATCGATCCAAGACGTCCCGGACGGCGCGATAGGCTTCGTCGAATCGCCCTTCGCTCCTCGCCTCCGCGATCCGGTTCTTGTCCGCGAGGTAGGCGCGCGGAATATCGATGTCGAGGAGCTCCCGAATGAGGTTTTTCTGATCTTTGCCCGCCTCCGTCGATTCATACTCGGGGTCCAGCTCGCGCGCCCTGCGGAGCGCATCCGCGAATCGTCCCTCGGTCCGAGCCTTCTGAACCTCCGATTTCAACTCCCTCCACACCCGGTCCTTCACCGTTTCGTTGATCTTCGCCCGCATTTCGGCGACCAGCCGGATCCACTCTCCCTCGTGAATGGTCTTCGCGAACTCTCGCGTATCCTCTTCCCCGCGCTGCAGGATTCGCTTGATCCACCCCTTCTCCATGGTGCTCATCTGGGCTCGACAGAATTCGCGGTAGGCCTCGACACGCTCCCGATGCTCCTTCGCGCGGGGCGATTCGGCCGGATCTTTCGGGGGGGGATCCCGGCGATCCACGAGCGTCGGAGTGGGGAGAGCTTCCTTCTTCGGGCGGAAAAGGAAGAATCCGCCGACACCAAGGAGGACGAGGATCGAGACCGCCGCCACGTAGGGAGCGAGCGAGGACCGGCGCTGAGACGCGCGCAGGCGAAGCGCGGTGTCCGTTTTTCGTTCCACCCGCCGGGTATTGTGACGGCTCGGCGGGCGGGCGACGGGCTTCCCCCCCTTCGAGAGCGTCTCGAAATCCGTTACCAGAAGCGAGGCGTGCTGGTGTCGATCCTCCCGCCGCTTGGCCATCATCTTCAGAAGAAGCAGATTGAAGCTTTCCGAGATCGCGGGACACCGCTGAAGGGGCGGATCCACGGGATCGGTGACGTGCTTCGTCATGATCGCCATTGGATTCGGCCCGTCGAAGGGCGGCGTCCCCGTCGCCAGATGGTAGAGGCTCGCGCCCAGCGAGTAGAGGTCGGCCCGAATATCCACCGCCTCGCCGCGCGCCTGTTCCGGAGAAATGTAGTTGGGCGTGCCTACGCTCAGACCCTCCTGGGTCAGATTGGCATCTCCCTCCTCCGTCTGCTTGGCCAGTCCGAGGTCGCACAACTTTGCGATCCCCGTCTTCGTGATCATGATGTTTTCGGGCTTGACGTCTCGATGCACCAGCTCATGGCGCTCCGCGTGATCGAGGGCTCGCGCAATCTGAAGTCCGATCTGGACGCACCGAGCCTCCGCCAATCGACCCTCGCGACGAAGAATGCGATTCACCGGCTCTCCGTCGATGAGCTCCATCACGAAGTAATGGAAGCCCCCGGCCTCGCCGACGTCGATGCCCCCGATGATGTTCTCATGGTTGAGGCGGGCGACGGCACGGGCCTCGCGGAGAAAGCGCTCGACATACCCACGATCCTTGCCGTACTTCGGGGCCAGGACTTTGATGGCAACGAGGCGATCCATCGAGATCTGGCGCGCCTTGAAGACCGTGCCCATGGCCCCCGCGCCGATTTTCCCCAGGATTTCGTATCCGGGAATACGCAGGAGATTCGTCGAGGTGGCCGGTTTGGCGTTCGCCGGCTCGGCGGTCTGGAGCCGGCGGACGTGGTCCACCTGGTCGAGGGAGAGATACCCTTTTTCGATGAAGACTTGGCCGAGCGGTTTCGAATCGAACCCCGCCGTCCGAAGACGGAGCTGAATCTCCAAGCACTCCTTGAGCTGCGGTTCGGTAATCAACCGCTCGCGGAGAGCGATCTGGCCGAACGTCCGTTCGGCCTTATCCTCCGCCGCGGAAGAAGCATCCAGCATCTAGCATCCTGCATCTAGCAAGCACCCGGCGAGTAGGGCCGAGTCACACACGCCATACTCGCTGCGGGAGAACACTGTGGGTTGTTGCCGATCGAACATAAAGAAACCAGGAAGCCAACAGAGCAAGGGCCTGAGCGCGGCACACCCCATTCCTGCGTCAAGGGAGCGTACCCGTGGTCCGGCCCATCGAACGTCGGCGTGGGCTCCGCCAAGCCGACACCGTGACAGCCCTTCCAGGTTTCCTGGCTTCCTCATAAGACCAAAGGACTTCCCCGGGTGTGGCATAGATGCCAAACGCTAGAGGCCCACGGTGTTCCCACTCGCCGGCTTGAACCTGCCCCATCCTGACCCAACTCCGGCAACCTAGTCCATCCAACCCGCTCCAGCCGCCCGCATTAAACCATACGGGCGAAAGGGGGGGAAGGACTCACTAGATTTTCGGTCAGACATCTCCCTTTGCAAGCGGATCCGTCCTCCGAGAGGAGACAACCATGAACGAAACCGAGATTCGTACCACCGACACCTTGAGAGGCGAGGAACTTCTCGACTTGGCGGAAGGCCGCCTTCTCGCCATCCGCGTTCCCGGGTACTGCCCCGAGCCGCAGTCCGAAATCCTGAGCCAGAGACTCTTGAACCATCATCGTCTTTTCCGCTACTCCGAAAACCCGAACGTCCTCGGAATCGGCATGGACTTCTGGGATCCCTGCAAGTGCGGGAAGGACGAGGAGAGTTGGCTGCTGGAAAACCCGGATCGTCTCCGCGACCGATACTACGAGGAAGCCCGACCTGCGATTTGCGATATGCGGCGCGCCCTGGAGCCCTATCTGTCGCCCATGGACAAGCTCCGACTCGAACTCCAGGAGGCTTGGCCCGCCGGAGCGAATCTCGGCAACGTCGAAGGGCGCCCCATGTTCGTCGGAGTGGCGCGCGTTTTCGAGGACGGCGCGGAGGCGTTTCCCCACGACGACAAGATCGGCCGCGTGATCCCGGACGCCCCCAAGGCTCAAGAGTTCCTGGGCCAACTCTCGTGCAACATTTATCTGCAGACCTCGCGCGAAGGGGGGGAACTGGAGCTTTGGCGGGAACGCCTGACCTCCGAGACGTACGGTCGTTTCCACATGGACGACAGCACCTACGGCGTTCGTCGGGAAGAACTTCCGCCCTCCGAGGCGCTTCTTCAGCCCCAGGTGGGCGAGCTGATCCTCTTCGACGCCACGCGCCTCCATGCCGTGCGCAAGGTACAGGGTTCTCCGCGAGTCGCACTTTCCTGCTTCGTCGGGTATCGGGGACCCGAGTCTCCCCTCGAATTCTGGAGCTAGCCATGAGTGGATTCCGATTTCTCGTGACGTTGGTCGCGGCCCGGCCCCGCCGGGCCCTCGCCGCCGCAGGGTGCGCGGCCTTGGTGGGAGTCCTGGGCTGGGGCACGGCCGTCTTCGTCCAGTCCGTCGTCGACCACGTCCGAGATCTCCCCCGTCTGACCGCGATGGCGGGCGCCCTCGCGATCCTCCTGATCGTGCGGGCCGGTGTGTGCGCCCTCCGACGCCGCCTCCAGGTGGCGCTCGCGGAAGACGTGGACGGCGAACTCGCTGGCGAGTATTTGCGCCGGATCCTCCGACTCGAATTCCCGCTCTACGATACTCACAAGGCCGGCGACCTCGTTCGCCGATTGGGAGCCCTCGAGTTCGTCCGACACGTCGTCCAGGACCGACTGCTCGGAGTGCTCTTCGACGCCGTGCTCCTCGTCGCCGCCACGGTCGTTCTTTGCACGACGAGCGTGCCTTTGGCCCTACTCGCTCTCGCCGGCTCCTTGGTTCCCGCGATCGTCCTTGCGGCTCTCCGCTCCCGCGTGGACCGTCACTTCGAAACGACCCAAGAACTGGAGGGGCGCCTCACGCACGGATGCATGGACGATCTCCGAGGAATCCGCGACCTTCGCGTCCTGGCTGCAGAGGAAGCCGCGGAGGCTCGGCATGGAGACGAGTACGCCCGACTCCAGGAGGCGCGTCGCAAGCACGAGCTCTGGCAAGGCGCGGTCGGAACGGCGACGTCGCTTCTCACCTCGCTCGTCGTTCTCCTGGTCCTCTGGATGGGCGCGCGCATGGTGGGCGCCGGATCGCTCACGGTCGGACAACTCATGTTCGTCTATGCCATGTCGGGAATCTTGGCGGCGCCGATCGAGCAGTTGGCCGGGTTCTGGTGGGTCTTCGGCGAGGCGGAGATCGCGCTAGAGCGGGTCCGATCCGTCCTGCGGCTCCCGGAGGAACGCCGCGTCCCCGCCCGCGGGGAGGAAGACTTCCGCGGCGACATTCGATTCGAGGGAGTGACCTTCGGATACCGGGCGGACGCTCCGGTACTCCGAGAGCTCTCGTTGACCATCCCCGCCGGCGCGTGCGTGGCGATCGTCGGCGAAAGCGGCGCGGGGAAGTCCACGCTCCTATCTCTGCTTTCGGGCCTCCTCGTCCCGGACCGGGGACGGATCTTCGTGGACGGCCGGGACCTGCGGCTCGTTCCCCTCGAGGCGTGGCGCCGCCGCATCGGCGTCGTCTTTCAGTCGCCCCATCTCTTCGAGGGAACGATCGAGGAGAATATCCGCCTCGGATGCGCGGCCGGCCCCGAAGCCGTCCGTCGCGCCGCCCGCATCGCCCGCGCGGAGGAGTTCATCCTCTCCCGCCCGCAGGGATATGAGACGCCGATCCGACGCGATGGAGCGAACTTCTCCGGCGGTCAAGCCCAGCGCATCGCCATCGCGCGGGCCTTGGCCCGCGATCCTCGCGTCCTCCTCCTGGATGAAGCGACGAGCAATCTGGATGCGGCGACGGAGGCGGCGGTCTGGACCGCCCTCGCGGAGGGAGAGGGGCGGCGCACCACGATTTTCGCCGCCCATCGACTCGCCAGCACGGTCCGGGCGGACCACATCGTGGTCCTCCACGAAGGCCGAATCGCCGAGAGCGGAACGGTTCGGGACCTCATGGATCGACGGGGTCTTTACTACTCCCTCTGGAAACGGCAGATGCCGAGCGGTCTCGAATTCGGTCAAACGCGCGGCCCCCGGAGCTGATCCGTGAGGGGAGGAGACATCATGAAGCGATTTCACGGACGAATCGAGAACGGCTGCCTGACCGGAGTTCCCTCTCCCGAAAGCCACGGCGGGATCCGCGTACTGTGGCGCGGCTTCGTCGCCAATCGAAACGAACTCATCGCCGAAGCGAGGCGCCGCGGCGAGGTCCTCGAGAGTCCCGCCGAGGGAGAGCTCTTCGCCGCCGCCTTCCGATGGTGGGGGCCCGATCTCCAGAAACGCGTGTTGGGGGAGTACTCGGTCGTCGCGACCGACGGACGAGCCGCGGTTCTCACCCACGACGCCCTCGGCCTCCGACCTCTCTTCTACCGTCCTACGTCAGACTCCATCGAGTTCGCCTCGCACCTCGAAGATCTGGTCCTTCGGACCGGAGAGAACGGGATCGATCTCGCCTACGTCGCGGATCACCTCCTCGACGATCAACACTGGGGAGATCACACGCCCTACCGGCGACTGCACCGGCTCCCGCTTGGACGAACGCTCCACTGGACGGAGGGCCGCCTCCGCGAGCGTCGGACCTGGGACATGGCTTCCATCGCGCCCGTCCGATTCTCGAATCCAGGGGAGGTCGAGGAGCGCCTCCGCGAGCTGATTCGTGAGGCAGTCCTGACGGCCTGCCGAGCCGACGGTCCGATCTGGGGCGAGCTCTCCGGAGGCCTCGACTCTTCGACGGTGATGTGCGTCGCGGCTCAGGCGGGCGTGCCGCTCGAGGCGATCTCCATCGTCTTCGGTCGATCCCGGCGAGCGGACGATTCGCGTTGGATGCGCGAGGTTTTGGATCGCCACCCGATGCCCTGGCATCGAATCGACGGAGACGATCCCCTTCCCTTCTCCGTGGTTCCCGATCGGTTTTGCGCCGAGCCCCACTTCGGATTCGTCAACTGGGGCTGGCTGAGCCGGTATGAGGAGGAAGTGAAGGCGGACGTGGTCCTCACCGGACTGGGCGGGGATCAGGTTTTCGCAGGGGACCATCCCACGCCCCACTTTCTCGCCGACCATCTCCTTCGTCCGCATCGGCTCCGTCGAGAACTGGAGCGCTGGAGGACTCAGGATCGCGCGGAACGGTCTCAGCTCCACTGGCTTCTCCAGGCGGTCGTGCGTCCCTCGATCGATTTCCTGACGGGCCGGCGACTCCGGCACGAGGGAGCGCCCCCCGCTCCGGATTGGGTCCGGCCGGATTTCCTCCGCGCTCACCGCGGTTCGAGAAGCGGACCCCAGGTCCTGGGTCGGCGCTGCCGCACGATCGGCTCCCAAGCGTCGTGCGAAGAGATCTACTCCTACTGCAACCAGGACTACCTGACGAATCAGGTTCCTCTGAATTTCGAATACCGGTCGCCGCTTCTCTATCGGCCGCTGGTGGAATTCATGCACGCGGTGCCCTGGGAGGAGAAGGTGCGGCCGGGCGAAGACCGGCACCTGCAACGTCGTGCGTTGCGAGGAATCTTGCCGGAGAAAATCCGCGTGCGCCGGAGCAAGACGGACGCGGACCAGCCCTACTACGAGGGCCTGCGGACCGGGAGCGCATGGATCGAGGCGCTCACGCGATCCCCACGAATCGTGGAACATGGCTTTGTGGACGCGGACGCATGGTCGGACGCGGTGGCGGCGGCCCGGTTCGGCCAGGCGGAGGCCCTGCCTTCGTTCCTCGCCACGGCGACGCTCGAAATCTGGCTGCGGCAGATCGAAATCCTCAAACGCGTGCCCGAACGGACTGATCAGGTCGGCGTGGTCGAATAGAAAGGAGATCAGGATGGAGAAATCGAAAGGGCGGACGTATGCCGCCCCCGAGTGCGCCCGGGTGGGCCGCGCGGTGCGTCTCACCGGAGCGGGCCGCGGGTGCAAGGCGGACTGCAAGAACAAGTACCGGCGGTCCAAGTCCATTTCCGAAATCGACGAGTGAAAGGAGAACGACGATGAAGACCCAGGAGAACGCGAAGTACCGGACGCCCGAGATCGCGAAGATCGGGAAGGCTTCCCGCCTGACGGGTTCGACCCGCGGGGGAAACCGCTACGACAGCAAGTGCCACCTTCGCTGGTCCAAGCCTCTCGGAAACGGCGAGGCGGAGTAGTCTCGTTGGGGGAGGGAGCCCTCGGGCTCCTTCCCCTCTTTCGAAAGGGGAATCCCATGGCTCAGCTCACCGTCGGCGAAAACGTCCGGCACGTCGAATCGGACGGCCGCGCCGTCCTCCTCGATCTCCGATCCGAAGCCTACTTCGTGCTGGATCCCGTGGCGACGGAGATGTGGGGAGCCGTGACCGCGGGACAACCGCGCGAGGAGGCGATTCGGTCTCTCGGCGAACGGTACGACGTGGAGTTCGAGCGCCTGGCCGTCGACTACGACGCGTTCCTCCGCCGGTGTTGCGAGGACGGATTCCTGAGCGAAACCCCGTCCAAGGAGGAGGCCCACCCCATCGCCGGGAAGGCCTCTCGGCGATTCCCGACTTTTCGTGCCTGGTGGTCCTTGTTCCGGACGTCTCGCCGATTGCGCCGCGACGGATTCGCACGCACGTACCGATCGTACGCCCGGATCGCCCGTCCGGCGTCGAGCGGAAACCTCGAAGACGCCTTGAACGCGTTCGCCGCGGCTGAGAACTTCTATGCGCTCAAGCGCGCGCCCCAGGACTGTCTTCCCCGCTCCCTGGCCCTTTTCCGGTTTCTCCGGAACTCAGGAATCCCGGCGCAGCATCGAATCGGCGTCCGACTCTTCCCCTTCCTCGCCCACGCGTGGGTCGAGGTGGACGGGCGTGTGGTCCACGACGATCCCTCGAATCCGCAACGGTACGCGACGATCGCGAAGATCGAATAGCGCGACGATCCGCTTGGGAGTACACTCCTCCCCATGGGCGACCGCCGAGACAGCTCGTTGGGAGGTCTTCCGATGCCGGCGGGAGGGGAGCACTTTCCGCCCTCGCGCTGGTCGCTCCTCCATCGAATTCGGGAAGCCCCGCCGGAGGGGAAGCGCCCGCTCCTCGACCAGCTCATTCTCCTCTATTACAAGCCGGTCTATCGCTTCTTCCAGCGGGTCCTCGACGTCCGCGACGAGCGCCTGAAGGACGTCACCCAGGACTTCTTCACGCGGTTCGTCGAGAAAGACTTTCTGAAAAACCTCCACCATGAGAAGAGTTTCCGGAGTTTCCTCAAGGTGGCCTGCCGCCGCCACTACATCAACTGGCTCGACGCCGAGCGGGTGAGAAAAGCGCCGGGCGGGCGCAAGATCGTATCGCTCGAGGACGGCGAGATCGTCCCCGAGGCGCAGATGTCCCAGCTCCTCGACGAGGAGCTCCGGCAAGGATACATCCAACGCGGTGTGGAACGGCTCCGGGAGACTCTGACGGCCGAGGGAAAGGAAGCCTACTTCCGAGTCTTCGAACAGCGGACGCGATTCGAGGGCGGGAAACCGAAGGAGTATGCCGTCATCGCGAAGGAGCTGGGTCTCAGTCTCTTCGACGTCCGGAACTACCTATCTGTGGCCCGCAAGAAGTTCCGAGGAATCCTCGTAGAGCTTGCTTCGGAGGCAACCGACGACGCCAAGGCGGAGTTGAGGGACTTGGGGCTGGCGGAGTACGTCGATCGGAAAACGTCCTGACGTCGAATGCCCAAGGCACGCTGCGACAAGAGTCTCTCGGAGGATTTCCTCCAGCCGGCACCGGACTTCGAAACTGGATCTCGCCATTCTTGATGCTACAATGAATCATCATGATGCAGAAGATGAAGCTTCCCGCCAAGCCCATTACCCTTCGCAACCTGCCGCCGGAGATCGCCCGTGCGATCCAAAAACGTGCGAGGGAACAAGGCCTGAGTCTGAATCGGGCGGTGATCGCGATGCTCGAGGAGTCGTTGGGTCTCCGGCCGAATGGGCGGAAGCGCGCGCGGTATCATGATCTTGACTCCCTCTTCGGCACGTGGACTCCCCGCGAGGCGAACGACTTCGATGCGGCCCTCGCTGAACAAAGACGCATCGATTCCGAACTCTGGCCATGAATCGGATCCTGCTGGAAACCTCCGCCTATTCGGCTTTTCGGAGAGGAAACCCAAGCGCTTTGGAAATCGTCCAACTTGCGGAAGAGATCGCTCTCACCCCGATCGTCCTCGGCGAACTCTGGTCCGGATTCTCTCGAGGGAGCCACCGATCGAGAAACGAGTCGGAACTCCGGCGATTTCTAGATTCACCGCGAGTTCTCGTCGTCCCCCTCGTCGAGGAAACGGGAAGGCGATACTCGACGATCGTGACCGGCCTACTCGCCCGGGGTCGACCGATTCCGACCAACGACATCTGGATCGCCGCCTCGGCCATGGAGCACGGCCTTCGGATCGTCACCTCGGACGCCCATTTTCTCGAGATCCCCCAGGTCGTGGTGGAGCCCTTGGGCACGAACTGACTACGTCGTTTCCCCCACCGCCGCCCGGATCGATTCCAGCGCGATCGACATGAGCTTCTTGAGATCCCCCATCGAGATCGAGAGGGGCGGCATGAGGACGACCACGTCGCCGAGCGGACGGAGGATTGCGCCCCGCTTTCGGGCTTCGAGCGCGACTCGATGGCCCATCGCCGTCTCATAGGGATACGGCTCCCGCGTCGCGGGATCCCGGACGAGTTCGATTCCTGCGAGGAAGCCGCACAGACGGATGTCCCCGGCCTGCGGAATTTCGTAGAAATCTTGAAGCGCGTTTCCCAGGAAGTGCACCTTCCGACGCAGCTTCTCGAGGAGCTTCTCCCTCTGGAAGACCTTGAGCGAGGCCAGTGCGGCCGCGCAGGCGAGCGGATTGCCCGTATAGGTATGCCCGTGGGCAAGGTACTTTCGCTCCGCTCGATCGCCCAGGAAGGCCTCGTAGATTCGCTCGGTCGCCAGGGTGGCGGCCAGCGGGAGGTATCCGCCCGTGATCCCCTTGGAGACCGCCATCAAGTCGGGGGTCACGGATTCGTGCTCGCAGGCGAACATCCGGCCCGTGCGCCCGAATCCGGTCATCACCTCGTCCGCGATCAGGAGCACCTGGTATTGGTCGCACAACTTCCGCAGCGCGGCGAGAAATCCCGGAGGATGGACAATCATTCCCCCCGCCCCCTGGACCAGGGGCTCCACGAGGACGCCCGCCACCTGCCGCGCATGCGTCCGGAGAATTCCTTCGATCTCTTCCAGACAGTGTTTCCCGCACTCCTCGACGCCGTGCTTTCGGGGGCATCGGTAGGCATACGGAGTCGGCGCCTTGATCGTCTGGAAGAGGAGCGGGCGGAATCGTCCGTGAAAGGCCTCGATTCCCCCGACGCTCATGGCGCCGATCGTGTCTCCGTGATAGCCCTCGACGAGGGAGACGAACTTTGCCTTCTGAGGATGGCCCGTTTGATGCCAATACTGATAGGCCATCTTGAGCGCGATCTCGACCGCGGTGGACCCGTTATCGGAATAGAAAACCCTCGAGAGCCCGGGAGGCGCGATCGATACGAGTTTCTCGGCCAGTTCGATCCCCGGCGGGTGGGAAAGCCCGAGAAACGTGGCGTGGGACATCTTTCGGAGTTGTGCCCCCAGGGCCCGATCGAGCGCGTTCTTGCCATGGCCGTGGACATTGCACCACACCGACGAAATCCCGTCGAGATATCGTCCTCCGTCCACATCAACCAGGTACGAGCCCTCGCCGCGTTCGATGACGGGAAATTCTTCGGTCGCCCAGGTACGATGTTGCGTAAACGGATGCCAGAGGACCTTGCGGTCTCGTTCCCGCCACTCTCCCGACTTGGCCTTCTTCACGCGGGCGCCACTCTAGCCCGGGTGTCCCGGGGACGCCAGGATTTGGTGGCGCCCTGCCGGAGGTCCGGATCAGGGTGCGGCTCGGGGGATTCCCGCACCGAAAATGGAGCGGACGCTTCGGCCCATTTTTTTTGCCGTCCGGCCGTGGATTCTGGGGATATACTTTTCGACGACTGCTCGGACGGACCTCGGAAGAAGGGAGAATCGGATGAAGAATGGACCGGGGGCGCTGGCGTTCGCCGTACTTCTCACCCTCGCGGGATGCTCCAGCTCTTCCAACGGGAAGAAGGACGGCGGGGGCGGCGCGGCCGGCGGGCCGGGGACCTGCGAATTCGTCAAGCACGAAGACGACGGAGTCGGGAAGGCGAAGTTCGAGAAAAAGGAACTCCCTCCTTCGGTCGAGAAGGAAGAAATCGACAAGGGAGGGGAAGACGACGGGGTCGGAGAGGCGAAGCACAAGAAGAAGAAGTTCGCCATCACCGTGGGGACCACGGTCAACGGGACGTGTCCCCGATGCGACAAGAATTGCCAGTTCAAGATCGAAGCGTCTACGGCGGGGACGGTGACCGGCCAATACGCCTGCGAACATTGCCAGACGTTGCTGGCGGTCAAGTACAGCAAGGGCCAGCTCGAAGTTCACATGGTCGTTTGCGTCACCTGCCCGCGGTCTGACTGCAAGAAACGAAGCAATTACAAGATCAGCATCGCTATCAGCAGAGGCGGAGGAAGAGTCTCGGCGAAGTGTCTCAGCTGTAAGCAAGACATGACGTTCGGCGTCCCGCGACCCTAGCGAATCTGTCTGGGAGGAGAAGATGAAAACGTTGTCGCTGGCGGCGATACTCTGCCTATCGAGTACCGGATGTTCGAGTGATTCCGGGACGAAGACCGAGACCGAGGATGAAGACGCCGTCAAGGAGGCGTCCCCGAATTTCAAGGTGATGTGTCGAAGTTGCGGCACCGCGGTGAAAGTGGTGCGATGTCGAGAAGTCGCGAACACCCAGAATTGCGCGGGAGGAGACGCGACCCTGCCGGCCAGGCGACGATGCTCCATGAATTTCAAGCACCGTCATACCGTCCACCTCCAGTACCTCCACGCGTGGCACTGCGCCTCTTCACAGCACCCGATCGGAGGCGCCACCTCGATGGGCCAGTACGCGCGCCCGGCCGCCGGCTACGAGTGCAGCACGTGCGGGCAGTGTTTCGACGAGATCCCCGCGGGCGGGTCGAAGGGACACCAGGCATCGAGCATTTGCGACAACTCGTTCCACAGCGCGCACTATTATTTCCAGATCTCCAATTGCCGGCATCGGGTCGGATGGCAGTAGCCTGACATCGCACCTCGTGGGTCGATGAAAACGGTTTCCAGCGAGCCGAGTTCGAACTCACGGAGGCAGGGAGCGTCGACAAAACTGAGGCTACCGATGGGACGGAGAGCCGGACCGCACCACATCCCTTTCCTGCTCGTGACGACGGTTTGCTTGGGCTGTTGTTCCTCTCCGTCCGGGAACGACCAAACCCCTCCCGATAGCCTTCGAACAGAGGAGAAAGAGGACGGCGACGGTTTCGGAAAGGCGGCGCGGGGCAAGGGAGTCGTGGACCTCTACGTAGATTCCTGGATTCCGCACAAGTTCCTGATGCCGACCTCACCGGCCGAGTCTGCGAAGTTCTACATAGGAACGATCGGATACCAAGCCTTCGGAGGCGACAATCGGGGGACCCAGAAGGGAGGCAACGCCCGCACCCGGCATTGGGTGTCTCTGGAGCTGAAGCCGGGCGGCGGCTTCCGAGTGCTCGGCGAGGTGAAGCGCATCGGACTGACCCACGGCTATTGGAAGACCGGCGGAAAGTGGGCGAAGCCGAACGTGGACCGGGCCGGCGACTCGGGGCTGTCCTCCCACGTGAAGAGCGACGGCGGACACGTCGTGGTGGAGATGAAAGGGTCCGCGGGCAACCCTCTCGTGGCCCATGCCCCCAGCATCGACTATGAGTACTCGGTGCGACTCGCGGTCGTTACCAATCCCGACACCCAGAAACGGGAAATCCGCGCCTGGCTGAGCGGAAGCCACGACGGCTACCCCAACTACTCCGTGTGGTTGGGGACAAAGTGTCTGTACGTTCACGACTATGGGGGACACAAGCAGGAATTGGAATCGCTCTTCCCTCCGATGGAATGGGAGGTCCCGGAACCCGGCGGGGCGGTGCCGAGCGGCGTGGTCCCGTATCCGGAGTGACGACCGGACCCTACGACGATGGAAAACAAAGGTTCTCAAGGCAAACGGTATCCCGTGGTAGCTCAGCATTCGAATGGAGGCGGTATGATGAAACGGGGAATTGCGATCCTATCCTTGGTCCTCCTTGTCGGGCCTCAGGGATGTTCCCAATCTCCGCAGGATTCCAACCGTCCCGAGCCTCCCCCCGAGCCCGAGGATGGGGGAGTCGGAGAAGCGGCAAATCCGTGGGTGAGAGAACTGGTCTACCAACTCTCCGACGACCTCGTGAAACACGGACTCGGGAAGTCCTTGGCGGAGAGGATCGAGGAGTATTGGTCGCTCGGAACTCGGCCTACTCTATGCCGAGAGATCTACTACGACAAGCGGTACCGAACGAACGAGGAATGCTCCAGTCCCGACGATCCTTCGAACTGCCCCCGGAGTCGTGCCCTCTTCACAAGCCGGAAACACAACTGGCACGTCCAATTCGTGCACTTCGCCCATGTCCCGAAGGACAACCTGATGGATCAGGTGAATACAAATTGGCGCCCCGTGATGTACCGAGACATGTGGGGCTACGTCTGCAATCAATGCAAGCAGTGTTTTGATCGCATCCCGAAAGCGGCGAAACGGCTCAGAGGCACCAACTATGATCGTAAATGCCCCTTGCACCTGGCCCACTACTATTTTACGTGCACTCCGCACCAACATCCTCAAGGAACAAAGACGCTGAATGCGGAGTAATCCCGCGCGAACCGAGCGCTATTCGGCGAACTCCTTCCGGCGGTCCGAATCCGGTACTCGGAGCGCACCAAAATGGGGATCGAGCCCTGCACCGGGAAAAGAAGCCGGAGATGGCGTCGGATCGAAGCTCCTGGGCGCCCTTGCGGAAGGAACCGGAATTGGGGCGCCCTCTCCCGGTCCCAGCGCGATTCAGCCCTTCTCCACCCGCGTCCGAAGATTCACCGCCTCCGCCAAGGCGTCGAGGTGCTCGATCTCGTGAAGCGCGGTGACGGAAATCCTCAACCGCGCCGTTCCCGGAGGCACCGCGGGAGGGCGCACCGCCGGGACCCAGAACCCTCGATCCCATAGCCGGCGGGACTCCGCGACGGCCTCCTCGTTGTCGCCGACCACCACCGGCACGATCGGGGACGCGGCACGCGGAGAAAACCGCCGCACGTTTCGCCACAGGCGATCGCGCCGCTCGGGATCGCGAAGAATCCGGAGCGCCTCCAAGGCCGCCGCACACACGGCCGCCGGCGGCGCCGTCGTGAACATGAACGTTCGCGCACGGGTCCGAAGGAATTCGATCGCCTCCTGGCTCCCGGCCACCAACCCGCCGACTCCGCCCGCCGCTTTCGAGAACGTCACGCACCGGAGCGCGACTCGGGCGCCCGCCTCCGCCACGACGCCCCTACCCTCTCCGAAAACGCCGAAGCCGTGCGCGTCGTCCACGACGAGATCCGCACCGTGGCGATCCGCAAGATCGGAGATCGCACGAAGCGGCGCCACGTCTCCGTCCATGCTGAAGACGGAATCCGTCAGCACGAGCTTCTCTCCCGGTTTCCGCAACTCTCGCTCGAGGAATTCCAAATCCCCGTGCGGGATTCGGACGATGCGCGCTCGCGAGAGCCGGCAGGCGTCGATGAGACTGGCGTGATTGAGCTCGTCCGAAAGAACCGTGGTGCTCTCCCCCGTGATCGCCCCGATCATTCCGAGGTTCGCCATGTACCCGGACGGAAAGAGGAGCGTCGCCTCGACCCCGAGGAATTCCGCGGCGGACTCCTCGAGCTCGAGGTGCGCGCGCGTCGTCCCCGCCAAGAGACGCGAGCTCGCCGGCCCCCAGCCTCCCGGGACTCGTCGGGCCGCCTCGACGAGACGGGGATCCCTCGCGAGCCCGAGATAATCGTTCGACGCGAAGTTCAGGACCTTGCGTCCTTCCACGACCGCGTAGGGGCCGCGAAACTCCTCCACCACGCGCGGCTCCCGGAGCAGTTTCTTCGCGCGGAGCTCGGCCAAGCCCAAGCGGATTCGATCGGCCAACATGGGTGCGGATGGTATCACAGTCACGGGACCAACGCGAACACCCGGCAGGGCGCGCCCGATCCGCCCCGAATCGGAAGCGGCGCCACGACGATCGTCGCGCCCACCGCAGGAATCCGGTCCAGCCCGGCGACGTTCTCGATGTGGTAGATCTCCCGTCCGTGGAGGATCCGGTGGACCGGGTAGTCCTGCGAGGGACCGTAGTCGACGCTCAGGGTGTCGATCCCCACGCCCGCGACTCCCCGATCCGCCAGCACGCGCGCGGCTTCGACCGAGAGGCCGGGGAAGTGGAGGAGGTTGACGTACGATTTCGGATCCGACCATCGCTTGGACCATCCCGTCCGCACCAGGACGATGGAACCCGCCGGAATTCGCCCGTGCTTCCGCTCGAATGCCGCCACGTCCTCCGCGCTCAAGCGATAGTCCGGATTCCCGCACTTCGATTCCACGTCCAATACAAAACCCGGAGCGACCAACTTTTCCGGCGCGATGGCCTCGACCGTCGAAGTGCCGGGAACGAAGTGAAGCGGCGCGTCGACGTGGGTGCCGGTGTGTTCCCCCATTCGAAATGCATTCAAGTAATACCCGTCCTTCTCGAGATCCGCTTTTTTCTCGAGGGAGAGCGGGGTGCCGCCTGGGTACATCGGAATCCCGGGCTCGAGAACATGGGTAAGATCGACGACGCGCGGTCGAGGAGCCGCGCAGCCGGCCGCCAGAAGGATCCAGGCGATTCGCCTCATGAGATTCTCCTCCACCGCGTACAATCCTATGTGCTTCCACCCCGGTACGCCGTCTGGGAGATCACCCTAGCGTGCAACCTCGCCTGCGTCCACTGCGGCAGCCGCGCCGGCCGCGCGCGGGAGCGCGAGCTCACCACCGAGGAGGCCCTCCGTGTCGTCGATCAGCTCGCCGAGACGGGGGTCGAGGAGGTCACGCTGGTGGGAGGCGAGAGCTACCTCCGGGAGGATTGGGACGCCATCCTTCGCGCCTTGGGAGAGAGACGCATCCGCACCAGCATCGCGACCGGCGGGCGGGGCCTCACTCGAGAGCGCGTCCGGCGAGCGCGGGAAGCCGGAATCGAGACCGTGGGGGTGTCCGTCGATGGTCTGGAGGCGACCCACGACCGGCTCCGCGGCGTCCGCGGAAGCTGGCGGTGGGCCATGGAGGCCATCGACCTGGTCCGAGCCGAGGGAGTCCGGGCGACGTCCAACACTCAGGTGAACCGAGTCAATCGTCAAGATCTCGAGGCGCTCTGCGACGTACTGGTCTCCCGGGGGATCTCGGGCTGGCAAGTCCAAATCACGGCCGCTCTCGGACGAGCGGCAGACCGTCCCGAATTGCTGTTGCAGCCCTATGACGTCCTGGATCTCATTCCTCGACTCGCGGCGCTCAAGATTCGATGCGAGATCGCCGGGGTCGAGCTCTCGCCGGGAAACAACGTCGGGTATTTCGGCCCCCACGAAGAGATCCTCCGTCGCCACTACGGACGCGCCTTTCACTGGGAGGGCTGCGGAGCGGGCCGAACCGCGATCGGGATCGAGTCCGACGGCACACTCAAGGGATGTCCCTCGCTTCAAACGGACGCCTACGCCGCGGGGAATCTGCGCGAGTCGACCCTCCCGGTGCTGTGGAAGTCCAGCCCGGTTTTCGAGCGGCAGCGAGCCTTCTCGCGCGAAGATCTTTGGGGCGGCTGCCGAGATTGCTACTATGCCGAGACTTGCCGGGGAGGATGCGCGTTCACCGCCCACGCGATCCTTGGACGGCCCGGAAACCAGCCCTATTGCTATCATCGCGCGGAAGAACTGCGCAAGCGCGGCCGGCGCGAGGTCCTCGTCCCGGCGAAGCCGCCGCCGGGACGACCGTTCGACAGCGGCCTTTTCGAACTGCGGGAGGAGCCGGATGAACCGAGAGATGGGACCCTGCCCGAAGTGCCGACGCCACGTTCTGCTCGCTGAACATCGCTGTCCCTTCTGCGGAGCGACCTGGCTGAGATCCGCGGCCGCCGCGGTCTCGATACTCCTGGGATCGTCCGAGGCCCTTCCCGCTCCCGTCTCCGACGCTCCCCGGACCGCCGCGGAACAGGCGCAGGAGTACGGCGTGGAGCGTCCTCCCGTCGACCGCAAGATCGCCGATTGGGTGTGGGCCGGCCTTTATGGCGATTGGAAGGGGCCGTACGGATTCTCTCCCGTGACGTCGAGCTGGGGCGGACGGTCGGCGGGCGCGAACGTCGATTTCCTCGTAACGGACGGAAAGAAGAGCCATCGGCTCACCGTGGCCCTCGACCGCGTGGACGAACGCCAGGCGGCGCTGTCGATCAAGCTCGACGAGTACCGTATCGGAGCGAAGCTGGTCTCGGTCAAGCCCGCCATCCCCGAGGAGGCCTCGGCCACGAAGATGGGATCCCAGGTCCTCGAAATCGACAAGGAGAAGTACGAGTGCTCGATCCTCCGCTACGAATGGCCCGGGGTCGACGTCCGTGTCTGGAAATGGGGAGATCGGATCCTGCGCGTGGAAAGCGCGCAGGAGAAGAGTCGGTTCGTGAAGACGGAGGAAATCGAGGCGGCGAAGCGCAAGATGCGCTGCGAGGTTTGGGAGACCGTGCGGGGAGACGTCACGATTCTCGAATGGCGGTCGGAGGAAGTGCCCGGGAGCGTCGTTCGGTGGGAGTCGGGATCGAAGAGGATCCTGCTGACGTCGTTCAGCCCGAGGAGGTAACAGATCAGCTCTTCGGACCTCACATCTCCCCCAACCCCCATACGATACTCACAGTACCTGCGCCGTTGGCCGCGACACGGGGGATCGGAAAGTAGAGATAGGGGTCGACGGAGAAGGTATCGCGCGGAGTCGGAGAGGAGGGGACTCCGGCATGGATCGTGCAGCTCTGCACGGTAACGCCGGAAGCCTCCGTCTGGTACCAGAGGATCGAGGCTACTTCTCCTTGATCGATCGCCACTTGCGGATCGAAAGCGTCGGCCCCTGAGCTGACGAGTTGGGGCGTCGACCAGACGGCCCCCCAGTCGCATTCCGAGAAGGCGATCGACGCGGATGCTCCGTCCTGCTGTTGCCATACGGCCACGGCATGGCCTGCGGCATCGAGGGCGATTTCGGGATCGAAGGCGTCTCCGAGCGCCGTCGTGGATACGATTTCCGCCGCTCCCCAAGCTCCCCCGGCCGGGTGGCGGGCCGCCCAGAGAAGTCGCGTCCCGGATCCGGGGGTTCCGCTCTGAATCCACAACGCCACGCTGTTTCCGTTCGAATCCATTCCGATCGCGATCTGTCCCTTGACGTGATTCGTCGCTCCGGAGATGGAGTTCACCTGCGTTGGGATTCCCCATGAGGAAGCGTGATATCGACGCGCCCACGTATCGCGGGGTACGTTGGAGAGCGAACCGTCGCCCTGGTCCTGGCTCCAGACGACCCAGGCATCTCCCATGCCGTTCATGCTCACTCGAGGGTTGTAGGCGCTGTTCGAACCGTCGCTAAGAAAGAAGGGACTGCTCCAATTGCCTCCAGCGGATAGTTGGGAGGCGCAAACATCGAAATGGTTTGCGCTTCCGTTTCCCTGATGCCAAACGGCGATAGCGTTTCCGACCGCGTCGCTGCCCAACTCGGGGACGGAGGCGTCGGCGGCGCCGTTCGTAGAAATCTGCTGGGGGATTCCCCATCCGCTCCCGTCCCAACGGCTTCCCCAGACGCGCGCCCGAAGCCCGCCATCATATTGCACCCAGATGGCCACGGCCCCTCCATTGGAATCGACGGCAACCCTCGGGGTCCACGCCGCCACCCCCGCCGGGCTCAGTTGCACCGCGCTGGAATCCTGAATCAGCCACTGCACGCATACTTTGCTGTACGATCCTCCGGAGAATGCCCAAGCCACAAGAGCGTCTCCCGACACACTCACGGCGACGGAGAGATCTTGTGCCTCCACAGCCCGCTCGTGCGTCCAGGCGAACGAAACCGGATCGGAGTTCAGAACTCCGGTACTCCCACCCCCGCCCCCGCAAGAAACCGGGAACGCGCTCAGGACTACGACGATGCGAGCGACCAGACCCATTTCGCACCCCGCCGAATTCTCCATTCTCTTCGCCCCTCCCTACTGGGAGGAGACCGGAACCCATGTTTCATGCTCTAGCGTTTGGATCGCGGCGGAACGGTGGACTTGTCAAGAAAAGATCCGCTGGGGGCAAGTCGGGGTCTCGAACCGCCGCCTACTCGACCAGCCGACGGGTGTCCTCCAGCAGCCCGTGCTCCGTGAGATCCCTCCGGATCGGTGTCACCGAAATGTAGCCCTGCGAGA